>OGCG01000707.1_pt1 | contig 19389 bp, 18 predicted proteins | sample 1570061 | NCBI WGS metagenome assembly OGCG01 (sample SAMN06268698, study PRJEB24515) | hot springs metagenome | isolation source: Joseph's Coat, Yellowstone National Park, Washington, USA | place: USA:Joseph's Coat, Yellowstone National Park, Washington, USA
ATAAATGCTGATAGGCTAGATATGCTTAGCGTAGGTGGAATCTCAAGAGCTATAAAAGGTATATTAGGAAAAGAGTTAGGAGAATCTAAATATGCAGCCGTTGATACTGACTATAAACTTGTAGTAAGTAATGTAGAAACTAGGCCTTATGCTCTAGGCGCAGTTATTTATAACATTAAATTAGACGACGAAGAAATAAAAGAACTTATTCAATTCCAAGAGAAACTTCATGATACTATTGGGCGGAAGAGGAAAAAAGTCGCTATAGGTATTCATGATTTAGATAAAATAGATAGTAAAGTTATTAAATATGAATATATACCGTTAGACTACAAATTTGTACCACTTAACTCTAATGTGGAAATGAGCGTCTCAGAAATAATAAAAAATACTGAGCAGGGGAAAGAGTATGGAAACATATCCATAAATAATAAATTAACTCCTGCTATATTACAAGATAATGGAGAAGTTCTTAGCATTCCGCCTATAATAAATTCAAATAAAACTAGATTAGATTCTGAAACAAAGAACCTATTTATAGACGTAACAGGGACTAGTTTTGATGCCGTATATCAAACTCTTGATATACTTTCAAGTAATCTGGCTGAAGAAGGTGCTAAAATAGGTTTTGTAAAAATCGAAGCTCCTTATTCTAGCACAATTCCTAACGCTAAATCGCCAATAATGAAGCATAAGACAATATCTGTAAATCCGACTTATATTAATAATAGAATAGGTGTTTCACTAGACAAGGACACTATAGTAAAATCCATATTAAAAATGAGAATGAATGCTACATTAGACGATAATATTAATGTTATTGTACCACCTTATAGAGTAGATATCATGAGGGACGTGGATATAGCAGAAGATGTTGCAATGGCTATAGGGTATGAGAACTTAGGTGTTGAAAAATTTCAAAGCTCTGAAATAGGCAAGTATTTAAAAATATCAATGGTTTCAAGAGCATTTAGAGATCTTTCTATAGGAGCTGGATTTCAAGAAATATATAGTTTAGTTCTTACTAAATCTACAAATCTAATAGATAATTATGTTAAAATTCTTAATCCCATTTCAATAGAATATGATGCTGTGCGTAATTCGTTAATCTGGACTACTTTGAACTTCTTGTCTAAAAATCAACATGCACGTTTTCCTATAAAGATCTTTGAAGTAGGCGATGTTGTTACCATGTCAGAATCTGATACTGGTTATAGTAATGAGACTAGAGGATGTTTTGCTATTATGGATAGTAAAGTAAGCTACGAAAATCTTCAATCTTTAGTTCATCAAATTATAACTAATATAGTTGGTACAGAACCTTCTTATCTTAAGAACGATAATTTGATATTTATAAGAGGAAGAGGAGCGTCAATTTCCATTAAAGGAAATATAGTAGGAATTATAGGAGAGGTAAATCCAGAGATACTGAGCAAATTTGAATTATCTTTCCCTGTAGTATTAAGTGAAATTTATTTATCAAAGTTAAATAATCTTATCTAATGCCTTTTGCAATTTTAGACGAAGTAAAAATCTACTATGAAATGTTTGGTGAAGGAAAGCCTATAGTTTTTATTCATCATTTAGCCGGTTCATATAAAAGTTGGTCTCAACAGTCTTATTATTTCTCCAAAAAATATAATGTCCTAGTATATGATCTAAGAGGTCATGGTAGGTCATCAGTTCCTTTGAGTCCATATAGAATTGAAGACCATGTAAGAGATTTGAATAGCTTATTGGAGTATTTAGAAATTAAAAATCCAATAATAGTAGGTCATTCAATTGGCACATTAATAGCATTAGATTTTGCATTAAAATACAGCTTAGATAAACTCATTCTTATAGGAGCATTATATAAATCTCCTGATCCAGAACCTTATAGAAGATATATTTCAATAGCAGATACATACGGGATGGAGGCTTTAGCATTATATAGAAAAATGAATAAAGAATTTTCAAGCGCTTTAGTAGAAAATCAAACTGCCTGGAATGAGTTACTTAACGTATATAGAGATAATTCTCCAATAGGTTATCGATATGCGGTGGAAGGTTTACTTTTAGCAAATAACTATGAAAAAGACATAGAAAAAATAGATTCGCCTACTTTAATAGTCTATGGATCTGATGATAAACTAATACAAAATCTAAAAGTATTAAGAAAATTAAAAAATTACGAGGAAAATATAATTTCCGGATTTGGCCACTTCCTAAATTTCGAAGCGCCTGATGAATTGAACAAAGCTATTGCTGGCTTTCTATGATTTTTCCATTTAATTTATTGATAACTTGAATAATATCGTTCTTACATAATTCAATCCTATTTAGTATTTCTTTTTCATTTTCGCTACTTCCAGCTATCTGTATTTCCAATGATGGATGAGAAAGCTCATATCCTTTAGGATGAGTTTTTATGTATAAGTCATATTTTTTGACTAACTGCGTTACATATGGAGCAATAGCAGATTCCATTATTCCCTCTACAAATATGGAAATTTCCTTATAAACTACATTAGGTTTTGTTTTTAAATATTTAGCAATAAATTGTTCGAGTACTGCTTCCATTTCTCTAGGTACTCCTGGAGTAGATAAGATCTCGACTCCATTATATTCAATATAAATACCTGGAGCAATTCCTTGCTCATTTTCTACTGGAATTGCACCTTTAGGCATTAGAGCCATTTTTCTTCTTTCTTCAGTTATCTCTAGATTTAATTTCTCATATTTAGCTTGTATTTGCTTTAAAGCTAATTCATTATATACTAAAGGCAAATTTAATGCTATTGCCAAACCTTCTGAAGTTTTATCGTCATATGTTGGACCTAAACCACCTGACGATATTATAATGTTAGGATTTCTTGATAACGATTCCCTAAAAACTGCAGAAATCTCGTTAAGTTCATCCATTGCTACCGTCATTCTACGAATGTTAAATCCTATTGACGTTAAACGCCTAGCTATATGAGAAGCGTTTGTATTTATTGTCCTTCCACTCAAAATCTCGTTCCCGATTGTTAAAATCTCGGCTATGTACTTCACAAAGTAATAAATACTTTACATAATAATAATAGTTATGCCTAAATGGGATAAATTTCTTTCTAAAGAAAGTAGTTTACTTAAGACGTCAGAGATCAGAGATCTGTTAAAACTAACAGAAGGTAAAAATGTTATTAGTTTCGCTGGAGGATTACCAGATCCTACAACTTTCCCTGCAGAGGATATAAAAAATATAACAGACTACGTTCTAGATAACTATTCTTCTAGAGCATTACAATACTCCGCAACTTCTGGAATTCCAGAACTTCGAAAAGAACTTGTAAACTTATCTTCTCAACGTGGAATATCTAATATTTCAGAAAATAACATATTCGTAACTGTTGGAAGCCAAGAAGCTCTATTTATGTTGTTTAATATAATGGTAGACCCTAAGGATAATATATTCGTAGAGACTCCTAGCTATTTAGCAGCTTTAAATATCTTAAGAGCTAGAAATCCATCTTTTCATGGAATTCCACTTACAGAATACGGTCCAGATTTAGATTCGCTAGAAAATCAGCTAAAGAAATTAGCATCAGAAGGGAAAAAGGTAAAGCTTACTTATATAATACCTACTGCACAGAACCCTGGTGGAACTACATTATCATTAGAAGGTAGAAAAAGGCTATTGGAACTTGCCTCTAAATATGATTTTATGATAGTAGAAGATGACGCTTATGGGTTTTTAGTATTTGATGGTGATAGCCCAGCTCCAATTAAAGCGTTAGATAAGGAAGGAAGAGTTATATATACTGGTACTTTCAGTAAGATCCTGGCTCCAGGATTAAGATTAGGCTGGATAGTTGCTGATGAAGAAATTATTCAAGAAGTAGAATTATTTAAACAAAATGTAGATCTTCATACACCAAGTTTTACTCAATTTATAGCTGCAGAAGCTATAAAAAGAAATGTAATACAAAATAACTTACCCAGAATTAGAGAACTATATAGAAAGAAAAGGGATGTCATGTTACATGCTATGGAACAGTACTTCCCAAAAGAAGCCTCATGGAGTAAGCCAGTAGGAGGAATGTTCGTTTTTGCATGGTTACCACAAAAAATAGATACTGTGAAAATGCTTTCTACGGCCTTAAATAGAGGAGTTGCTTATGTTCCTGGCTCCAGCTTTTACTATGATTATTCTGGAAGAAATACTATGAGAATAAATTTCAGCTTCCCTACTGAAGAACAAATTAATAATGGAATAAAAACTCTTGGTCAACTAGTTAAGGACGAAATGTAATTTTTTAACGACTTGATCTCTACTATTACTCCATTTTTTGGTGTAGGTATGGAATTTATTATGTCGTCTGAATATGCTATATTTTCATTAAATATTCTTTCAGTAACATATTTATCTAAAAATTGAGCTACATCGTCCCTCTTTTTAGGATATATAAATGCAGTATTATGTGGAACTATAGTAGGCCATGAATTCATAAATTTTGGAATTATTATTTTGCCATTATCTTTAACTAATTTTTCTGCAACGACTCTAGCCCAACTTCTCATTGTAGAGATAACTATTATATCCCATTTTTTATCACTTTTTTTGACTTCTTGAATACCTGGCATTTTTGATTCAGTATCAGAATATATTCCTATATTAGAAGAATCTGCTAGGGCTAAGTATGTTAATAAACTAGTAAATCCAGAACCTATAATTAGAATATCTTTACCTTCAGCAATTTCTTTTATTTGTAGGGCTATTGACGCAAAAGGATAAAGTAAAATCTTATCAGAATAATTAGGAGATATTACAATAATGGAATCTGATGGAACAGTAGCTTTTTCAGAGAGGATACCATCAATTTCAGTTCCTATTCCGCCATATTTCTGTGAATATGGAAGAACAAGAACTGTTTTACCTTGCAAAGTAGTATCTACATCTAAACCTACTGCGTCTATTTTTCCTATGCCTATACTACCTAATACTCTCCAAGGTCTTACCCATAGAAATCCTAAATATATGGAATTTTCTATCACACCCAGTAATACCTTTTGAGTAGAGATCAATACAAAATCGGAGTCTATAGGCTTTTCTACTATGTCCTTAGCAATAATACCTTGGTTAAATATTATAGACATCATGCAAATGAAATGGAGTGGTTATCTTTTAAGTTTTAACTATAAAGAAAGGCTATGAAAGCTATTCATAACATTAGCAAAGAAGCCAGAGAAGAAATTATAACCGAACTTTTGTCTCATAGGAGTAGAAAAGAACTTGCCGATGAACTTGGGATAACTCCAGCAGCTATTGTTAAGTTCTCAAGCGGTAAAACTCATCCTAGCGATGAGACCATAATGAGAGCTTTAAGTATAGCGAATGATGATGAAAAGAAGAAAATATTGAAAATTATAGTAAACGATTTGGTTTCAAGTATAGTTGAGATTCTTTCAAATAATCCTACAATAGCAGAAGAGAATTTAGAAGAACTAAAAAAGATAATTACCGAAGTAGACAAAAAATCGTTAAGCTCTTTTGGGTTCATATAATGGACAAGTTATGCATAGACCAGGGAATTTATTTACAGATACTTTCTTTGATCCGTCTTGATTAAATATTATGACATCCACTGGTATTCCAAGCTTTTCAGGATCACTAATGTTCCATGCATTGCACGTATCATTAGATACATGTTTACATGTCTTTGATTTCCATACTCCTTGTGATTCTGCTATTTTTAGCCAGCTTAGGGATTTTGATATATTATCTATCTCTTCATGAATTTTCTTCTGGAAATCTACGTCAATCTGCTCATGCGATTTTATTTCTTCTTCTATTTTCTTTATTTCTTCTTCTAGATCTGATGGTGAAACTAGAACTATACTAGGCTTTAAATTATCTTCAAGACTCATAGATGATTAATTAATTTGATATCCTTTTTAAGGTAAAACACATATAAATCTCTGGATTTAATATGGTAAAAGAGATCTACAAGGACCGAATAAAGGTTTTGACAGACATTTGGGGATTAATACTTAATGAGTGGAAAGATTTAAATAGAAATGATATAATAGAAATTTTACAAAAAAACTATGAGAAAAATAATATAAGACCGTTAAGAGGATTCAAGTCTACTAATCTTTACGAGAAAGAATTGATAAGTTTATATGTTGTAGGAAAAGAGGGCTTAGGTTTGTATGATGATTATAGAGATATTTTTGATAAGTTCTTCGATCAAGAAGAGAAGTATGAAGAAATAGCTGAATCTATTAATGTATCCCCAGATAAAGCTTTTGATTTATCTGGGCAAGATAAGGATCTATTAGCACGTGCTCTTCGAGTTACTTTTACTGAAGTAATATTCTCATTTTCAGATGAGTCTAAGCTTATAAATTCACTAAGGATCCTTAATTCTTCCCAAAATGATGCTATAAAACATACTGCAAAAAGTTTTTCTAGATTTTATACTGCATTTAAGCTAGCAGAAGAAATAGCCGAAGGAATAATTAGAGATAAAATGAACTACATAGCAATGAAGAAAGCTATATCTATAAATATAGGATTTGATTATCCATTACCAAAAGCTAATTATGTAGCGTTAATATCTAAGGAAGTATTTAATGTAAGAACTAAAATTATTAAAAAAGTTCTTGAAGTATCAACAAATGTTTAAAGACAGAAGTTTTTAAGTATTATAATTAATTATAATTTAGTATGCAGAATCTATCATCGACCCAAAAAGAGATATTGTTAGCATTAACTGAATTATATAATAGAGAGAAAAAAATGATAAAAAGTAAAGAAGTTGCTGACATGATAAGCAAAGATGAGGGAACAGTAAGAAATATAATCCTAAGCCTAAAAGTGTTGGGTTTAGTAGAATCCAAGCCAGGACCGAATGGAGGATATCTTCCAACACTTAAAGCTTACGAGTTTATTAAAAATCCTACAGTAACGCCTATTCTTGATAAATTAAGCCTATATAGGGGAAATATTGAAACAGATATAAAGGTAGATAATATAGAGCTTTTAGATATTACAAATCCTTCAGGTAATAAAGTAATACTTAAAGTAAGTGGAGATTTAAGAAAATTAAGAGCAGGAGATTCTGTAAGATTTGGTCCAACACCGTACAGTAGACTAGTTATAGAAGGTGTAGTCATACATGCTGATGATACTAGAAAAGAAGTAGCAATAGATGTTAAAAGAATGATAAGTGTACCAAAAGAAAAAGTGAAAAATATAATAGGAAAAAAATTAGTTACTTTAAAGCCTGAAATGAGCTTAAAAGAGGCTTCTATGATATTATATAAAGAAGGAATTAGAGGAGCTCCAGTAATATCTGACGGGGAAAAAGTGGCGGGAATTATAACCACAGCAGATATAATAAAAGCTTTCTTTGAAGGTAATTACTCATCTAAGGTTTCAGACTATATGAAAAAGGATGTTATAACTATAAACGATGAGGATGATGTATTGGAAGCAGTAAGAAAAATGGTAATTTATAATGTAGGACGACTATTAGTGGTGGATTCAATGCAAAGAGTAATAGGCATAGTTACCAGGACAGACATACTAAAGTCTATAGCAGGGTTAGAGGGACTATGGGGAGTGTAGAAAATATCTAAGTTTCAAGATAAATTTCAAGATTTACTTTCTAAAAGTTCATTAATTTTAATAAAATTTAATTAATTTGCCTTTGAATAGTTTATAGTATTGGTCTAATTATTTAATATATATTGAATATTACTAAAAATATATTGAAGATATTCTAAACAAATCTTTGTTATGTTTTTTAGGAATAAGTAAGAATTTAATAGATATCCTAAAAATCCCGTACTTAGAGTTTTTATCTAAGAATGAAAGAAAGATGCGGAATAATAGTAGATAATGAATTTATAGAAATAAGGAATATATCTGAAAATAATTACGAATTCATAATGGATCCTAAACAATTATACAATTATCTTAAACATTATAATTTGAATGCTATAGTCCATACTCATAGAGGCATGTGTGAGCCAAGTGATTTCGACATTTATAATATGAAATTTTGGAATATTCCATGGATAATTGTCTCTAAAAAATGTATTAAAGCGTATAAATACTCATACCTCGGTATAATTGAGATCAATATTGAATCCCTTATTTCTAAGAAACTGTATAACCTTATCATGCAGCTTCTTTATTAGTTCCCTTTTATCCTCTGCTAGCACTACATCTGCATGTTCTTTAATTATTATGCCATGTGCAAATGGGCTAGGAATCTTATTGGGTCCTATTACTACAATTTTTATTTTATTTTCCTTTATATTTTTAACTATATTAATAGCGCTTTTAATATCCATATAGTCTTCTAGTATTTCTCTTATTGTTTCCTTTAAAACAGGGAAATTATCTATCTCTCTAACAACATTTAGTAATACTTCTGAGTTTAATTGTCTTCTATCTAAGTTAGTCTCTCTTCCTTTATATCTCTTAAGAAGCATAAATGAACGTTCAGCTGTATGCCTAAATCTTCTCTTTAACATTTCTGTTCTTAGTATAACGTTACTTAAACTATCATACATTTTTTCAGGATCTATTTTATCAAAAATCTTGAATATGTCATAGTTTTCTAACGTAGGGATTGTCAATATAAAGCCATTATCAGTAACTGAAATCCTTACATCAGTAGAAAGATCATCACTTAATATAGAGGCAAGGACTCTAGATAATGCGTCTAAAGCTCTCCTTCCATACAAGGCATGAAATATAAAGTTTCTTCTATTTTCTTCATCATCATAGATTTCTATTAAAATTTGCGTATCACTAGGAACCTTTCCATCAGTAAATAAATATTCCTCTAGTACATATTCGTAAATGGAAGCGGCCGCATATTTTGATATATTATATTCTTTTGAAATATAATTTATTATATCTGATTGTTTAGCTTGTTGTTTTATCATGTTTGCTATCAATCCTCTAAATTTACTAACCTCTATTGCCGAATCAATGGCTAGTGGAAGCATCTCTGAAAACCAACTAGGAACTGTAGGTCTTTGACCTTCTGCAGCCTTTACTATTACTTTATTACCTTTGCTTGATATGAACTCATATGTTTTTCCTCCTAGAACAAAAATATCGCCAGGTGTTAAAATTTCTACAAATTCCTCTTCTAAATTTCCAACGTACTTATTTCCTTCTGTAAATACTGGTATTAAGGATTCTTCTGGTATAGTGCCGCTATTAGTATAAAAGATCATTCTTGATCCTCTTTTTGGCTTTATTGCATCATCAATTCTTATCTTTGAATAAACATTTTTACTTTCTAATTCATATTTTCCAGTTAAATAGTTTAAAACTGCAATATAATCGTCATATTTAAGTTCCGAAAAAATATAAGATTTCGTAAGTATTTCATACAGTTTCTTATCATTAACTTGACCCATTAATGAAGCGGCAATAATTAATTGAGATAGAACGTCTAAAGGATTTTTAGGAATATGAATTTTATCTATTTTTCTTTCTTTAGCTAATTTAGCTAATACGCTGCATTCTATCAGATCATCTCTATCCACTACAATTATTCTTCCTTTACTTATACTCCTTATATGATGACCAGCCCTACCTAATCTTTGCAATAGTCTACTAACGCTCTTGGGGCTACCTAACAATAATACAAGATCTATATAACCTATATCTATTCCTAATTCAAGGCTAGTCGAAGATACAACTACCTTCAATTTACCCTCTTTCAATTTATTTTCTATATCTAAACGTAAATCTCTACTTAGACTACTATGATGAGCACCTACCATATCGGCATCGAATAAGTTTTCCTGTTCTATAATTTTCCTTAACTTGTAAGATACTCTTTCTGCTGCACTTCTTGTATTAGTAAATACTAAAGTTGTACTATGTTCTTTTATTTCATCTATCATTGTATTATATATCCCATTGCTTATCTGTGACTCCGAAGCATGTACTAAGTCCCTCACAGGAGATATAACTTTTATATCAATGTCTTTTACAAATCTTGCATCTACAATTTTACAATCACTGTCTTTACCTACAAGGAATTTAGCTACTTCTTCTAGAGGAGAGATTGTAGCACTTAAACCTATTCTAGCAAAATTATTTTTAGCTAGAATATTTTGATATAACTCTAGAAATCCTGATAAATATGCACCTCTTTTGCTATTAGCAAGCTCATGAATTTCATCTACTATCACCCATTTCACTTCAGTTAATTTCTGGCTAAATTTTGGAGAAACCAATGAGAGCGCAAAAGATTCTGGAGTAGTTATTAAAATATGAGGAGGTATTTTCAACATTTTTTGTTTTTGATATGAACTCGTATCACTAGTTCTTATTCCAACTCTTATCTTTTGTTGGAAATCTATTCTTTTATATATCTCTTCCAATGGTTCTACTATATTTTTATACATATCATTATTTAAGGCTCTAAGTGGAGAAATGTAAATTGCGTATACTTTATCCTCTAATTTTCCATTTTCAGCATAGCCTAATAAGGTATCTAAAATTCCTAAAAAAGCAGATAAAGTTTTCCCACTTCCAGTAGGACTAGATACTAGAGTATTTGTTCCATTTTTAATCAAAGGTATAGCAGCACGTTGAGGAGGAGTAAATGTAGAATATTTTTCTCTAAACCATGAGACTACGTATGGCCTTAATAGAGAAAACACCTCTTCATCAGAATAACCTTTCGCGTAACTTATCATTCTAACATTGAATGATTTGGGCTCAGTTAAAAAAATTTGTACTAAAGCTCATTTTTATAGGTAAAGAATGTGAATAAATACGCTGAAGAATAATAAAGCATCCATATACCACTAAATAAATCATATTTAATTAAATATATTATAGAAGAAAGCAAAAAAGCAAAACCTAATGCGCCTATTATATACACAATATTGGATTTACTAGTTTTACCCTTGGGTGTGACTATATATGTTCTCTTTTTAGCGAATGCCTTAAATAAACTTAATAATACGAATGGAGAGATAGATACAGTATATGCTGACACTTTACCTAACGCTCTTAAGCTTTGTATTAAACCTAGTCCAAGCTTTTTAGCTATAGAAATAAACCCTATTGCATAAAGAGATAACGCTATTAGCCACACTAAAATTAATGGAGTCCTTAAAGGATCACCATAACCTATAAAGGAATAAAAGAGCAGTATTACTGCCACTATAAATGTTAATGCTATTGGGAAATACTGTGATAAAAATAATATCATATCGATCTTTTGTATTAGATTTGATTTACTTTTTAATATTTCCTTAAATCGCCTAATAAGAACTTCACTACTTCCCATTGCCCATCTGGTTTGTTGGACATAAAAAGCAAATAGATTATCTGGTACCTCTACCAAAACTGGAGAATCAGAAGAGCATATTCTTTTTCCTTTATTTATTAGTCTTGAACCTATTTCTAAATCATCTTGGATCATACTATAATCCCATGGTCCTACACTCTCTATAGCCTCTCTTTTAAATAATGTTCCGCAACCTACTGGAAATATTTTAAGCCCACTTTTTTCTCTTCCATTTAGAATAGAGTAGTCTGCAACTAGAGTAGAAACTATTAATCCTCTGGCTAATGTAGAATACTGATTTGTAGTGTATCCTATCCAGTTCATAGTAACAGCATCACATCCGTAACTTATCATGTGCGAGTAAGCTTTCAGTAACGAATCTTTATTAAGTCTAGCATCAACGTCTAATGTAATTACTAAATCGCCTTTACTTTTCTCATATCCATAAGCTAACGCACCGCTCTTATATCCTTTTTTCTCATGGCCCAACCTATTGTAAAGTTTAACTTCAAGACCTTCTGGAAAATGTAAAGCTTCCACTAATTTATCAAAATATTCTTTACTATCATCAGATACTATTATTATCTCCATTTTAGACTTATCCCATTCGACTTTTGAAAGATTATCCAATAAACCTTGAATAACGCCTACATTTTCTCCCTTTGTAGGAACAATAATTGAAAGAAACGGGACATTTTTTAAATTAACTTCGGTATATACTCTTTTTCTCCCAATATTAAAGAATATAAATTGATACAATAATATCAATGATGGTATTATAAACACTAGAAGCTGAACTATTGTATCAAATAAACTCATTAAGTCTTACTCTTTCATAGTGGATAATAAATTCATAGTTATGTCTAGTCGTTTTTGGAGGAAATCTTAGCCCATTATTGGCAACACTAATTACATATTCCTTTGATATAGAAGGCGGTTCTATTCCGTTTTTTGTATTTTTGATTACCTTAATACCTAAATACATTAACTTATTTTCTAGCCAATGAAGTTTCCAAAATAATGAATAAATTGAAGTAGAACAAAAATTTGCACCATAAATGTTTATACACACATCGCCGTCATTTGGCAATTGTAAAGATATTTTCTTAGCCAATTCTGGAGATTTTACTTCTCTGAACCATTTTTCAATTTTTATTCTTGAATCCATATAATCTACTAATAGAACAGGGATTTTCCTAATTTTTAAAAATAGACTTGCATAATATCTATGATGTCCATCTAAGATTAGATAAGTCGATTTATCTACTATTATTGGATACATAGAACTTGTATCTTTTATGCATGATATAATTTCAAATAGTCTATATTTGGAAACATCTTCGTGCGGAATCAGTAAGCTAGGATCTAACATTTCTTTGGAAATATTCACAGCAGTCACTTATACTACACCTCGAACATAATGGTTTTATTGCCTTGCACGTATTTCTTCCATGCGCTATTAATAAATGATGCGCCTTAAGATAATCTTCTTTTTTAAAAATGCGTTTAAGGGCGCACGATATCTCATTATAGGTATTACCCTCTATTCCTAATCTCTTTGCTATCCTTTTAATGTGAGTATCGACTGGGAAAAAAGGATAGCTCTTACAAGTTAGAAGAACTACATCTGCTGTCTTTTCACCTATTCCAGGCAACGTAATAAGTTCCTTCCGAGCTTCGTCTGGAGATAAATTTAAGATAGTATCTAGATTACCTTTATATTTTTCCTTAATGATGAGTGAGATCTCATGTATTCTTTTCGATTTTATCTTGTATATACCTATAGATTTTATTGCGTCTTCTATATCTTCTATACAAGCCTTGGATAGTTTATCTGGATCTACACTTATTTTACTTTCTAAATTGTAAAAAGCCTTATACGTTCCTTTATCAGTAGAGTTTTGAGATAGTAGAGTAGCTATCAAAACCTTAAAACAGTCTTTATATTTTAACCATACATCATATGCAACATAGTCCTTTGGATTGATAATATATTCGTTACTTAATTTTTGTAGTATATAATCTCCACTACATTTCATACATGTGTACCTTTTGTTACTAGTTTAAATAAGTTACAAAAGACCTAAATTATAATCTTTAAAATGATCAAAAAGGAAAGAATATAATATGCGAGAAATATTAATAAATTATTATATGAGGAATAGTACACAAAAATCATTCATAAAACTTCGCTTTTAATTATATTATTTTCTTGAATGACAAGTTATCAGATAGTAAGAAATATTAGCTAATATAATCTAAAATTTTCAAGCTATTAACTATGGCTAAGTGCTTTTAAACTAAATAGATAAAAGAGATTAGATAAATGTACGAGCTAAAAATTATCTTAGAGGCAATAAAAGACGGTGCATTAAATCCGGGTGAAGTAGTAGTAAAAACAAAATTACCAAGGTATGAAATACTAGCGGCATTTCACATACTAGAAGAATTAGGATTAATAGAGACAATATACTCTAAAGGTTCTCATAAAGTCTATAGATTGACAAATAAAGGAGAGGAAATTCTAGACGGATTAGAAAAGGGAAATATTATTGATTTTGTAGTTAAGTCTCAAGATTTAACTGCATAAGCTATATATATCGGATTTTGGGCCAAGAACATTGTATGATTCTTTATATTTTTACCTTTTATAATTATCACCTCTAATACATTAAAATTATGAAATATGGATGAAACTAATTCCTGAATTTTTGAAAGAGTTTCTAAAGTAAAGATATTTATAACTATTTTCCCACCATATTTTAAAGTTTGATGAGCTAATTTTATACTATCTTCCAAATTTTCTGTACCTCCTATAAATACATTATCAAATATAGAATTTCTATAGGACATAAAAGCAGAGTGAGCTTGAATATATTCAACATTATTAAAATGCGATATCTTTTCGATATATTTGTTTTTGTCTATTGAAATAACATAACAACCTAATCTATCTAATTCAGCCGATACAGAGCCAGTGCCAGTTCCTATTTCTAAAGTTTTGCACCCTGGGAATATATTCATCTTGCTTATAGATATAACTCTAATTTCCTGCTTAGTAGGTCCTGGAATATCTAAATTTTCAAAAATTTCATCATCTAAGAATGGAAAAATTTTTCTATTATGATAAGACATTGTTATCATTCTATAGACATAAAATATAAAGATATTAGCTTAGAGAATATATTCAAACTTTTAATATTTTATCTAATTATAAATATTTTAGAATCAGTATTAATTGCTTTTCTAAAAAATAGATTTATTCCATATTACTGTTGGTATTGAAGTAATATTTCTTGTATCTGTGAATTATCTATTATGTTATTATTTTCGATTTTTCTAAGTACTTCTGATTTTATAGTAATATTTTTTATTATATCATTATAGCTGTTTCTAGATCTTCTGCATATGTTTCTGATCTGTGGAGTAATACCGAGCTCATTTAAATTTTCAGGAATTTTAATTTCTTTAAATCTAACTTTATTACCTAATTTATATTTTTCAAATATTCTAAGTTTATCATTAAAAACTATTATTCCGTCTAACTTATTTACAAATATTTTTTCTAAGTTTCGAGAAAGATAATTAGAGATAAGATTCATTATATTTGAAATAGAATCTAAGTTAGTGAACATCAGTAATCCAGACTGAGTTGGAAAATATTTTAGTAAACTCTCGATATAATCAAGATCTAAATCTAAGAGCACAAAATCTGGTTCATATTTGCTTACACTTGAAATTAGTTTTGACTTATATTGTGCTGATATATGAAACGTAAGCCACGTTCTATCTTTAAAGTTAAATAATGGATATCTTTCTATAGTAGCTATCTTAATATACTGAGGTAAAAGATAAAGGAGAGAATTAAATAGATAATATGCTTTGTTTTTATTACTTATTATTATATAAAATGGTTTATATTCTAAAGTTTCCCATAAATAAGATAAAGTATTGCAATCTATGTTGTTGTTTCTTAGAACATTTGTTATTATAGGTTGCTCTTCATACGACTTAATAATTTCAAAATTTATTAGGTTATTATCAAAATAGTATAAGATTTTATTATTTTCATAAGTATAAAATTCTCCAATACTCATTATCTTTTTTGAGCTTGTATCTTTACCAAATTTAGTTAATAAGAACCTTATTTCTTCCGTAGAATTAAATATTATGTTTGTATATAGTCTCCCATATTTTTTATATGAAGAATGTATAACTGATACAGGTTTATTTAAGCTATAGCACTCTATTCTTTCAATTTTTGTATCAAAGTATGGAACTGTTAAATCGTCATAAGTTAGCTTCTTGAAAACATAAAAGGCTATTTTTTCTAATTTAGACTGATCTAAATGAAAGTCACTTAAGTATTCTATTATCTTTGTATAATTATACCCTATTCCTTTTTCATGAATATCTCGTATATACTTCTCTGCAAGTTTCTTATCTTTAAAATCTAATACAGGATCTTTAATTATATAGAGTCCAATTCCATTTACATCTTTAATAGTAATATTAGCACCATAAAGAAAATACTGATCTAATATTCTTTCCATATAATCTTAAAAATGTTTTAAGACAGCTAGAGTATTCCGAAACTATGCATATACTCATAGAGTTTGTTAGATAAGATTTTAGCTACATTTAAGCTAATTCTTAGAGAATCTAATGTAAATTTTTGAACAAATTTTTTATTTCCTATATACACTCTAATAACAACAGTATTATATGCGGGATCTATAGGAAAGATTATTTTAACTGGAAAACCTCTATAAACATGAAGTCCATAATATACTTCTATAGGAGAATAATATTTGATAATTGGTGTGATAATTAAGTAGTTGCTTTCAACTTTATATAGTAATTTCTCTATTGGATTATCTATTCCTATTACTGTAAAACATCTTTTATTTGAGTCAATTTTTGTACAAATCTCATTTATACCCTTTTTAAGATAATATCTAGAATTATTAATATATAGAGAAGAATGTGCAGGGGCAACCAATATCCCTTTTGCAAAGTTAGGATATAAAAATACCCTATCCCATACAAATTTTCCATTTTCTTCTCTCAAAATAACTTTTCTAATATTATCATAATTATATGCTATTCTAGTTATATCAGAGTTTGGTTCGACTCTAACTATAGGTAAAAGGAATTCCTTTAATAAAATACTTAAATCTTCCCTTTCTATATATATAGATAATATTATATTATCCTCAAAATTAGTTAGATCTATTGGTTCACTTACGTAAATTTGTCCATTTTTAGAAGAAATATCATAATAAATATTATTTTTCCCTATTGATAGCCTTAATTTATTTTTGAACCTACTTGGTATTTTATAGTCCAGATATCCTTCTAGCAATGCATTGAAATCTGTATTAATAACTTTTCCTTTATTAGCATGTAATATTTTTCCATTAAAATTAACTAGAGGCTTTTCTGATTCGACATAAGTACTATATGTCTCATGATAAAAAGGATTTTGCAAAAATATTTTTACTTCACCGTCTTCAAATTTTTTAGGTTCTAAATACATAATTACGTTATTATCCTTTTCTTTCTTATCAATAGTAAGAAATGATTTATCATATGAAATATCGTAAAACTTATTAAAAGCTAATTTAATTGGAAATTCTGAAGTATTCTTATGCCTAAGTATTTTTATAATATCCTTAATTTCCAACGTATTAATAACTCCAAAATAATGAGAATCAGAGAAAGCATATAGTTTTTTACTGTCTGCTATTACAACTGATGGATTTAGAGTATATATAAGATTAATTTGGTTATCAAATATTAGCGTTTTATCGTGATTTCCTAGTATCATAAAATTTGAGTTTATAAAACTTCTATATTCAACACTGCTTATATTTAGTTGCATCCAGCCATTTTCCCTATATATTTTTGGAATAGGACCACATAATATTATAATATTATTCGAGATCTCTCCCAAAAACGCTGTTAAATCTTGGCAATAACCTATTACATTGCCGTTTAGTAATATTTTATTTGAAAGAGATTTTACAATTAGTCCTTTACTAGCCTTTCCTAAAACATATCCTTCGAAACTATATTTGTCTACATTAAGATCGTTATCTATAACCTTTGTCATTCCATCATATACTAATGATATGTTATTTTTAGAAACGTTTATAGATTTGGGTTTTTCGAAATTTAATATTTTTCCTCTATAAATAAGAAGAAAATCTTTATTATTATAAAGAATAAGTTTATCTAAGTATTTTATTAGGTTTGTATATACGTTATCTTGAAAAATGTACGAGTCCTTAATCTTTTTTATATATTCAATTTTATCATCAATATATACATAATATACATCCCCTGGAAATTCTTCAACTTTTTTTAACGTTGTATCGCCAGATTTATATTCTATTAATGAATTACCCCTTTGGTATATCCATTCTTTATTTTCTATTTTCAGTTCTGGAAATAATTGAACAAATGGTTGTCTTATCATATCTGACTTAAGAATAATATTTCCATTACTACTTTCTAACCAATAGGTAGCAGGTGGTATATCTAACTTAAAAAGAATATCAAAAATAGGTGGTCTCATACTGTAATTATTAAGTTTAATAATATCTCACGGTTCAATAAAAATAATATTTAGCCCATTTATATCGTGCTGCATAAGTTCGCCAATTTTTCCTTTTACTATTACCTCATTTGGTAAACCTAGATTATTACATATAGCTGCGTTTTTATTTGGGTCTAGACCTAATAATAATATCTTTCTAATATTTTCCTTCAAATCTAAATAAGGATTAGGAAGTATGAAAACTCTAAATCCAGAATTTATTGCTGCTAATATTTTATCATAATTATTACCGTATCTCACTGATATTATTGCAGATTCGTTTAAAGGTTTATGTAGAATGGATGCACACAATTGAACAGAACTTATGCCGGGATTTATTTCACTATTGTCGAAGAATTTTCCTAATCCAGCTATCATAGGATCACCAGTAGATAGCACAACTACATTTCCTGAAAGATTTTTGATATTCTCTATATCATTATAAAAATTTTTATCTGATCTTAAATATATTAACTGTGCATCTGTAATGAACTTTATTAGTTCTAAAATTCGTTTGTCGCCTACTATAATGTCTGCAGATTTTACTTCTTTAATCAATTTGAATGTAAAGTAATCTATATTACCTGGTCCAGCACCTAAAATTTTAATATAAGAATTTTTTGCTGTCTTTAGAATATCCAATTATCTCTCCCTTCATATCTATAAGAATTGTATATATTTTAGCTTTATTATTAATAAGATTTTCTGCATTATAAACTATTTTATTCGCTATATCGCTAAATATATCAAAATAGTTATAATTTCTTAAAATATTTACTGCATCATCAGTAGTTTTACATTCGAAAATTTTCAATAATACGTCATTTGGAACTCCGTGTTTTGCAGAATAAGCTACTATGGTTTCTATTCTTCCATCCCCATATTTATAATGAGTATTCCATATTCCAATAGCATTTTTTACCATTTTGCCTATATGTCCAAACAATACGATTTCTCTAAACCCTCTCTTAGTAGCCGCTTTTATCATTCCGCCTACGAATATAGCCATTTGGACTATAGAGTCTTTATCTACATTTAGCAACTTTCTAGCAGCCGTCTCACCTATATTTCCAGGTACCATGACAACTGACTCAAAACCCTTTTTCTTTACAACGTCTAGTTGCTCTACCATTGATGCATACCATGAAATAATACTCATAGGTTTCACAATACCACTAGTACCTAAAATTGATACTCCCCCTTCAATTCCAAGTCTAGGATTAAATGTTCTTTGTGAAATTTTTTCCCCATTAGGTGCCTCTATTATTATCTCTGCTCCAAAATTATTTCCTAAAATCTCTGTCAAATTGTCTATTAGTTGTCTTTTAGGAACAGGATTTATAGCAGGTTCTCCTTCATTTATGGGAAGACCTTTATTTCTTGCTATTCCAATACCTTTACCTGCTCTTATTGTTAGATACCCATTATCACCATTAATTCTCATTTTTACTATTATTTCCATACCATTAGTATCATCTGGATCAT
>OGCG01000709.1_pt1 | contig 19300 bp, 28 predicted proteins | sample 1570061 | NCBI WGS metagenome assembly OGCG01 (sample SAMN06268698, study PRJEB24515) | hot springs metagenome | isolation source: Joseph's Coat, Yellowstone National Park, Washington, USA | place: USA:Joseph's Coat, Yellowstone National Park, Washington, USA
GCGTCTCCATAGTTTTTCACATCCCTGAACCTATATCTCAATACCATATTCGCATATTTGTCTATTTCGGAATGACCAACGCATTCCCAGTCTGGAGGCATCCCGAGGTCGAAACCACCGACTCCCGTGAATGCGGAGAAATATTTCATTTTATATCCTCCTTGCTCTCTAAGACCTATAGCCTTTATATATGCTCATGCCTTCACCCCTTCTTCATCATCATAATTTTTTAAATCCCATGTTATGATAGAACTGCCGTTTTTCCTAAAGATGATAAACCAATACCTTCCAAACCATTTCTTCACACTCACAACATGTATGTTTGTTATTGCCCAACCATTCTGTTTATACCTCTCTAAACGTACGGGGGTTAAAGTGTTCATAAGCTTATGATTAATCAGCATTGCAACCGTTTTATTTGCAATATTCATAGATCGTTCTAATATAGTTATAAATGCATTCTTGCCATCTACCCTAAAAGGCGGATTTGTTATTATGTGTTCACAATGACCATCGAAGGGAAGATAGCTATAAAAATCCCTGCCTAATTTTATTTCTGCCCAGTCCCTAGGTTCTGGCATAATATCATAAAATGCTCCATTGCCTCTGAAAGGTTCATAAAAACGGTCTCCTTCTTCATGTTCTATCATTGATATAAGGCTTTTAGCTAGTTCTTTTGGTGTTAGAGTGTCGAGAGTTTTCATTTTCTTATTCACTTTTCACATTGTTTATACTGCGGAAACTTATTAATATTTCGGAATTCATCTCCCCCTTGAAGCTCAGAGCTTTCTTGTTAATATGCTCGTAATCAAGTTTGTTGTTATAGATATCCCGTTTCTGTTCCTGAGCTTGAAACCTAAAAATACCACGGTGAACAGCAAGGCAGTTACAGCTAGAAACACTATCTCAAGGTTGATTATTGATGTGCTTGGTCTAAAAATCATCAGAGAGAAGATGGTAGTAGTTAGCGCAACGTTCCATGCGCTATGAAGAGCCCAAGTGATTGTAAGACCAACTCCGCTTAGATTCATTTTCGAGAAGTATGTTACAATTAAACCGAATAACCAACCCATAAGTATAGCAATTATGAGAGCTCCCCAGTCCAATCCAAGACGTGTTGTATATGAATTTAAATGCGCAAAACCGAATGCTATACCTGTCCACAACCATCCTGGAACTGGTCCTAAATTATATTGTAATAGAACTCCCCTAAATATCATCTCTTCGGTAAATGCTACAACAAAAATCTGAAATAGGAGATCGAGGAAAAAGTTGGTCACTGGAACAGTTATCGGGGAAACCCTGAACAATGCCTGGAACAGAAAACCACCTATCAGGAAAGCTGGCACGAAAACAATAATTGCATCGGAAACAGTAATTTCAAAGAATGGGATGACTTTCATAAACGAAAGTGGTAATAGAACCGCATCAAGAAGAATGTAAATTGTCAGGATTGGCTCATATTCGCTCCAATACATTCCAAATAGGGCTGACCCATTGATTAAAAGAGTAGCCTGAACAATGAGAGCTAAAATTAAGATTGGAGGTACCGTCGAACTTTTTAACTTCACAAATAATCTATGAAGGTCAGCTATAAAAAGTTTTCAATAAAAATTAATTTCTAATTTCATATGATGAAATCTAGAGAGGTATTTAAGGAGATGTTTATTTTCGTCATTTACTATAAAAACTCCTTTATATCTGAGTATGGTGTCCAACCTCCATGCACCATTGAGATAAAGAACTCTTTTGCTTATGTGTCTATTCTTACTTTTAAAATATGAGATTATTTCATCGTTTTTGGAGAAAGTGGGTTCATAAATTTTCATTCTGAAATTAACATTTAGTTCTTTTAACTTATCATACAAGGTCTCGGCTGCGACACGTAGAATTGCTATTGAAATGATGATTTTATCATGGGTTTTATATTGTTCCCAATCATAATAAAACCAACTTTTGCCTAACAATTTATCAACGGTAGCTAATATCTTTTTTCGTATTCTCGGCGAGTTTTTATGGCTACTTGCCCTCCTGACATTTCAACCTACCTCATTGTAAATAACTTTTTCAAGTATAAAAAGTTTTAAGGGTTATTAGAATTCATATTCGTCTACCTCAGCACCTGCAATCCATTTCTTACCCTTTTTTAAAGCTGTACCCGCAACAAAATAACAACCATACCCAAAGATGCAAATTCTAAAATAAAAATTTCCTTTGCCTAGTTCCCTGACTTGTTCTTCGATAAGGGGTGTCCCATCTTCCCTACCATAATCATATTCGCCAACATCTACATACTTCATAAGACCAGGATACTTAACTGTTTTTTTGATAAATCTCCGAACAATCTCATCTATTGCATCCAATAAATCTTTACCCTCACCCTCATAATACCCTTTCAATGAATTTGCCATTTTTATCACCATCTAAGCGATAATGATTTTTCATCGCCTCCACAACACAAATAAACTATAGTATAGAAAGTTTTTAAGAAAAACATTCTTCAAACATCCATCGCTTCTGCTTCGGCACCTGCAGTCCATTTTTTACCTTTTTTTGACACGGTACCAGCAACGATGTAACAGCCATATCCACGCAGACAGATTATAAATTGAAAATCTCCGCTACCTCGACGCTTGACGCTCTCCTCGCTTATAACATTTCCGTTACTATCAGAATATTCGTACTCGCCGACGTCCACATATCTCATATCGCCAGGATATTTGACTGCTTTTTCCATTGTTCGCACGATTTCATTTATTGCTTCTAGTGGATCTGGACCCTCTCCTTTATAGTACCCTTCCAATGAATTGGCCATCTGATCACCAAATAATAAACTTGTTAAAGTATAAAAAGTTTTCAAGAAAATTTATTTATTTTTCAACCCTCTTAACCAATATTTTATTTTAATTTTTGTTAAGATGCGATCTGCCTCATTTCTATCGTAACCTATGAATTTAAAACATTGGTAAAGGGAACCTCTAAAAAGCACTTTGATGTTTTCTTTTTTTTCTTTCATAATATTGGTATCACTTACCACCCATGCATGGACAGATTGACCGGGTCGAAAATATATATATTTTCCTTTAAAATTTCCTCCGTCTTTATAGAAAGCCAATAATTTGTCTTCTATTTCCATGTTATTGAGGAAGTTTCTTAATGATGATAACCCCATTTTTAATCCCTCAATTAAAATAATCTGTTCTAATATAAGAAATTTTTAAGAAAAATTGTTATTTCGATTCGATTTCTTCTAAAATATGTTTTGCCTCATCTTGATCATAACCTGTGAATTTAAAACATTGATAAAGAGACCCTATAAAAAACGCCTTGATGTTTTCTTTTCTATCTTTTATAATATTAATGTCACTGACTAACCATGAGTTAACAGATTTGTCTGGTAGATAATATATGTATTTTCCTTTAAAATTTCCTCCGTCTTTATAGAACTCCATCAATTTTTGTTCTATCTTTAGATTTTTCTGGAGGGTCTTAAATGTTGATTCGGATATAGATTTTCCCATTTTTATCATCACCCCATCATATTCCTATTTTTTCTTTCATAATCTTTGGATTCCGTACCACAATTCCATCTCATTCTTATTCCCTCTAATCAATATAAACTGTTCTAGTATAAAATATTTTTAAGAAATTTTAGATGACCCGACCAAATTCAAACTGCTCTCTGATGGTCAATAACCTGCTATGCTGACCACTATACCGCAGGACTGTTCGATTCAATTCCTTGCAGGTACAATATTATTTCCTACCACGAAATACAATACATCGGGATGTATATATGATGCACCTTCTATTCCCTTAAACCTTGTATCTGAGAATCCCATCAGAGAATCTTTTGTTTTGTAAACTACCATGGCATCATTATTTGTGTAAAGGTATATTCCCTTCAGTGTGAGTATGATGGTTGTTATTTTGCCTTCAATCCCCCACTTCTTAAGTACATCAATGAATTTACCCTTATAGAATATCCAGGTTGCAAGAAGGGTCTCTGAATCTGTCTGCGAAGTGAATACGAACCCTTTCTGTATCAAGTGAGATTTCAAGGCTTCATAATTATGAAGTGTTCCATTGTGGGCCAGTGCTACTTCATCCCGCACAAATGGATGTGAATTGGAGTTTGAAATTGAACCGACCGAAGCTCTCCTGTCGTGGAATAATGATAAATTCGAAATTATCCGAGTCTGTGGGTTCTTTGCCCAGAACTCTTTTGCGCTTTCCCTCGTTTTGCTGTAGTATATGATCCTATTATTGTAAAGGTATGCAAAGCCGAAGCCATCTGGATTCTCGTCACTATAAAACCTAGAAGCGTCCCTTATTACCTTTGTGTGATCTGCAATCGCTGTTGTTGATACAAACCCCATTCGGCACATTGAGTTTAAAATATTTTGCAGTACATAAAGTTTTATACTATTTTCTTTATGTTTTCCTTATCTTCATTGAAAAACTTGGAGATTTCATTCAGTGCATTGTCTATCTTTTTACTGCCAAAACCCTTTGCAGCTTTTTTGCGGACGGGTTTATGAGGCTTCTTCTTGTTGCGTTTTAGCTTGAGAGGTTTCAACATGATGGATCCTTTTTTCTTAACCATAATTAAATGAATAGAATCAGATATTAATGTTTTTATGCATTTTTGTTTTCAAATAGTAATTTACTGAGAACGCTATGAGCTTATCCACATACTTCGAACCCAACCCTTTTATGTCCTGTACAGGGTAGTAAAATGAGTCATCATCCTCATAAATGATTGTTCTAGTATTTTCTTTCTTGTAGTAGGGTGTTGTGGTTTGAAGAAGATAAGCAATTGAATCCACAACTAGTTTCTCCTTCTGTTCTTTTGTATCGAATCCCTTGAATAAATATGGAGGTATAGAAAAAACTTCTACAGTCCTGTGAGTATCAGGTGGCAATGGATTATTTTTAGGAGTCCCCAGACGGAGCTCGATAATCATTGATAACCAGACATCGAAAGAACGTTGCCCCCATCCTTTATTTGTATAAATAAGATCCAGATAATCGCTTCTGACAGCGATTAATTCGTTCTTGATACTTATATACTTATAGACTTCATAGTCTTCTATGAAATCCCTCACTATGTCATGAATCAGTTCGCTCCTTGCTTTCTGTATCGTTGAACCATGCTCAACTTTTCGCTTGAACTCCTCATTTTTATCTAAGAGTGATAATATTGAAAGGGGGAGTTTCAGCTTATGTTTCACGAATATTATAATATTTTCGTATATTAAGAGTTTATTATTCTGTCTAGTATTTATTTAAGATACGTTCTTTCTTTCCCTCGCTCATACTATAGCTTCTTGCTAAATTTTACCCTTGATACATCGGCCATTGCATACCATTTTTGGATACCCTTATTAACTACTCCTCTAATTAAGTAAGCGACCACATGATCTGGATCCTCACCTTCTAGAATAAAATATGCCCTAAACTCACCTCCGTTAGTCGTGAATGTTGGCTCATCTATATAATTTCCGTTTTTATCTAAAAACTTTGTAGGGCCTCTATGCCCACGCTCATCGCTACGGAAGTAGATTTCATTCATAAGTTTTTCAAAGGCATCCTGAGCATTACGACCAGATGCTGTGTAATTACCAACTATGCGTATGTTTTTTCTTTTCTTTATGTTTTTTTCCTTACCATTATTTGTTCTATTCATCTTATCCCCTAATTATAAAAAACTATTCCTATATTAAAAGTTTTTAAAATTTTCAATATTTCCCTGCAGATATTGCTCCTATAATATAATATTCTAACCTTACTTACCTTGCTCATTTTAACATTTCCTTTTAGAGATCTTCCTTTTGCCGTGCGAGTATTTGTGCGAAGTCCTATATCTCTCATATTCACGAAGCTTTTGTTTAAAGTACATTATGAGCTTCTGAATCTCTGCCCTTTGTTTAGCTGATGCATCCCATAAGCTTTCTTTAAGTCCTTGAATCCTTGTGTTCAGATAATCAATTGAATGTTGCCTGTATTCTTCCTGTTTCTTCGGATCATCTGACCAGCGTTTTATAGAATATGAGGCAGGCGGAAACCTGTATTCCTCTGGTATTTCAGACTCCTTTATTCTCTTTTTTATTGTTTGTATATTTCTTGTGTCTTTGATATTATAAGCTCTTTTCTTGGTCATGATTATACCCTCACTTTATCAAACAGTAGGGACTTGCCACTTAAAACATCAGCTTTCGCAACCCAACGTTTTCCTTTTTCAGTGATACTTCCTTTGATTACGTAGATATTAGGATTTCCATCGATGTGGAAAGTTAAGTCAAAACTGCCACCATACTTGCTGAAAAACTGCTTACTTATATCATTTCCGTATTTGCCTTTAAACTCTTCGTCCGAAATGTAACCCCGACGACCACTCTTAATATAAATTTTCTCCCTTACCTTTTGATAAGCTTCTCTAGGTGTAGAACCGTAGGCAATATATTTTCCTTCTATGTCATGGTTCGATCTTTTTTTAATTATTTGTTTCCTTCCTTTTTTTACTTTGTTCATTTTATCACCTTCTAGTATTCACCACTCAACATCAGTACATTATCAACATAGAAAAGCGTCAAATTTCTCTTAGCATCAGTCCATTTATATTTTTGACGATAAAATACATGGTCGTTTCCATCCGTTATTTCCATCATCGCTTGATCATTTTTGACGATTAGCTTTATTGCTAAGAAATCTTCATCCTTGAGTTTGGTTCTTATCACAGCGATTGCATCTGTAACAAACCAAGAATATCCGTTCTCCATTACGTATTTTACACCGTCGGTTACGTAAATACCCATCACATTATAATATTTCTCCGTTCCAATAAAACTGTCTATGTCTCTTAGATACAAATCCTCATTTTCTGTCCTTCTAACTTCTTTTCTACCCATACTCTCACTCCTCGAATTGATCATGTTCCACTTCTGCTTCTGCTTTCCATTTCCCCCCAGATTTATATACCGCACCTGCTACTTCATATTCATCGGTAAAACGATTAAGTTGACGATACTGTGTTTTGTCTTGGAAATAATTATCAAAATAAGCTACGTTTTTCCGTATCCTTATTACAAAGAGACCACCTCTCTTAAAAAACGTTGGAAGTTTCATTCTCTTCCCGCTTTTATAATAGGCTCCGAGAGACGTAAAGTCTATAAACCATCCATTAGAATATAAATTATTATCTCTCCGTACCTTTCTCAGTAACGAATCCAACGCATCGGCGACACTTGAACCTGTTATGTCAGAATAATATTTCTTCATGCCAATCATGCTAACCTACTCTTAATTGATTCATGAATAACAAGTATAAAAAGATTTTAAAGATTTTTGTTAGAGATTAAAGGGGGAACAGAAAAAAGAGAATAACCAATGTTAAGAGGATGACTTCTGAGAATTTTTCTCTTCCTTTTATACATCTTTTTTAACATCTGATTGCTTATTCCTCCATTTCTGGAATTCATCCATCGTTTTTCTTTCTACCCTCTTGCCTGTCTCATCGTAGAATTTTCTATGAACAAGAATTTCATCCCTCAGGAGTTCGTAGTGGTTTTTTTCATTGGTCGTTTCGCTCATTACTTTGGCAAGAAAATGGTAAATCTGGGTAATCGAGATATCCATAATAAAGGGGGCAGGATCATCCGTCTTGTACTTCAGCGTTGTATTCGGAATTCCATCAATATCAAACTGCTGTTCTATATTTCCATCCTTTAAAATCTTGAATGTTGCCTTCCGCCTCATCGGAGCTTGTTTTTCTTCTGTCCCTCCATAACACTGTATCATCAACCTCACACTTCCCAAAACTGATGTTGCAATTTTCCTTTCCTCGTGCCATATCCTGACTTCTGAGAGTTTTAGCTTTCGCAAGAGCCTGATAATCGCATCATCCTCCTGGTTATCGATCGTCGAAGTATGAGTTTTATCGAAACCAGCAAGTTGCTGTTCATCTTTGATTGAAATGGAAGGGAGCCCTTTCATGGCATTGCTTATCGCAGCGAGGAGGATGTCGCTTTCCCTTGTTGCGTAAGTATACCCCTCTAGATCATCTTCTATCTGTATATTCCCGATAACTTTAATTCCTTCAGCTATCGCACCCTCGACAAAAAACTTAAGTGCTTTGGAGGTTTTCCCTGAACCCTGCGTACCGTAAATAATTGCTACGTTTCCTCCGTAATCTATCGGTTTTTTTCTATAATTTCCAGCCCATTTCAAAAAGAAATAAGGATGATAATCCTCGTAATCAAACGTAATGATACCATGTGAACGAAGGAGAGTAGCACCCCATATACCATATTCTTTTGCTTTTTGTTCCCGAACAAACTGTGCTATTCGATCTAGCCCCTCCTTTGCCTTAGGATCCAATAACGGATTGCTCGGTAACTTCCCCTCCTTATATTGAATCCATGCATTGTGCCATTTTATGAGCATTTCACGTGCGGGATAGGTAATAACCTTTCCATCTTTCCCTCTTCCAAGAACAATCTCGGGCGGTGCGACGCCCATTAACCATTTCAGATCCGTGATTGAATAATAATCCTTTCTCAAAATATCGTCGAATTTATAAGCTAGTAATCTCACCTCATTGTATATATTATCGTTTTCAGATTGGTCAGATTCAGATGCGACGCCTCTGTTTCGGTAAGCCATTTTCATCTTCACCTCCATATCTGAATCTGTCTAGTTCAGATGAAAATTCAGTATCTATGTCATCAGTAGGCATTAAAGATGGTTCTGGAGACACTGGCATGGCAGTATTAATTATCTGTTGTCTTATATATTCGCTATTGTTGAATGTCTTCCTTTCATCGAAGTACCCTAGTTCTCTCCTGAGGAATGCTTTGATATCCATTTCCAAGATCATTGCTTCATGTAATGCCCTGTTAGCTTGCCTCTCGACGGCAAGATTTGTTCCTCTTGTGATACCTGCACCAGTAACATGTATAGCATCGTTTGTCTGTAGTTCCGTAATATCATAATCGTTTCCCTGCATTGTCATCTTGAAATTCCATGGCCTTGGAAGGTTTATGAAGCGATCCCTGAATTTTGCATATTCCACTTCATAACCCCTGACATTATACAAACATACAAGGCAGGATGAGATAGCAGTTTTTATCAACTGAAATGCTATCTTTGCGTCTGGGGTACGTGCGGCGGTATCTTCTAAGCTGATTATTCTCATTTCCCAATCGGAATAAGAAGGCACAGACTCGTTTGCTTCCTTAACTTCTTTGGGATTGGCTGAATCAATTTTCTTTTTATATTCACCAATACCTTCCATCAAACCAAAATCGTCGTTCAGAGGCACAATATAATATTAAAAATTTATATTAAAAATTTGCCATTTAAAAAATGAAATAAAAAATAAATTAAAACTTACCCCTTAAGAAGCTAATACGATTTCGTTGGGTATGCTAATTGACTGCCCGCTTCCGAATGAAATGTTTATGTTAAATGACTCGAACTGATACTGACTCATCGCACTAACTGCGTTAGCATTGTAGTCAATTGTTACCCAGAAAGTGACCGTTCCGCCAACTGCTATTGTATGAACATATATGTTTGGTGTTAATGTGTTGTTTGCGAAATAAACCTCATACTGACCATTGCTTGTCTCCATCACAAGTGGGTAGGACTTTCCAGTTGTTGAATTTGTTATAGTTGGAATTCCAACAGCTGATACGGAAAATGATATATTTCCAATATTCGTATCAGTCCTATATAATGTTATTGAATACTGTACCTGTCCAATTGTTGCATTGTGATCTGCCCCAACTACAAAGTTTCCATTATACATATTTGCGGTTGTCTCTATTCCATTCACGCCATTGATTGTTGCTATCTTGGATGCAAGTACCACTGTTGTTGCAGTACTTGATGCTGCGGATGCCCCCTGAACATTTCCCAAGTAATAGGAAAGATCATATGTTGGACCAGTCTGTTGCGTGTTTATCGATGTAGTTGTCTGCGTTACAGTTAAAACTCCCGTTACCATAGCGAAGGCAAGAAAAAGTGCGGCAAGTGCAATTACTAATGTTCCCGTTTCGTGCCTTTTAATCATTGGGAACTTAGCTCCGCTTCTTGCTAGGAACAGGGCTATCAATAACCCCAACCCTACGATGATTAGTAATATCTCCCAGATATTCCACATCATAATTCAAAAAATACGATCTAATATAAAAACTTTTAATGAATTTTTGGTTAGATTTGAATATATTTCCTTCTAGATACTAGATTTTTAATCCTGTTTTATAATCCTGAATTGAACATCTTTATTAGTTTTCAAGTAATTATATATCCAATTTGCAATACCTTCGCTTATTTCATTTTTCATTGTAGTAGTAGCATTAGAAAGAATGAATTTGAAGTAGAATTCGCCTTCCCAAGTTATCAATATTGTATCTTTCATACTTCTTCTTGGAATTTTAAATCTTTTCGGTTTAATCGTGGGTGGTGGTTTAATTTCTAAAACCCTATCCTTCGTATCTTTATCTTCAAAAGATTTTTCTTTCACTCCATTATCAGTTTTTTGTTCAGCTGATTTGACTTCTTTTGGCTTTTCTTTATCATCAAAATTTTGTGTAATATTAGTAGGTAAGTCCAAATGTTTTTGTACTATATGTACTTTTAATCTATCTTCATATTGAAAACTAGCATTACAAAACGGACAAGTAAACATGATATATAGATAAATCTTTTCTATTTGAATTTTATGAATTTTATATGCTATTTTTAAGACTAAACTTTTAATGAAAATTGACTTGATTAGATATTTTATTAAAAATCAACGTTTCATCATGATTAAAAATTATCTAATCAAGTAATAATCAAGTAATTTTACTTGATTAGATATTTCATTAAAAATTAATAGTTCATTACGATTTCAACATATATAATCAAGTAAATCAAGTACCTTTGAATTTCTTGTACTTTTACTTTTTTAAAACTAATAGAAATTATAATCTTCAAATCTTATATGCTACGTTTAAAATTAAACTTTTTAAAAAGTTTAATTTTAATGTAGAGAGTCTCCGCTACACATCTATATCATTAACTATATTATAAACTTTTTGGTTAAACGAAGTTTATATATTTAAGATTAAACTTTTTTAAAAGTTTAGTATTTTTATCAATAAACTACAGACTAAACTTTTTTTGCTTATATATGGAATTTTGTTTTCTAAAAGTGTTATTTTTCAAAGGTCAAAATCGACTAAAAATACTAAACTTTTATTTTTAAGACTAAACTTTTAATAAAATAGTATTTTTTAGTATATATACTAATTATTATTATACTACTTGATTTACTTGATTATATGGTTCGAAATCGTGATGGAACGTTGATTTTCAACGAAATATCTAATCAAGTAATTTTACTTGATTTATTACTTGATTGATTAATTTCCATTTAAAATGGCATATTATTTTTTCTGGTTCATTAATTAATCAAGTAAATTTTCTTTAAAAGTTTAGTTTTTACGTAAAAGTTTAGTGTTTAGTGATATGAAATTATTTTGAAAGTTTAGTTTTTACGTAAAAGTTTAGTATTTTTTAGTAAATAAAAGTTTAGTTTTTAACGCTTTCTTTTACTAAAATAATGAAATTCCATTACCTTTTTTGCAGATTCTCTCAATTTTTATTCTATAGAATAAAAATTGCTAAGGGATTTATCGTTTGCGCACTTCTCTAAAATTCAAAATTTTCCCTTCTACAACCATTTTTTCGAGTATTGCGATAACATCATCTACGCGAACATATGGACATAATATATAACCAGTTCTCTTTTTAATATATGTAATTTCGAATCTCGCTATTTTATTTTCTTCTATTGCGTGGACTATCGCATTTTCTCTTTGAAAATTTTCCCATTTCTGTCCTACAGCGTTCATAACATCACCTTGATTAATAAAATACGGGAAATTTTCGCATTTTTTCATAACATAATTATATACCTTTTTTGAGCGTTCATCGACATCTTTGTCTTCGATAGCAGAAATTGCTTTAATATAATTTTCTACTATTTTTTCCATATAATTTTTTGCTTCAATCAAATTCTCTTTTGTTAGAACTAGATTTGAATATTTTTCTTTTCTCATCGCATCCCATAACATTATATTTATTGCGATTCGCGTAATTAATTCTACCGATTCGTTAGGATAGAGTTGTCTCTTTTCTTGTTTGGCGTTTTTCATTGCAGTAGTATATAATTCTTTAAGAAATTCTATCGCTTCGTCACTATATTCAAAGTTGATTGGTAAGTGTTTATGTTGTTGAATAAATTCATACCCATTATTATCATCTATTTTTAGTTCATATGTCGGTTGATAACTCCATTTAACTAAGTTTGCTCTCGCTTCTGCCATAACTTTTATGATAGCTTCTTCAATCGCATTTGCTAATTCGTTCGATTCTCTATCATATACTATTGGCTCTGTTATAACACTTTCATAAGATAAATAAACGATAATGCTTCTTCTAATTATACCTACCCTATACATTTCTTCCGTCATCTCATTCTCATGTATTGCGCCGAAAAATGTAACATATTTTCCATCCGGAACTATCAAATCCCTATTTCTACTACCCTCCTTTTTTCCATTATTTGCATCTATCGACTTTAACTCTCTCCTTAAACTTGCAGTTCCTTTCTTATAATAAGCATTATTTAATATCTCCAATAACCCTGTTTCATACGTCCCTCTTGCAGACGCAGATAATACTCGACCAAACTCATCATTATATAAATCAATTTTATCGCCCTTAGTTAATCGTTCCATAAACCCTTCCATACTGCCTGCTAATTGTAAGTTCGTAATGCTTTTAACATAATCTTCATTTTGAACTAGTTCTGTAATTTTTTGAGTTATGTTCTTTGTACGATTTATTATTGTACTTTTATGATGTACTCCTGGAGGAGCGATAAGAATGATAAAAAGATTAGGATAAGCCGTAATCCTAGGATATGGAGGAATATCGATGTAAATTCCGAGATTTTGACTAGTTATCATCAATAATTGTGCGAATGTGAATTCCCACGCATCGCCAGTTAAAGATGAATAGTATTGCGCAAATGACGTAAGAGAAGAAGAACGAATAGTATTGATCATACTCAAAACGTAAGGTCTCTCTTGAGTTTCGTCAAACATTAAACAATAAAACAAAAAAAGTATTTAAAAATTTACTTAATCTTAGTTAAGCGAACAATGTTATAAAAATAAATTAATAAACTTCAATTATATTTTTCAACTTAACCTCAGCTATGAACCCATTTTCGTTATATAGATTTATTATGACATCGCCTTCATTAGTAAAATCGATCATATAATCTTTAGCTTCTATTCTAGTTCCGCATTTATCCACTATTGTCGTGTACTTGATTACGTATTTAAAATAACTATCGAATTGCGCTGATTTATTCCATAGCTCTTTGAACTCTTCAATCGTTAAAATTTTATTTTCAGTTTTATTGTCGTAACCGCAATAAATATCCTTTATATCTTCGACTTGAACCGTAGCTACCCTTTTCTTTTTGTAGAAAAAGAAAATAATTTCCTTGCCGCCTTCAATAGACATACTCGCCGCTTGTACATGAAACATATCTGCTTTTATTTCTTCGCCATCAGCCATCTTTACGACAACATAATCTCTTGGTTGGTTTTGCGTTTTCTGCCAAGCCTTAAAAAATTCCTTTAAGTTCATTTTTAACGCCTCTATATACTATATTTCGAACTAGTATATAAATGTGCTGCAAAACGATAAGCGTAATAATATAAAATTAAAAATATGGTTTTGAATAAATTTGATGTATCTTCAGTCTTATGATATCTGGATTTCTATCTATCCAATTTGCTAATTTCGATAAACGCGAAATGAATTGAAATGCACTTTCTTCATCCAATCCAAAAGATTTTATTGCAATTACCGATCTAAATCTAATAATATCAGGCGGATTATTTTTCATCATTCCTTCGAAGAGATTGGTAGAAGAATTCAAAACTAAACGCGCAAGAATTAAAAAATCATTGTCAGGAATTAAATCTAGATCGATTGCAGAAAACAACTGATTTACCCTCAGAGCTTTATCTTTTTCAATTAAATTTGAAACGTCCAATAATTGACCATACTGCATATTAATATGGGTGAAATTGCCTTGTAAACTCATTTCTTTTACATCTTCTAAATCATATAAATCATTCTCTCTAATAGGAATAGTATGCCTTAAAGACCTTATATATACTCCTCCAATCTTTTTTACATACCTAGCCAACAATAATCTAGTTAATTTTTTAGGTTCAGTAGTCGAAACATCAAGAGTTTTTAAATTCAATTTTTGTTTCAATTCAACTTGAAATTTTTTGACCTTTAAATCAGAAGATAGAACGAAAATAGGATTAACCCTTATAAATACGTGTATTCCATTACCAGTATAGTTTATCAATTTTTTATATCCTTTAAAATAATCAATAAAACTCAATACATCTTCTCTTACTTCATTTTCCTCGCCATCAAAATCAAACATCATCATCCTATAGAAGACCATATTCTTATGATGTTGATTATGACTTATATATAGAGGGAGTTTGCCCGAATATCTCTCTCTTAATTCATCAATTGAATTTAAGTTAAAAATTTCCCATTGAGATGGAGTTCCTAAAGTACGCGGTAAAAAATTATAATCATAATTAAAATAAAGTGTATTAAACATTTTAATCACAAATCCCAAACGTTACTCGTATTTTCGCTTTTAGGTTCTTTGCTCTCTTCGACAGTTTTATTTTCTTCACTCGCTTTATTTGCAGTTTGATTTTGTTGATTATTTATTGCGTTCGGTAGGAACATTGTGGGAGTGAAAAGGACCGGATAATCTGTTACATCGAATAACTTTCCGTATGGTAATATACTATCATATTTAGTCGTCGTAACTCTAGCGTAAAATCGTTCTTTACCTGTCCTAGAATCATGCGCAGTAAAGATTTGAAATGCGAAATCAGTTTCATACATTACAAGATCAGCCCATTTAGGTTTCTCAATTCTCTTTGTCTCGCCAGCTCTATCTACTTCTTCGATTTGATAAGTAGTATTATATATAACACCGACTCTCGCATTTCTTTGCGCTAAACGATGAAGTTGTCTTATGTACGCGTTTCTCTCTTTCCATAAGTTCAAATTCTTAAAACCTTCAAATGGCATCATCCCTTGTCTTTTTCTCATATACATTTCACAATGTTGGACTAAGAGGTCTTCGCCATCGAATAAAAACCAATCAGGTTTATAATTAGCCAATATATATCTTGTCTGTTCTACAACAAGTTCTCCTGTATCTAAGATAAATTCAGGGGCAATTGAAATACTATCATCTTTATAGTCAGGGATTGTTAAATCTTCGACAATTATTCTATCTTTATTCCTAGGGTCAAGATCGACAAATTTCTTTTTAATTATTCTCGTTTTTCCATCGTATGATAGAGCAACTATTGTTCCTGCAAACGCACTTAAAGCGAACGAAGTCTTCCCTACCCCCTTATCGCCCCAATTAGTAAAAGTGGGTTTAAAATAATAGTCATCGTTCGTTCCTTGTAATTTAAACCCATATTTTTTTGCTAATTCTTCAAGCGCCATTCATATCACCGAATAAACTTCTTACTTCCGCTTCAGTCATTTCAGATACGTTTACTTCGCTAAACGCTATAGGATTGTTTATCGCTATATTTGATGGAAAGTTTAAATTGATCGCTATTTTTGCGAGCATTACATAGTCGATTTGTATTTGTTGATTCTGCCCATTAGGAGGATTTGATTTTATCAGATTTCCTACGACAATTACAGGGTCCCCGTCATGTAAAATATCAGTTGGATTTGGAATACCTATCGTATATTCTATGTTACTCTCGTCAATAAATTTTATCAGTCCGAATTTTGGGTTAAGTTTGTTTATTAGACCCATTACTACATAATCTCTCTTTGTTGATACAGCTAGATCGAACGGAGGTTTAAGTTTGGGATAAGAAGTGAGTAATATTTCGGCGACTTCGCTCCAATTTATCTCTTCATTCAGTTCATTGATTATTGGATTATCAACAGCATAATAAGACCCGCCATTACTTTGCGCCAAACTCATTTCATAGACCTTTCCAACTTTAACATTATACTTTTCTATTTGAATCCCTGATACTATTATTGTATGTACCTTTTTATCAATTATAGCTGTGAAATTTCTGATTTTTCTCTTCACTCCATTATCTTCTATCTGTTTAGTTTCGTTTATCTGTCCAACGTAGATTACTGCAACTTTCTTTAACATGCCTTCTTTTTTCAAGAAAGATTCAACCGCGCCGTTGACCCACATTAGTTTCATTGTTTCAGATGCTATAGTAGGTTTCAGCTCGAGCGGTCTTTGTATAGATTCTAAGAAACTATTGCCATACTTTAGATATACATAAAGCATCTTTGTCATCAATTCTGGCTGCTTTAGAAAAGGGTATTGTTTTACTAGTTCCTCGATTATCTTCTTTCCTTCCTCTACCTTATTAGGTAGAGTTTGTTTCATATTTTCTATTCGCTCTCTTATATTAAAGCTCATAAAAATGAAAAACAAAAAAGGTATTTAATAATTGTTTATTTGTTTCAAAAATGATGTTCGCTAAAACTATCTGGCGTTTCTTGTACCATTATCTTTACTTTAAACCTTTTTAAGCGTGTTTTCAATATCTCACTGAACTTTTCGACAAAATATTCTGTAAGATATTCAGATGTTGAAAATGGTTTGTTGATTACAAAACAGACATCTTTGGGCAAAACGTAATCCCTTCCGCCTGCTTTCACTATATATGAATTTTCCTCCTCTCTGACAATCTGTTTTTTCGTTAAAATGAATTTGTGATCTAACTCATCGATAATTCTTTTTACTTCCAAAAAATCTAAAACCATTCCATCTTCTCCTATATCACCTATTATTTTCACATAAACAAACCAATTATGTCCATGTAAACGCGCACATTTCGTATTTCCATCGACAATATGACCACTCGATATCATTCTTTTTGTTTTAATTATCATTTATATCACTTCCCCATCAATCTTAGCGCTTCATCTTTCAAATGTCCTAAAGTAACTGAATCGAACCTCTCCTTATTCCATCTGACATCACTCGTTACCATTACGCTATTTGATTGCTTCACTCCCCTCATAATCATACATAAGTGTTGAGCTTCGAATACAACCATTACGAAATCTGTATCTAATTCTTCTTTTAGATATTCTACTACTTCAGTCGATAATCTTTCCTGTTCTGTTGGTTTTGATGCAAACTTAGTAACTGCGCGTACTAATTTTGAAACGCCTGCGATTTTTTTATTTTTCTCATCGTCTTTTGGTAGATAAGCGATATGTGCTTTACCAAAAAATGGAAGAAAATGATGCGCGCACATCGAATAAAAACTTATATCCTTCAAAATTACCATATTTTTTGTACCATCGAGCGAAAATATTTTAAAGTCGAATTCGTGGTTGTTTACCCATTCTTTGTAGAAGTTTAATATCCTTTTAGGGGTGTTCGCAACCTCTTCGTCGTTAAACCATCCCAATTCGTTATGCAGAGTTAGAATATATTCTTCCAGCATATTTTCAACTTTTTTCCAGTTTTCATTTTTTATACTGCTCATAGAAAATAAAAAACAAAAAAGTATTTAACAATTTTTAGAGTATATCCATAATTCTTCTCCTTAACGATACTAATATACCAACAATAATAATCGCAATTCCAATGTACATTCCTGTATAATTATGTAAAGAAGGTATAACATTAAATATTGTCGTTTCATATATTTGTGGAGAAGAATTAGTTGACTGGAGATATAACGTTACATTAGATGTAGTAGTTATGTTTATTATTACATAATATTTAAGTCCTGATAGTTGTTTAAATGTATAGAGATTGTTGTTTATTTTAATATAAGCATTTTTAAAATTAACGTTATTTGACATATTGTAAACAATAACATACTCTCCAGAATACATGAAAAGAGGAGTAGTTGTAATTTTAACCCAACCTGTAGCATTATTCCAGTTTTTAACATATGGATGGATTAAAAATTCGCCGACATCTAAAACATTTACACTTTCAAACTTACCGTAAAATGTCAAATTTCTTAAATATATATAATAAACTACTCCGCTTACGTTGTATGTTAATTCACCATCCCACGAAAAAGCGTATTCAGTCTTATCAAATCCCTGGAATTGAGTAGAAGCCTCTAACATTATGATATATATACCATTATTATTAATAATAGATGTTGTAACGTTAGGTGAAAGAATTGTCGTTGTTTTAGAATTATTTAAATCTTTAATTTTCAACGATATCATTTCATTCTTTAAAAATGGTTCGATCGTACCAATTTTATATTCTAATTCAACAAATATATTTGTTGAATTTGTATAGGGGAAAATTGTAGGAGAGGACTCATTAACTGAAAATGGAGAGGATGATATGACTTGCAAATTGTTGTCTGTAACGCCCGTTGGAAGCTGAGGAATGGTATTGATATATGAAAATAACAGAATTAGAATACCAATAACGATGATGACTGTACCCAATTTCACATTATATATATAAATTGAAAATATTTTAAGGTTTGCAATGTGGGAGGAAATCACCACCTTTTTGTTTTATGTGCTTTTTGCAGTTTCCTATCTATCTTCATCGCCTTAAGCTCTGCTTTCTTTTGTTTCAATGTATATTTCGCTTGTTTATATGCGGACTTAGCAACCTTGACTTGTTGTCTAGGACTTGCAAGATTCCTAGCTATTCTAGCTCCCGTTTCTGATAGGTTGTTTATCGAAGCTCCTTTCTCTGTGCTATTCTTCATATCTATAGGATGGTTGCTATGAGGGGGATTGCTTGTTTTCTTTTGACCAGCATCCTTTTTTCTGGTAAATTTCCTCGTTGCTTTCGATATTTTATCAACGGTACGTGTTGCCCCATCCACTACTTTAGCGAGACCTGACTTCACATAATATAAATCCTCCTGCACCCTACGAACATCAGATTTGAATTTATGAACTCCTGACTTCAATTTGTCCAAAGTATTTGCCATATTTATACAACTTTTTTCAAGTATAAAAAATTTTAAGATTTTGTTGGGAATTCTTAGGAAATTGTAAATTATTCACTTGCAGTATTTTTCCACGCATAATAAGACGGTTTTAAAGTACCATTAACATTGACTAAGCCCCATGTACCCGCAGTTGTTGAGTCTTGCCACGCATACCAGAAAACATTTTTGAT
>OGCG01000710.1_pt1 | contig 19285 bp, 15 predicted proteins | sample 1570061 | NCBI WGS metagenome assembly OGCG01 (sample SAMN06268698, study PRJEB24515) | hot springs metagenome | isolation source: Joseph's Coat, Yellowstone National Park, Washington, USA | place: USA:Joseph's Coat, Yellowstone National Park, Washington, USA
CCACGATCCCCCCCAGTTCCTCGATGCTGTAGGGGCCCGCTGGCGCCGGATTTATTCCATGGCCTGGATATTCGTAGCGGAGGACCCTTAGCCTGGAGCGAAAGGCCGGCATCTGGGGTTCCCAAAGGCTTCGGTTGGTGCCGAGGGAATTGGAGAGGACGAGGATGGGCGCGCCCTCGGGACCTTCGAGTCGATAGGGAACTACGAAGCGCCCAATCTCTACCCTGGAGTCCACTGCGCTCACCGCTCCTCCTTTCGGGTTCGACTAGTCATAGTGGCCTACCTGCAGGCACAGTCGGTCCCATCGTAAAAAGAGGCTCGGCCGGCCCAAGCATTGGGACCAAGGGCCCTGGCTCTGATTACTTATGCCCAAATATTTAACTACCGAAGGTCTAAACCAGGGCGTTGCGCCGAACCAAACGGGGGTTTGGCGTGCCAAAGAAGGGAAAAGTAGATGTCCAAAGTCAAGATCGTGGTGGTGGGCGGAAACTTCGCGGGGCTGACTTGCGCCCTAGATCTACGCCACAAGCTTGGCGACGAAGCTCAGATAGCTGTAGTTTCGGCGTCTGATCACTTCGTCTTTAATCCCTCCTTGATTTGGCTCCCTTTCGGGAAGCGCAATGCAGCTGATATTACCTTTCCATTGGCTGAGACATTCCAGAGCCATGGTGTGGATTTCTACTATGGAGAAGCCACCTCAGTTGATCAAAAGGCAAAAACGGTGACTACAACTGTTGGCAACTTATCCTACGACTACCTGGTGCTTGCTACCGGATATCGAAACGACTTCTCTGTAGTTGATGGACTCGGACCTGATGGCAACGCTTATACGATAACGACCTTACAAGATGCCGAGCAGGCTGCCAAGGGATGGCAGAAGTTCCTGGAGGAACCAGGAGACGTCCTGGTCGGAGCTACGCAAGGCGCTAGCTGCTTCGGAGCTGCTTATGAGTTCTTGTTCAACCTGACCTACCAGCTGCGAAAATTGGGCTTGCGCCGCAAGGTGAAGGTTTCCTTTGTGACCCCGGAGCCGTTTCTGGGACACTTTGGGATGGGTGGTTTGGCCTATGGCGAGAAGCTGATCGAGACTTTCATGCGGAAGGAGGGCGTGGATGCCTACGCCAACGTTGGTTTCGACGTTATAGATGAGAAGAGAGCCATTCTTACCGATGGGAGGGCCATCGATTTTTCATATGCGATGATTGTGCCGCCCTTTGTTGGCCAGCCACTAGCTAAATCCGTTCCACGTCTAGCTGATAAGCGAGGCTTCGTGGAGGTGAGAGAAACCTACCAAGCTAGAGCTTACGACGATATCTATGCTATCGGAGTGGCCGCAGCGGTTCCGGTACCCTGGCAGAGCGCCTTTGCTGTGGGCATCCCAAAAACTGGTTTTCCAACCGAGCGCATGGCGCACATAGCGGCGTCAAACATCGCGGCTCAGATTCGGGGGGAAGCTCCCCAAGCCGAGCAGGCCTTTGGAGATATTCCCGCCGTTTGCGTTATGGATGCGGGCAACAACGGCGTGGTGATCCTGTCCGACAAAATGCTTCCTCCTCGGAAATTCGGCGTCTTGGTCCCTGGCCCGCAGGCCCATGCCATGAAGGTTGCCTTTGAGAAGTACTATCTCTGGAAGGCCCGCCACGGATACGTGAACTTGCCCTGAGGTGCTGAGTCCTTGGGTGCCCGGTGGTCAGAGTGGCTCAGCTAGCTTGACGCAGGCGGCTTGAGGTCTCTCGCTGAAGCGGCTTGGTCGCGGGAGGGCGTTTGGTGACGCTGCCGTGGCATAACCGGGAGGTGGCATTCTTTTTGCATGGAAGGCTCCGAGCCGAGGAGTGAGAGCAGTCGGGCGCTTGCCGCGGAGCTCGCCGCCGAGGTCCGCGCCAGGGCTGCAGCAAGGCGGCGCAGTGGAGAAGTGCCAGCCGACTTGGAAGAGCGGCTCAGCGAGCATTTTCGACGCATCCTCGGTTCGATCGGCACAGACCGATCGGGCGAGCTGCGGAAGCTGCGAGAGGCCCTAAGGCAGTCTGATCCCTTAGCGTGGGTTCCGGCCGCAGGATCCCTTCCTGGGGGACGACTGGTTGGCTTGAAGGCGAGCCTTGGAAGGGCCTTCCTGCGCAAGGCCTTGTCGAGCGCTCGCCTTTCTCGGCCATTTGAGCGCCTTTTGGACCTGATAGTAGAAGAGCTCTCCGAACCTACGCATCGTCACCGCGACCTCTGGTCACTTGCCGACTCCACAGTGGAGAGGCTTGCCGCCCTGGAGCAACTGGCCCAGGTGCGGTCGGGGCAAGGGCGACTGCTTGCAGGAAGGGGCCTTCTCCAGGCCCTTGGAGTGGACTGGAGGACTTTTCGCCGTCAGGTGGCCGGACCACCGCCGTGGGAGGGTCTTGGGCTCTGGAGCGGCGAGGACAAAGGCGTTGTCTACCTGCTTGCTCCTGCCGACGACTGGAGGGGCTTCCTTGAGCAGCAAGCGCCGGGGAGCCTCCGGGGAGTGGTGGTAGAGGACTGGCGTGAGCGAGAAGGTCCCGCTGACACAGCGGAGCTCTTGGTGCTTGCTCTCGGCAGGCTCAGCCCTTCTGGCAAGCTGATCATCTGGGGAGACAATCCTCGCTCTGAGAGAACTTGGGCCTCAGGCGCGGCCACCCTGCCCGGAGGAGGCTTGCCTTCAGATCCAGGCTGGTGCAGATGGCTTGCTTCCCAGCTCGGCTTTTCCTCTGTTGAACTTTCCTGGTGGCCCGCCGGCGAGGCAGATTCGGCCCCTGCATGGCAGCTGCAAGCGCTGCGAGGGGAGAGTACTTGAAAGAGAGTATTTGAAAGGAGAGGTGCCTCGACGGAGGGTGGCTGCCTGTTGATATGGACATGGCAAACCAAACCCTGGCTAAGGAGAGATCATTGGGGATGACCGTCCCAGGGGAAGGACCTAGCTTCTATGAGATCCTTGGCGCCTCCCGGGATGCATCGTCTCGGGAACTCAAGCGGGCTTGGCGCTGCCTGGCTGGTCGCTTGCATCCAGATAGAGGCGGCGACGAAGCTGCGTTTCTCCTTGCCAAGGAGGCTTACGATACCCTTTCGGATCCAAATAGGCGCTTGGCCTATGATCGTCGACTAGACGCCCTGTCTGCTCGGAATGTCAGAAGAGAGCACATAGAAAGCGGATCAGCGAGCTTTCGTCCCACAGGAGGGCTTGTCTACAGATTGTGGTGTCGTCATCCTCAGTGGTTTGTTTCTGTCGGGGCTGGAGCGGCGATGTTGTTGGCGCCGCATTTCGGCGAGGATGAGATTGCGGTTGGGGCAGCAGGGGTGGTGCTTTTGGTGGCGGGCCTGCTCGGTGTCCACGGAGCAGGAATCCTCCGCAACTCCGACAGGCCTAGGCGCGCTCTAGGCCTTCTTGGAGCCCAGATCGGGGCAGCGATCGGCTCTCTTGGCTCACTGAAGCGGCGCCGAGACACTGCCCGCAGGCGATGAACTAGACGCCTCGGCAAGCCACAGCCGTGTGTCGTTCGGTGATAATTTCCAGGCAGGCGCCAAGGAACATCTCTTCTAGCAAGACTTTTCTTCCTTGGCTCAAGCCGTTGCTTGCGGTCGAATGGTCAATGCATTGAAATAGATGCCTCAAGATGCTCAGTTGAGGCGTCGATATTTAGCAAGATGCGAACGTTGCATAACCGCGTGGTCATGGAGTGCGGGGGTGTCCCTGATTGGTTTTATACTCCGTAGCGGTCAGTTGAGTTGGCACAGGACTGCAGGAGGGAGGTCCATTGCATAAAGGGAGGTCCATTGCATAAGAGGTTCAGGTTCGCGGAGGTCGCTCTGGTGGCTGGGGTGGTAGCTGCTACGGCAGTAGTGGCCAGCGAGGGAGTTGCAGCGGCGGCGGGCAGTTCTTATAGTCCTAGTCCGTCCTCTGGCACGGGGGGGCGAATCTTTGTTCCGTCGTTCGCCAAAGTCTATACCGTCAGACCGGTTGGATACCGAGGGGGCAATATTTTTTTGAATCTTAAGAGCAATTTGGGTGAAAGTAGGGTGATTATCACTTTTCAAAAGGGTACGTTTTCTTCGCTTACTCAGTGTGTCGTTACAGAAGTTAATCTGTCCCAGATCAAGAAGTTTCTGCCATCCACTTTCATTGTGAGCAGCCCGTTTATTTCGGCGCCGGCCTCTGCGGCCCATCATCCCGAGCGAGTTGTGAGCTTTCGCAACTACAGCTTCCTGCTAGGTATGGGCGTCCAATTCGTCAAATTAGATAGTGTTGTGCGCTCTCATCAGTTCGTGGCCATACGGCTTTACAACAAAGTTTTTTCTCCGAGCGATCTGATTCTAGTTTTCGATCAAGCGCATCAGCGATTCATTGTGATCCCACCTCACTGGGTGAGGGAAGCCAAAGGCAACATCTTAATGCACATCTTTGGCGGCGTGCAGTTCGCAATCTTCGTACCGCACCAAGCATAGCTCTCAACGCTTCTCTTGCCTTTGTTCCTAGAAACAGGACGCGGGGTCGTCATTTTTGTGTTAGTTGGCTCAAGGTGGCTACCTGGTTGCTGAAGGGCCCTTTTTTGGGAAATACGCGAGGGAGACTGCAGTGACTTCGAGACACGTTCTTGGGCTAGTCGTAGCGGCAGTGCTGGCAGTTGGACTTGCAGGATGCGGCAGGCAGCTCGCTGCAGCTGGGCAGAAGATGCACAGCTCGGCAGCAGCAAGCCGAATCGAGCGGATCATACCTGCCCCGGCGGGGCTTGTTGGGCTGACAGCACCAGAGCCGAATGGCACGATCTGGGTTTTGGCCGGCAACGCTCGGGTAAAGGCGCTTACCGAAGTGAATTTGCTAAGCGGAAAGCCGGTGATGACTATTGGTGTTGATCCGAGGGCCGAAAGCGTGGCCGAGTCACCCACTGGCCTGATCGCGCTTGGCCTTGCTGGTAGGGGCGTAGGTGCGGTGCAGTTCGTGATGCCGCCAAGAGTTTTGCCCACTGGAGTAGTCCCGGTGGGTGGTCCAGTCAGGTCCGTGGAGTTCAGTCAAGTCGGCAAGGACCTCTATGCGCTAGACGCTAGCCGTCACTCAGCAAGCGTTTCGGTGGTGAGTGCCTACGACAAGCGTCTGGTGCGCACTCTCGGCGTTTCCAAATTCTCCATTGGTTGCGTGCCTAACCCTGCCAGCACTGCAGTCTTTTGTTTCGACGCCCATGGGACGATCCAACAGACGCTCCTTCGCTCTGACCAGCTTGTGCAGTCTTATTCTCTATCCAGGCGTCTCATATCGGCTGTGGTGTCTCCTCTGGGCAGCCCGCTCTACGTTCTCGCCCAGGTGGGCTCCAGCTGGCAGATATTAGTGATTGATCCCGCGACCGAGCAGTTGAAGAAGGTTTTGCCTGCCCCAGCGCATGCAGTGGCGCTTGCAATTTCTCCCAACGGAAGGACCCTCTACATAGGGGTTGGCACTCCCCGCTACGGAAACTTACAGGTCCTAGAGGTGGAGCCGCCACTGTCCAGTGAGGGAGGTCTCTTCGACTCTGCCTCGAAGGGCTAAGGTGGCCTTGGCTGTCCAAGAGCCAATCAGGGATCCCTCCAGTTCCGACCAGGTAGCTGCTGGTCCAAAAGCTGTCATAGCAACGTCAAAGAAGCGACAGCTGCTTGTTAGATTCAGGGGTCTTGATCTCCCTGGGCGGATCCTTTGGACCTTGGCCGGGGTCGAGACCATTCAGTGGGCCATTCGCATCTCCACCTCTGTCACAGTATTTCCCTGGGTTGCATGGCCCATGGTGCTGCTAGGCCTATGGGGACTGATTCTTGTCTCCGCAAGCTGGATTGATCTGCCCGAGCGGAGCGCGAATCGGAATGGCATTGCCAAGCTAGCGCTCTTTCGAGCAAGTGGGGCATACTGCTGGATCACGGTCGCCTTCACGGTTGGCGCCTTTTGGCTTTGGTCGTTCCTTCAGGTGCACGCAGCGCCGGGATATGGGACCGATGAGGCCGCCTTCGACCAGTACGCGGCGCTCTTGTCCACGCGGGGACTCAATCCTTACCTGCACTCAATGGCGCCTTCATTTGCTCTATACAAAGTGTCTCCCGACGGCTTTACCTACCGCTTGAACGGTACTCCGGTCACCTCTCTCTCCTATCCTGCTCTGGCTTTTGAGGTCTACATGCCCCTCATATGGCTTGGTCTTTCTACCCAGGCGGCGGTGGTGCTCAATTGTCTGGCTTGGGGTCTAGGAGTGGTGATCATGGTGGCGCTGCTTCCAAGGAGCCTGAGACCTGCTGGCGTGGTCCTTGGAAGCATCACCACTTACATCGCCTACGCGGTCGGCGGCGTGACTGACATGCTCTACTTGCCGCTGTTGGTGGGAGCTGCGTATCGATGGAACGAGTTTGGTACCAGGAGGGGACTGGCGCGCTGGGGCGGGCCGGTGCTTATGGGCCTGGCCATGGCCATCAAACAGACACCTTGGTTGGTATTTCCCTTTGTTCTCTTCGGCGTCGCGGAGACCACAGCTCGGCGCAATTCGCCAAAGCAGGGCCTGGCGGATGCAGGCCGCTACGCAGGGGCTGCTCTGCTTGCCTTCTTGGTGCCAAACTCCTACTTCATTGTCGTCTCGCCGGTCGCGTGGCTGAAGGGAGTGCTTACCCCACTTATCTCCGGTGCTGTGCCAGCCGGCCAAGGCGTTGTGGGCTTGGCCCTCTTTCTCAGGCTAGGTGGGGGATCGTTGCTTGCTTTCAGCCTTTTGGCCCTCGCCGTGTACTTGGCCCTGCTCGGCGTATATGTGTTCGGCTTTCCAGTTCTTGCTAGGGCCACCTGGGCGCTTCCAGCAGTGGCGCTCTTTTTCAATTCTCGTTCATTCGGGAGCTATCTGGTTTGTTTGGTTCCGGCCACCGTGGTGGGGGCAGTGTCTTTCTCGAAGACTGGCCAGAGAGAGGGGGGTGTTGGAAGCGCGCTGTGGCCCCGAATGGAGGGCCCAGGGGTAGTAGCCAAAGTGAGCGTGGTCTCAGGACTCCTGGTGGCGGGGGTGGCCGCCTTTGCCTTTTCCTCTTCGCCTCCGCTGCGAGTCGATGTGGTAGGGGTTCGCACTACTGGGCAGCTTGCTACGGTTGAGCAGGTCACCGTCGCAGTACGGAACACTTCGGACAGACCACTAGAGCCCCACTTCACCGTGGATCAAGGTGGTGCAGTTACCACCTTCTGGCTGCTTGGTAGCGGTCCAAAGATTCTTGGTCCCCACCGAGAGGCCCGCTACGTTCTCCTTGCGCCCAACTTCTACGCCCAGCCACCAATTGGCGGGGGTTTTCAGGTGGTCGCCTTTACGTCCTCTCCGCCCACCGCCAGCACAAGTGCTGCCTATCTGCCTGGCGAATGGCACGTCTCTTTGGTGCCAGCCGCCATCAATCGCTTGGTGCCAGCGGGGCAGAATCTCGTAATCCACGCCCAGCTCATGGACCAATTCGACCGTCCGGTGAGAGTGGCGGGCGTGCCTATTTATCTCGGCCAGATTATCTACGACCAGCAGGGACTTGAGTACTCCGAAGCGGTTATCAACGGAGGCGAGCCTGGAGAGACCCCAGTCAGTGCTTTGACGAACGCAGATGGAGTGGCGACTTTTGACGTGATAGGGACCCAAGTCACTTCTGACCCTGTGTATTTCGAGGCGAACCTCGTGAACTCAGAGCAGTTCTACCCATATGGATACTCAGAGATACTTCCCATACGCTTCACGAAACAATAGAGAAAAGGCTTTTTCTAAGAGGTGCTCACCAGAGTGAATTCAGCTAACTAGTTTGTAGAATTTTGACCAATAACGCGGTATCAGTTCCCCTGGGCAAGAGGTATTAATTGACGAAGGGAGTGGCAAGATTGTCTAGTCGTGTCGCCCGACTCCAGCCCAAAGAGCTATTTATATACCTGTGGGAACTTTCATCAGAGGCTTCGGGCAGACTCATTGGTGTAATTTCACGTATTGGTCGGCTCATTGGCATAAAGAGAGCCGGTCTCGTCTTGATTGGCCTGGAGGGCATAGCACTAGTAGTCTGGAGTTGGATACAGTACAGACGGTTTTCTGAGACTTGGGATTTTAGCATTTATTATCAGGCATTTTGGCAGATAGCCCATGGCCATATCAATCCCTACGACACGGTCAGAGGCCTTTATTTTTGGCAGAACCACTTCGAATTATTGATGTGGCCCCTCTCGTTGCTCTGGTGGATTTGGCCACACGCCGTAATACTCTCCTGGATACAAGACCTGAGCATCGTTGCTGCCCAGGCCGTAGGCTGGATATGGTCCCTAGAGTTGCTTGGCGGGATAAATAGCATTTGGCTGCGACGGATTGGCGCGCTAGCAGTGCTTTCGGCGATGGTAGGCAATCCCTTTTGGTGGTGGACGGCTTCTTGGGACTTTCATCTGGAAGTCGTTGCTGCCTCCGTCTTTGTAATTGCGGCAAGGGAGCTGTGGCTTGGGAGGCGGAGAGGATGGCTGTGGTCAGGTGTACTGCTCAGTTGTGGCGCTGTGGTCACTACCTACGTCTTTGCCCTGGGGGTTGGGCTAATCCTTTTCCGTAGACGTCGGCCTGGTCTCGTTTTGGCCGCCGTCGGCGCGATCCTCACGTTGATAGAGATCGCCTTGCATGCCAACCAAGGCGGGTCTCTGGTAGGGCTTTATGGATATCTCTTGGGAAGCGCTTCCTTGGTCAAGCAACCTAGCTCATTCACAGTTCTGGCAAGCATGATTTCCCATCCGCTCCATGACCTGTCATTGCTCATGAATAGGAGGGCGGATCTCTGGGCAAATGTGGCAGCAGCAGGAGTACTGGGGGTGGCTTGCCCGCTCTTTTTGCCTCTCGTAATCGTGGTGGAGGCTGTCAACGGCCTGACTTATAAAGGATTTTTTCTTGCTCCTGGCTTTCAGTCGGCCATTCTATATGCACCACTGCCGGTTGGTGGAGCGTGGGTAATTGCAAGGTTGGCCGAGTGGCCAAGGCGAGGCGTGAAGTTGCTCGCAGGATCTCTCGCAGTCGCGTCGGGGGCTTATACGGCTGGATGGGCCGCGGTGTGGCTTCCTCGATTTCCTTCGATTTGGACTCGCGTGAGCCCGGCGGCGAGCCAGGTGCTTTCGGACCTGCGGAGCCGAATACCGATCTCAGACGAGGTGATCGCTTCTCAAGGGGTTGGGGGGAGGTTCTCTGGTAGGAAGTGGATCTACCTGGCGATGGGGCCCGCCACCTTTCCCGTCCACACAAGAACCGTTTGGTTCGTCATCGCGCCGATGCAGGGAATAGAAGTCCAGTCGCCTATAGCTGCCCAAGCGTGGGCAGGCCAGCTGAGTCGCACGACCGGCTGCACGCTCGTCGCGGCTGGAGCCGGTATATGGGGGTTTCGCTGCTCTATGCAAGCGAGTCACAAATCAAGGGTTTTGATTCCCGGCGTCCCATCTCAGGTCCCGGGTTGGGTGGTGGTTGGACCGGCCGGGACTGCTGTGCTTTCGGGCTCCCCGAAATCGTGGTATGCAGAGTCGAGGGGGACTCCGGGATACCTAGTCAGCTATGACTACTGGAAAGAGCGTTCCGGCAACTACGTGGCGAGCGTCAAGCTGGAGGCCACTGGAGCTTTCAATGTAGAGGTCTGGGACGCCACGACGTCTCGCTTGATTGCCCGAGACAGCCTTCCTCGCACAAACGGGATAGAGGAGCTGCGGCTTCCCTTCTCGCTAAGCGACGTCCGAGGGCTAGGTATTTATGACGGCCCATCTCTGTTTCGGGTCGATTGGGTGGCGCCTCCGAGGAAGGATCAGTTGGAGATAAGAGTATTTGACTATGGGAGTGGCAAAGTAAAGGTGTTTGATGTTGGAATGACTAAAGAGAGATAGATAGTTTGATCATTCGAGCGGTTCTTCGGCCAGGGCCACTTTTCCTGCGACCTCACTAGCTCAAATGTAGAGTCCAAAGCTAACTTTTTGTGCTTGCCATAATTTTTAAAAAAGTTCGAGATAAGATTCTTTTGCAGCGTGCGTCCTCTTTGTCTTTGAAGATCCGAGCTTAAAAATTGTGTTCCGATCGCTCTCGGGCTCGAGTGATCTGAATGTCGCTTTCTTTGGCCTTTTGTCGCCAGGACCACTCAGACTTGGCCTTCGATCCGGTTATGTTGGGTTTGGATTGGCCAGCAAAGAGTCGGTTCGGCGTGGACGGAGGGTCATGCCAAGCTTCGATCTGCCCATCGAAGATGATGGCAACTTGCCGGCTCCGGTAATCGCCCAAGTACTTCCGGCAGCGCTTTTGGGGGAGACGGCAACCGAGCTCGCCATGGGGCTTGCTGAGCGGCTGAGAGCGCATGGCGCAAGAGCCGTGCTCAAGGCTGCGTGGCGCTCGTTGGCACTGCGCCAAGAAGTGGGTGCCCTCGGTCCCGGCGATCTCGGGGAGCTTGGCAAGGCGGAACTGGTCGTGGTGCACTTGGGGGGAGAGGGAGCTCTTTTGGTCGGAGAGCCATCTCTTTTTGGCTCCCTGGAGGCCGCAATGGAGGCGTCGCGCAGGTTGGTGTTCGTCCTCCATGACTCGCCCTCAGCGGATTTGCTCGATGAGTGGGGTGGGGGCGAGCTTGCTGCTCGTTCGGATGCTCTGTGCAGAGCTGTCCCAGATGAACTACGGCTTTCGTGGATCAAAGCCTGGCCACCGTCGACGAGCCGCTGGTCGGGGAGCTCAGAGCGCGGAGTCGGTGGTGCTCCTCCCAAGGCTCCTCGTAGGTTGGTGATAGCTGGACCGCTTTTGCCCCACAGACATGTTGAGCGCTGGTTGTGGGCTTTGGACGTGCTTGCCACGTACGCAGAGCCGGAGGCAGTTCTCGCGCTGAGAGGCCCGGTTCCCCGGGGACCGCTCCGTCGCTACGCGGACGCGGTTCTTGGCCAAGCCGACGCGCTTGGCCTTCGTTTGCAGCTGATGCCAGCTGTGTCCCGCAGATTGACAGAGGCCCCTTATTCCACAGCAGCCATATTCGGGGCCGGCGGAGATCTTGCCATATCCGATCCTGCTACTCAGTCAGCCGTGGCTGCGGGGGCCCCTTTGGTGGTCATAGCCGAAGGAGAGCCTCCAGAGTTTCCTCGTGGGGTGGTGGTCTTGAATCTCGATGATCCACCCGAAGTAGTGGCCGAGGCCATCAGGCACGTCGGGCCGCGTCCTCCACAGCGTTCCCGGCCTCCTTGGTCGGCAACGCTCGATGTCTGGGCCCAATCATGCCTGGAGATCCTGGAGGTCGCGTGAGGATCTGCTTCGTGGTCCAAAGGTATGGGGCTGAGGTGGCTGGGGGCGCAGAGCAGCACTGTCGGGCATTCGCCGAGCGCCTCGCAGCGCGGGGCCACGGTGTCGAGGTGCTGACCAGCAGGGCAGTTGACTACCTGGACTGGGCCGACCACTATCCGGCTGGGTCTCACGAAGAGAACGGTGTCTTGGTCCACCGCCTGGGTGTGAGGGCACCGAGGGATCTTTCGCTATTTGGACCCCTCGACTATCGCGTGGTCGGACGTCGCCCAAAGGCTCCACTTTTCTTGCAAGAAGAGTGGCTTCGCTTGCAGGGGCCTGAGATGGTGGGCTTTGAGTCTTGGCTATCTGCCAATGCTTCGAGGTTCGATGTCGTGTCCTTTTTTACTTATCTTTACCTGCCCACGGCCCTAGGCCTAAGACACGCTTCTCCGTGGGCGCCGGTCCTGGTCCACCCCACTGCCCACGAGGAGCCGCATCTCAGATTGGACCTCTTTCGCCTGGCGCTTGCCCATGCAGATGGCTTTGCCTATGGAACCGCTGAAGAGGCTGAACTCTGTCGGCGGCTCTTCGAGCTTTCTCGTCCGTCCGAGGTGGTGGGCATTGGGGTCGAGCCATTTCAGGGGGGAGATGCGGAGGCGTTTCGGAGGCGCTTTGGGTTGAGGGACCGCCCCTACCTCCTCTATCTAGGACGCGTGGATCTTCACAAGGGTGTGGCGGAGCTGGTGGACTTCTTTTCTACATACAAAGAGCGCCACCCGGCTTCGGACCTTCGGTTGGTGGTCGCAGGTAAAGAGGTCATGCGACTTCCAGAAGTGGCTGGGGTGGTGAAGACGGGCTACCTCGATGGGGCGAGCTTGAGGGGGGCTCTGGCGGGTGCATTGGCCATCGTCGTACCCTCCTACTTCGAGAGTTTCTCGATGGCGCTTACGGAGGCGTGGGCGGCGGGGCTACCAGCCTTGGTTCAGGGGCGCACGGCTGTGCTCAGGGGGCAGGCGGACCGAAGCGGGGGGGGAATCGCTTATGTTGGCTTTGCAGAGTTCGAGGCCGCCCTGGAGGAGTTGGAAGCCTCCCCAGGCTTGGCCAGGGCGCTTGGCCAAGCGGGAAAGCGCTTTGTGGAGTCCAACTACGCGTGGGGGGCAGTCCTCGATCGATACGAGCAGCTGATATTGCGTGTAATGCTCAGATTCTCGAGTAGAGCGCGTCGGGGAGCGCTCTCCCGGCGAGCATGAGCCAGCGCAAGTAGGGGGGGCTCCAAACTATGCGCCTTCTGGCGATGAGTCCAGTGATCATGTCCTCGGCAACTCGGTCTGCTGTGGTGGCAAAAGGAGCCGATGGTTTTCCTGCAGTCATCTTCGTGCGCACGAATCCAGGTCGCACTACCATTACCCGAACCCCCTTTGGGGCCAGGGCATAACCGAGTCCCAGACAAAAGCCGTCCAATCCCGCCTTGGCCGAGCCGTATATGAAATTCTCCCGTCTCATGCGAACGGCCGCTACAGACGAGAGGACCATCAAAGTGCCCATTCCTTGCGAAGCGAGGAAGTCTCCGGCCACCAAGCAAGCCGCAGCCGGGCCGGTGAAGTTGGACTCTATCAACGAGGCAGCCTCCCTTGGGTCTTGCTCGGCAGTCTCTTGATCGCCAAGCACTCCGACAGCCATCACCACCAAGTCCAGGGGGAGATGGGTTTCGGGGAGCGCCCTGAAGAGGGCCTCGTGGCCATCTAGTTGGCGGGCATCCCACTCGGCTACATAGACCTCGTCGGCACCTGCCCGCTTAGCTTCGGCCTCGGCCGCCGTCAGGGAGTCGGAGCTCCGTCCCGCCAGGGCTAGTTTCCTAGTGCCGGAGCTGATGAGGGCGGACACAAAGGCCCTCGCAATTTCAGACCCACCGCCCAGGACTAGGACCGATCTTGCCAGAGGCTGCGGCATCTCTGAAGTCCTTTGCTCTTGCTCTTCATATCCTGCGTCTTTCTGACGCTACTTAGAACTTGGGGCGCTTGGGGCCCTTGCCAGCGCCAAAGGATGTGCTAGCAGACCCTTGGAACCAATCTGTCGCGCCCAACATACAGGTTCTTTCTCAGCCACCCGCGGGTCCCCTCTGGGGGGGCCTAGCTGGCTGGGTGCTAGGCGCAGGGCGATGCGGGGGGGAGTTTCCAGCCAGATCGCCAGCCGCTATTCCAAGCAGGAAGGCCAAGGCCGCAATGGCAACGATTACCGCAAGTACCACGAAGCGCAGCCTCTCCCGTCTGCGAAGCTGGGAAGGGACTTCTTGCCTCGAAACCCCCACTCAGCCGAAGATAGCGCAAGGCTAGAGGCTCTATGTCAAAGCGAGTCTTCTAGAGAGATCGGAGCTTAGGCGAAGGTCGGGGTCCAGCTTTTCCTTGATGGAACGAAACTCGCTGATGCGGGGATACATAGCCGGGATGAGATGAGCTTTCATGCGGGAGTCCTTGGCTAGGTAGATTCGCCCGCCAGCAGAAGCCACCATCTCGTCTAGGCCGTCGAGGAGCCGTGCCAAACGGGGTTTGCCCCATGGGAAGTCCACCGCCAAGGTCCAGCCAGCCGTCGGGAAAGAGATCATTCCCAAAGAGGAAGGACCGAAGCGCTTGAGCACCCCGAGGAAGCTGGGCGAGCCCGACGAGGCAATGAGGTTTGCGATCCGCAGGAGTTCTTCTTCTTTGCCATCGGGCAGAACGAACTGATACTGGACGAAGCCACTTGGCCCATACAAGCGATTCCAATCGGCTACCCAGTCAAGGGGCCAGAAGAAGCTGGCAAAATGAGAGATCCTCTCTTTTGGCTGCCGGGGGGCCTTCTGGTACCAGGCCTCGTTGAAGGCGCGAATGGTAAAGGAGTTGACCAGGCCGATTGGGAGCTCGGGGGCTCGAAACAAGGCTGACCGGGGGGGCTTTAGCGCAGAGGCCCGCTGGTCCGCTTTGAGGTCTTCGGCCAGGGCGTGGTTGGCTTGGTCCGCGATCCCTCGTCCAAACTTTTTCCCCCGCCACGAGAGGTCTACCCAGGCTACCGAGTAGCGAAATCGTTTGTCGGTGTCGAAGAGGTATCCGATGAGGTGCTCTAGGTCCTCGAAGCGGCGAGTTTCTTGGGCCACATAGGCGGTCTCGATTGGGATCAGCCTTACGGTCGCCTTGGCTACTACCCCGACGAGGCCCATTCCTCCCGCCGTGGCAGCAAACTCTGGCTCGCCGGGGCGTGTTGTCAGCGAACCGGAGGGAGTCGCCAGCTCGATTTCGCTTACATGGGAGCAGAAGCCCCCATCGAGGTGGTGGTTCTTGCCGTGGACATCTGCGGCAATGGCCCCTCCTATGCTCACCTGCAATGTCCCCGGCGTGACCGGCAGGAACCAGCCCTGGGGCAGAAAGCGCGCCACCACGTCAGATAGGAGGACGCCGGCTTCGGTCGTAAGGAGGCCCTGTTTGGGATCGAAGTCGATCACCCTGCGCAGTCGTGAGGTATCCGCTACGATCCCACCCCTGCAGAGCGCGGCGTCCCCGTAAGCGCGACCCGCGCCTCGGGGGATCAGCGGTTGTTTCGTCTCGACCAGGCCTGCGTGCAGCTCCTCTGTGCTCTCGGGCCTCCAGAGTCGAGCCCGGGAACGAATGGATCGTCCCCAGCCCCAAAGGGTTGCCCAGGGGGCCTGGGAGAGGCTGGTTGGAGTCTGCTTGGATGGCTCGTCAGACATAAAGCCCTATAAACAAAGTCCCGAGCCAGGCTACACCCAGTACTTGGACTAATCGGTCGTGGAACACCAAGTCTTCTGGCGCTTCGGCTTTGCCCGAGTCAAAGAGCCAAAGCACATACAACACGACCGCCACAACGGGAAGTACGGAGAGTTCCAACCAGGTGTTGGAGTGAGCGGACCTGGCTAGGGGACCTGCGTGCTCGAAGGCCCAAAGGCAGTAGGCAGTCACGGTGACCGTAGCGGAAAGGGTGAGGACTGAGCGGAGAAACGCTGGGGAGTAGGAGTTGAGCACCCGTCGCTGAGTGCTCCAGTCCTCTGCGGAGTTGAGTTGCTCCGCATAGCGCTTGCCAGTAACCACGAAAAGAGCGCCGAAGGAGGCCACCGCCAGGAACCAGCTTGATACGGGGACATGCGTGGCGCCGGCACCAGCCAGGGCCCGCAGCACAAACCCCGAGGCCACCACCAGCAGTTCCACCACTGGCTGGTGTTTTAAGCCTGCAGAGTAAGAGATGTTCAACAAGAAATACAAAGCGACCGGGACGCCAAGCCCACCTCCTCCAAAGGCAAAAGACCCGCCGAGGGCCAAAGCCCAAAGCGCGACTGCCGCACCAAAGGCCAGCTTCGTCGGGAGCCGGCCGGAGGCGACCGGCCGGCTCTTCTTTTTCTGGTGAGCCCTGTCTGCTTCTTTGTCTACTAAGTCGTTTATGAGATAGGTTGCTCCTGAGGCCGCGCAGAACAAAACCATTGCCAATAAGGCATGCTCGGCTATAGATGGTTTGAACAGCACTGCCGCCGCTGCGGGTGCTGCCAGCACCAGGAGGTTCTTGGGCCACTGCTTGGGCCGGAGCGCGCTGAGGAGGGTACTTGCAAAATGCACTTTGCGCCCTGGAAGTATTTGATCCGTAGCGTCCTGGGCTTTTGCTCGGGGCCCCGGCTCGGCCAGGCTAAGTTCCATCTCTCCTTTTGGTCTTGGGATCATTTGTTGGCTTCGGGTACTACCGGGGAGGCGGTCGGGCGGACCGCTGCTTCCAACTGAGACATCGGCCGGGCAGACATGGTTATGAAGTCCCGCGCCCACCAGGCCTCGAAGTATCGCTCTGGGCCCCCGGTCATCTGGGGTAGGAGCAGGCTTCCGTTGGCCGGGCTGGCGAGGCCGTCTGCGGTGGAGGGCTTGTAGTAGGAGAAGTTCACCCAGTCCGTATTGATGTCCATCTCCATGGCTCTCACGGCTCCAGCTCGGACCAATATGTTTGCGAGGTCAGTGATGTTGAGCCCTGGCCCGCCCACATACACCAACGCGCCATCTCGAGTTATGCCAAGACCCGACCGCCACACATAGACCTGGTCGCCTAGGGTCGCTCCCCAGGCCGTGGTGTCGTTGGCATTCAGGCCCGGCACTGGCTTGCCGTTGTTTACCAAGAGGTCCAGGTTCTGGCGGACCGAGACCACGTTTGGAGTCATCCGGACCTGTTCGTCCCACGCGCCGATGTTGCAGGAGCCATTCTTGTAGACGACGAAGGACGCTGCGCCCTTGCGGAGCGGGATGATAACCCTGCCATCGGTGTAATAGCCCCCGTTGGCCGCCGACATCAAAAAGCCAGCGTTGAATGCCGCCACGAGACTCCGGGCGGCCCTGGGTTCGATTGGCGCGGTGTAGGGGTAGGGCCCGCCGCCGGGGATCTCGCTTCCGGAATACAAGGTGGCCGAAAGGAGCTTGGTATCCATCCAGGCGACCCCGACCACGTAGCTGGTGTGGATGGCATCGGGGCGGAGCGTCGTGATGTAGAGGGCTGGTATGCCATCCACATACCGCCCGGCGGGGGTCCATTCTCCCTCGCCTGGGATGGGAGGCTTGGCGAATGGCTGGATCGGAGGGGGCGGCGGCAGATGGGGTATTTGAATCGACGCCGGGGCCACTGCAAGACGAGGAGGAGGTTTGCGTATGGCGCCCGGAGGCGGCGTGCCCCCGACCGGAGGCTGGTGGTGGGAGTACCACTCCCTCTCGGCCCAGTTCACGAAGGAGGCTGCTCCGTGTGCTCGGAACCACTCTGCCGCCCGGGCGGCGAGCGAGCTCCCGAGGGACGGATTGAAAAGGGCAGATCCCAAAGAGACGCCAAACCAAGACCCCGCACCTACTATCAGCACCCCGGCACCCAGAGCCAGGTGGCGGCGGCGCCGGCGGCGGGGCGCGGGGTAACGCTCCAAGGAAGGCCCCGCCTTTTGGGGGCGACTCATCATCTTCATGTGAGCTCAGTATTCTCCTGGCGGCTTACAGCAACCTGAAGAGCCGCTTGGTTGGGCGATCTCTTCGTTGCCGTCCCCTCGGGCTGGCGCGTCCCAGCCCTCCGCCACGACACCTCAAATCGTGCCCCCCCATGAGGGGACTCGGAGATCCGGAGGAGCCCTCCGGTGGCTTTGGCTGCGGAATCCGCTATTGCCAGGCCGAGCCCCGTGCCCTCGGTCCTCTCGCTTAGCCGATGGAAACGGTTGAGTACGGCCTGTCGTTCATCTGGGGGAATGCCGGGCCCGTCGTCGTCTACTCGGAGCAGGACCCGATTGCCGCTCCCGCCTATATAGACCCAGCATGTAGCTCCCTCCCCGGCGTGCTTGCAGGCATTGTCGACCAAGACGCCAGCCAGCCGCTCCAGCCAGTTCGGTACCGCCCGCACCAGGTGGGGGCCGCCAGCTCCGAGCTCCAGCTGGAGTCGGAGCCCTCTCTGTTCGGCCAGCGCCCTAAAGCGCTCCACGGTTGTTTGGGCGAGGGCCCCTAGGTCCACCACCTCTGGCTCTGCCGTGCGCTCCCGCCCTGAGTCCATGCGAGCCAGCCACAGCAAGTCGTCGACTATCCGCCTGAGGCGGCTGCTCTCAGCAGCGACTCTTCTGAGGACCTCCTCGTAGTGAGCTTCGTCCCTTGGCCGCCTAAGCGCCAGCTCCAGCTCGGCCTCGATCACGGAAAGTGGCGTGCGCAGTTCATGGGAGGCATCTGCGCTGAACTCGGCTTGCTGGCGTCTTACGGCCTCCAGGGGAGCGGATGCCTTGAGCCCCACGATAAAGGCTCCGCCGAAGCCAGCGACCCAGAGCAAGACCCCACCGAGGAACTCGAAGGCCTCGAGGGCAGAGCGAGTGCGGGCCACTTGCGAGATGGCCTCCCCCGCCACGAGGTAGCCTCCTTGGGTCCGCTCGGCGACAAGCCTGAATGCCACCCCGCCCACCTCCATGGTGCGGGCGCCTGGCACCCAGCGCAGGCGAGGGAGGGGTGGTGCGGTCGGCTCGAGGGCCGTGGCGAATCCACTCCTAGACACCCTCCAGACCAAAGCGGGAGCATCGTCTAGCTGCTCGGAGTCGTCGTCGCGATCCGAGGCATGTGGGTTTTTGGCTACGTGCTCCAAGCGATCAAAGAGGCGGGCGTCGATCTCGGTCACCAACCTGTGAGTTACCGCGACATCCAGCACCACGCAGGCCACCGCGTAAATGCCCACCACAAGAGAGGAGGCCACCAAGGCCACCCGCGCCAGATGCATTCGATTGCGCCTTGCCAGGTAGCTAGCTCGGCTGATCATGGCGCCGCCAGCTTGTAGCCGAGACCGCGGACCGTCTCTATGCGCACCGTTGAGCCCTTCAGCTTCGAGCGGAGGCGACCTATGTGAACCTCAATGGTGTTAGAGGACACGGCTTGGGCTTCGTCCTCCCACACTTGGGTAGCGATCTGGCGACGGGTCACGACCTGTCCCGCCCGCCTGAGGAGCAGTTCCAATATCGCCATCTCAGTTGGGGTGAGATCCAGCTCGCGTTCTGCGACCGAGACCTTGCGGCTAGCGGGATCGAAGCTCAAGTCGCCAAAGCCGATCACTGGGGGGAGCGTTATGGGAGGGCGGCGCTGGAGGGCGCGTATGCGGGCGAGGAGCTCTTCGAAGCTGAATGGCTTGACTAAGTAGTCGTCCGCCCCCGAGTTGAGGCCTCTTACCTTGTCCTCGATTGAGTCCCTCGCCGTGAGCATGAGTACGGGAACCTTCGTTCCCCTCCGACGCAAGCGATCGAGTACCTCCAAGCCGGAGAGCTTGGGCATTCTCCAGTCGAGCACCAAGACGTCGTATTCGTAGGCGCCGAGATAAGCGAGGGCCTCCTCGCCGTCGGCCACGGCGTCGACTGCATAGCCGCACTCCCTCAATCCCCGCGCTAGCACGGAGCTGAGGCCGGCGTCGTCCTCGGCCACGAGCACCCGCACGCTGCCACCATAGCGATTGGTACCCAGCTCGGTCGGATCCTCACAGCTCGGCTGCACCGTTCCGAAATCTGTCTCATCTGTAACTGACGAGAACAGGCTTCGGAGCCACCCGTTGCCGGGTGGCGGTGGCGG
>OGCG01000711.1_pt1 | contig 19283 bp, 22 predicted proteins | sample 1570061 | NCBI WGS metagenome assembly OGCG01 (sample SAMN06268698, study PRJEB24515) | hot springs metagenome | isolation source: Joseph's Coat, Yellowstone National Park, Washington, USA | place: USA:Joseph's Coat, Yellowstone National Park, Washington, USA
AAGACGACGAGGAGGACGAGGAGGACGATGAAGAGGACGAAGACGAAGAGCAGGACGACGAGGAGGAGGAGGAACACCAATGCTTTCTTCTACACCTTCTCCCACGGCGACATTCTCTACAATCACCACAGCCCCAGCCAAAGAAATCAAACGGCCAACCAAATCCGGCACCGCCAAACCATGGATAAACCGGGGTTGGTGTTGGTGTTGGCGTTGGGTATTGAACAACAGGGCCAGTCGGGCCAGTCATTCCCAATTGTTGACACTGTTGGCACTGCTGGTAAATTTGTTGGAGAAACGGGTTGAGATAAGCTGGATTTGTCAGTCCAGGTAGATTTTGTCCTTGATACCCGTTTAAGTTCAAACCGACACCAGGAGCATTAAGTCCAATTCCTGCTCCTTGCCCTGCTCCTTGCCCCCAGAAACCCCAAGGACCCCAGGGCCCAGGGAAACAGCAGTCATCGGAAGAAGATGACGAGGAAGACGAAGAAGAATCGCTGTAACACTCGTACTTTTTGCAGGATGGCATTTCTTTTTACTTATGGGAAGAAAATATTTTTTCAGAATATTCAAAAGTCAATGAACTTAAATTTAACGGATATCCAAAATAGCTACGAGACTGCGAAGAAAGACTACCGCTCCCATCAAACATGGTTACGGTTTTTTCACGAGGAGCAATACAATCAGGAGAAGAGTATCATTAAGAACAAGAAAGTCAACAGGTATAAAATTGTTCACCTGTTACCTATGATTGATGAGATAAAAACGAAAACGCTCTTGAAGATCGTGAAGGAACAGTTTTATAATCCCGATGCCATCGAGTTTTTGTTGTTATTTTCCGAGGCTATCATCTATGGCATCCCGTTTGACACACGATATTTCCGAAAGATAAGGTATTGGATCCAGAACATCCATAAGCTTCAGCCTGGTTCCTACGGTAACGTGTTTTCCTCGAATATCAGGGGATCACGAAAGAAAGGCAAGATATTCCTATTGAAATTCGGAGAGAGCGTGAATAAATTTATGATCTACCACGAATATTTTGTGGGGAGCGTTGCATTAAATCAACTAAGAAAGAAAATCCCTAACTTTGCGCTAATCCTGGGTTATATCACCTGTTCTCCGCCTAATTCCAAGATAGACTCAAGCTTCTGCAGGGACTACTACGGAAGACCTTGTGTCATCTACGAATATATTTATCCGTCCACTCCAGTGTCAAAATATATTCGCAAGTGCAGTTTCTCGAATTACATGAATATCTTCCTTCAGATATTGTTGTCTCTCCGTTATGCCTCTGATCTCTATGGTTTCACACATCATGACTTGCACACAAGAAATGTTTTGGTGCGGGAAATACAACGGAAGGTTTCTATCCCTTATCTAGTTAAGCCTGAGGTCAACACTCAGAAAAAATATATCAACACCGATATTCTCGGTATCATCATTGATTACGGGATGTCGAGAATTAAAATCTCTGAATTCCCGTTTGGTGTCCTCCAGAGAAACACATACGACAATGAATTTAACTACCCTATCGGAGATATCTTCATGTTTCTCGTGGAATCAATGACCGTTCTCAGTCATTACAAAAACAAGGAATGTCTCGAGGGTTGTATGAAAATCTTAAAGTTTTTCATGAAAACGGATGGATTACCCAAAGATTTTCTGGATACTATCGAGAAGAACAACTTTATCATCCCGTTTTTTAAGGAGTTCGAGGGAGTGCAAGGAATAGACAAGTTTTTCTCGTGGATCCTCAAGAACTTTGATGTGAAAGACATTTTAACGGATTCACCGTTACATGAGACGATCGAGTGTCACCAGGGGTGCATGACGATCAACGAGATCCTCAAGAACACAAGAACAAAACTCGGAATAAAGAAAAACATATTTTATTACTATGACCTGTTAAATTACCTCCCAAACCTGAACATGAATATCCCCGAGGAAGTTCTGAGGATCAACGTGCGAAAATACGAATTCATGTACGAACGGATCTATGAAGAGCTGATCAAGAATGCTCCCGATGAATTTAAGAAATATGAGGACTACTACTATTGGTTCATGAATATGTATTTCTCTGTTCAAGACATCTTAGATTTACAGAGAGCAATCCTGTTTGTGAGCAAGTATGCGAGCGAAACGAGCAGGTATGCGAGCGAAACGAGCAGAGCAAGCGAAGCACGCGGAGCAAGCGAAGCACGTGAAACGAGCGGAGCACGCAGCCAAGCAAAACGGGAGATAAAACTCAAAGATACGAAAATATTTAAAGAGGAAATAAACTACCACCTGAAAACTTTCGAAGAGGAGAAATGGAAGATACTGAAAAAGGACATGAGTTCGAGCTTGAAAAAATTTTTGCTACCTGCACCGATGATTGATGTGTAGAGTGATTTGCCTTTTTTGCCTTTTCACCCGTTACATCTGTTACATTTGGCCCGCCTCATCAGGTCAGGCCCTATAACAGGTGTAACTTTATTTCTTCCCCAAGATTTTATCCAACTTCGAGAAGTCACCATCTTTGAGTGTCTGGTTGATCTCATAAATAACCTCGTTCATCCACGCGATCATCTTCGAGAAACACCCGATGATACAGAAAGTCTTTATGAGATCCACCACAAGCTCGTGTCTCCGTTTTAAGTTGAAGAAAAGTTTTTCGTATCTCTGTTTTAGGGTGTCATTCAATTCCTTATCCATGTATTCCGCAGCATATTCCTCGAGACGGCTGATCGTTTCCTCGAGTTTTAATGTGATCTCCGTTCGATGCTCGTTATAAGTCCTTAATGAATTTTTTAACTCGTTGATTTGCTGATCCGCCTCGCGAATCCCGTACTCTTCTTTCTTAATCTTGTTATTTCTGAGCTTCCTGATGCTGCAGGAGATTGTGGCATCAGTGGACTCTCTCCCGTTTTCAAAGATGCTATCGAGGGTGACAACGGGATAACATATAGCACAGTTGAAATTAGGATGTTCCGTTGTTTGCTGTTCGAGACTCGACATGTACATGTTGATGATCTGTCCCTGTTCCTCCAAATGAACATAGAGTTTTTTGGGGTTCTTGAGGAACACATGCTCTTTTGGAACGGGAGACTTTTCGGAACAGCAATAGTAAGCTAACCCGTTGCTGCACTCATAGATAACACCATGAATATCACACCCGATACATTCCATCATCGTAATGAGAGAGTTTTTGTCCATCATGAATCCTTTCGCTGTCGGATTCTCGTAATACTTTTCCTCACTAATATAGGACTTCACAAACTTTTCGGGCGTCATCTCGATATAAAAGCAATATCCAAACCCGTTGTATGCTTTTATGAATTTCGGTGTGACTCTGTTTTCACTCTCGATGAGAACGATATATGCAATCTGGTAACCCCAATTCTTAAACAGATCCATTAAATTCAACTCCGATTCTTCTTCCTGAACACCTTCATGTTCGTGTTCAGCCGCCATCTCTTCTTCCTCGACCATCACGAACTCTTCTTCAGTGTTTTTCTTATTCCCCGAAGTCATCGAAGAAATTCCTGAAGGCTCTTTAGGTTCTAAAAGCTCTTCCGGTCTTGATTCTTCCTCCGTTTTCTTCTCCCTCTTGGCCTCTGTCTTTTTCTTGTTCTGTTTCTTTTTCAGCTTCGGTGAACTCATCTTTTATAACTTGAAAAATATTTTTTTGGAGTGTTTTTATTTCACAGACCTTCGTAATACAAAGTTTATTTTCTTCCGTTGCTTGCATTGATAGAACTCAAGGGGTTTGTAACGGGTATTCATAAAATAAATGAATGCGATGACGGAAAGGGAGAGGACGAGAAAGAGCGGCCATGTTTTTAATTTGAGAAGAACCATAACGATCGTGATGACAACGGATAACCTCGTGAGAGCATTGAGGTTTTCATCGAGAGAATAAGAAGTGTTGGGGAAAAACTTTACATTTTTTAATAACTCCCATGGTTGTCGTAACCAGAATGTCATTTCATCTGTTTTAATGAATGGGTTTTAATCTTTTGTGCTTTGCGATTCGCGCTTATTCTAGCCTCTCCTGTTTATTGTTGATGTATATATCCATGGCCTTTTTCTTTGCTTTCGTGATATCATCGGATTTCGCCGTTGCTAACACGTATTTCCTTCCTTCAGGATTAACCCCGATGAGTTGCACATAAACAAACTTCTCTTTGACTCGGGGTTTCGAGAAGAAAACGTATTGATATCCGTCTTCCTCGATCTTTTTCTCGATTAACGGGAGATATTCTGAGAAGTCAGGGGAAGAAAGCTCCTTCTGTAGCTTTTTCTGATCAAACCACTCGCGCGTAAATCCCTGAGAGTTTAAGATCTTAAGAGCCCTCTTAAATGCTTCCTCTTCCGCCGATGTCTTCGTGATCCCCTCTGCTTCTGCAAGGATATTATCGGGAGATAACTGATAACCCATCTTTTTCAGATCCTTAACTGCCTGTTGTGTGAACTTCACCCGATATATTTTCTTATTCTCATCCCATTCCGTGATGACCTGTCCCCACCCTGCTTTCTTGAACAGCTCAATGACTTGGGTTTTGGGTTTCCCCTTCGATACTTTCTCAATATCAATGTCTTCCTTCTCGAAGATCTGATATAAAAGCCGTTGACACAACAGGTTTCCTGCTCCTCTCTTCAGAACCTTGTCACCAATTAGGAAAAGGGCCCCAAACAGAGACTCGAAAATATCCTCGTTAATATCAATGTCTTTTTTGATGGGACTTCTCAGCCAGTTCGCAAGGTGCAACTTAGAGGAGATCCTCGCTAATTCGGGTTTGCTGAGATAGTAGTTCGAGAGTTCTGATAGCTCTTTTTTTGTTATTCCCGGGAATGCTTCCATGAGATACAGGGTGAAGTTGAGACCAATCACTTTATCCCCGAGTTTTTCGAGTTCTTCATAGTTCTCTCCGTTGTTCGGATTATAAGTTTCATGCGTGAATGCGACTTTCCATACCTTCATCGCCTCATCGGAGACAAGCTTTTTATGAATCTGTTTGTCCTGAGTTGTTAAAGGAACTATTTCCTTTAACAAGAATTTTTTGAGTCCTGATTCCCACATTTCTTGTTTAATATTAACCGACATAATATTTTCACTTGCGCGCTAGCTTGCTCGCGTTCGCTTGCTTGTGTTTACTTTTTCCATATCCAAAACGGAAGGTGATTTTGTACCTGATTTCTGAATTTAGTCCTCACCCCGATACATCCTTCATATTTCATGAGTTTGCTGAGAAATTCGAAGAGTCTAGTGATGATAACGTGATGGTTCAGATATAAGAAAACAGCTAATACACCCGTTTTTCTCAAAGATCGATAAATGATCTTGAATGAACGCAAGAGCCACTGGATCCAGTCCTCGATTTTAGGATATAACAGGATGCTCTGTTGTTCTCCCTGATACTTTTCGAGATCGAAAAACGGGGGACACGCAAAACAGAAGTCAAAATACTCCGTTGGCGGAGAAGAGTTCTCGAAGGGTTCCCAAAATAGCTTTATGGTAGTTTCCTTTCTTCCCAGCTTTTCATGGATCTCTTCATAAGGTTTTTTGAGGTCCGGATTCACTTCATAACCCCAATACTCCGAAACGGGGATAGCCATGGCCGCAAGAAGTGACCCACCCCAACCGGAGAACGGATCAAGAACCTTATCGGGGAAGAAGTAATAGTAAAGCGAGAACATAACGGTAGCCTTCATGCGAAAACACTCTCTCGGGCCTGTAAGGTAAAGTTCCTCGCGCAAATTCACTCCGTTAACGGGTAAACCTTTCCTTACAAGACTCGAGACTAACCCCTTCAGATTCCTATGAAAATATTCTTCAGGAGAGATTTCGTCTCCGTAACGGCATTTCATTCTCGCCTCCTCGGTAAAGTAATCCACGATAATATTAATCTTCCAGTAGTCTTCTTGGAAGTTTTGAATGGACAGGAATTTATCGCGAAAATCACAACGGTAATTAAAGTTCTCGGGGAGAGCTTTGATGTAAAACGGAGAAGAAGAGTAACTTGGAGTATAGTTCTTGAGATTCTTGAACAGATTCCTGAAGTTGTTCGTGTAGTACCTTCGAAGAGGAAACTTCGAGACTACCTCCTGTTCCTCTGTTATTATAGCGTTCAAGACTCCGAAAGGATCGAACATGAAGCTTTTTATCACTTTTAAACATTTATATATTTCAGTTTTAATTTATGTTCGATGACATAAATTAATGAGAGAGGGGAAAAGAAGCGCTCAGCTCGCGTAGCCTCGCTTAGCTCGCGTAGCTTCGCTCTCAATACCTTGCCGATTTCACAAACCTCTTTCTCCGTAACGGAGTTTCGATTTCCTCTTCGTGATGGTAGTGGTGATGGCGAGGTTCTTCATATTCTAATTCTTCGTGTTCGTGTTCCCGATGATGTTTGAGTTCTCTAAGTTCTTCCTCCGCTTCCTCTTCTTCGATTCGTTTGCACATGTAAACCCGTTTTAGCCTCGAGACTTTCCAGGCAACAAAGATACCGAAGAAACACATGATCAATAGGACTCCAATGAGAACAGCAATAGTAATAGCGATACCGAGGGCGACATTGCTTGGGAGGTTAAGGTTTTTGATAGCGATCAACAGGAGAAGTGCAAAAATGAAGGCGACAACAACGAATAAAAGCTTTGCCGTATGCGCAATCGGGTCAAACTTAATGTATCCGAAGAGTAACGCGACAATCTCGGAGAGGAAAACGATGAACAGGTAAACAGCCCATCTTCCCGTTGTGGGAATGTTGTTTTGAACTAACACCTCATATAACAGGAAGAAGGTGAGGATAATAGAAACGAGCAATATGATCTCTCCGAAGATAAGACCAGCTTTAAACATCTTCCATTGCCGGTGATGATACATGTTTATTTTCTAACATCCGTGAAAAAATTAGAAAAAAAAATATTCCGTGGTCGGTGTTTAAAAAATATGTTAGGACAGAGAAGCAGTTTGAAGAAATGTAAAGATTTCACTTGGTGTCCTGTATATCATGAATCCGTTTTGATTTATTGGGCAAAAAACACTGTTGTCCAGCTCCCTGATATAACTAATCTTGGTTGAAAAGAAGTCCTCCATAAATTTTCTTAGCTTCTCATCGGGTCTCCTTTTCAGATACAACGGGATATACTCGATACTCGAAATCCTTTTCATCACATCCTCGACATCCCGAATCACCCTGATATTATATTGATAGATGGTCTGTTCAAGGAAAGTAACGGAGAGTATTTCACTTCTCTTCAATATCTCTCTTAGGTCCTCCGCGACAAACGGGTCAAACAGGTCAATCGAGAAAACCCGTTCCGAGTTCATTTTTGAATGTGCATTAAAAAGAAAGAGAGTTTAATTAAAAGCACCATGGATTTCGAAGAGACTTTGCGATGGGCGAAAAGCAGAGAACAGAAAAACAAGATAGACTTTTATATCGACCGTTATCTAATCCCGATCGTTTCTATTCTTATCGTCGTTGTCCTCTATGTCTCCGTTTATTACTTTGTTGAAGACGAGGACACGAAGAAAGTCAAAGTCGTGCGAATTCCTCGGGCACTTCCACAGACCATAAAAGAAAATCCCCTGAATCGCAGTGAGGAGAATCAAAAAAAGATTCGTGTTGTGCGCAAAGACCGTAAAGACCCTGACGCAACTCAAGAAAATCACAAGGCCGAAGACTCGATTTCTCCCGTTACGGAAACGGAAGATGTGGAGAAAGATTCAGGTGAGACTCACAAGAGTCAAGGGACCGTAGGGCCTGAGAATCGTAAGAGTCAAGGGAACGAGAATCGTAAGAGTCAAGGAACCGAGAATCGTAAGATTCAAGGGACCGTAGGGCCTGAGACTCGTAAGAGTCAAGGAACCGAGACTCGTAATACACCCAAAACCTTCCATCCTGAACCCGAGGAAGAGATCGTTTATATCGATGACGAAACGGGTAAACCCGTTGATCTCGAGGAAATCGAGGATTACGAGGTGGTTGATTCATGAAGATATCCGAGGATTTTATAGATATGTCCTCGAAAGAACATATCTATACTTTGTGATTTATTTTATATCCAAGCTCTTGCGCTTTTCTTTTCTGTTCTTCCGTGATCACTTCGTTTCTCACCAACAGAGTTCTATCGGGCAAGAGTTCTAATTTAAACCCGTTTCTATCGTAGAATATTCCATATTCGTTTTCATCAGGGATCACCTCGACATGGTTCGATTCCTTGTTTTTATGCAACCTTTTCATACAGTCGAAGCAGTACATGTTTCCCTCCAAACACAAGTTGTTGCATCGTTGATGAATTCTCGCCCCTTTCTTGAATATGTACTGACATCTGTTTGTGTATTCCTTGTCTTTATCGGGGTCAAGGTGTAAGAAATTTAAGATATCCGTTAGTTCGACTTTCTTCCCCGATTCTATTCTCTCATTAATCCATGGCAGTAACGGCTCAAGCACATTTTTCTTCACGTACTGATCCATGTTCTCCTTAAACTGAGTTAACGGATTCATGTTCATATTTCTTGAGCTTCTCTTTGTATAGAATGTTGTCGTATTCCAGCTCCTTTTTGCGATATTTTAATATCTTTATTTCCTTTTCAAGATCTTCATTTCTCCGTTTATATTCCTCGACCACTTTTTCAAGTTCTTTGATCTTCTGAAGTTCAGCCTGTAATGTTGTTATCTTTTCCCGTTCCTCTCGTAAATCCTCTTGAAGTTTTAATATTTTGCTTTCATTGTCCGTGTTTTTTTCTTTCCATTCATGAAGGATACTGCAGGCATATAAGCTTATCTTGATGCACTGATCAAGCATTTCCTTGATCTCCTCGAGTTTGTTTGTTTTTAACGTCGTTTTCAACGGGTTTTTTATGGGTATTATCTGGGAATCACACCGTTGTTCTTGCCTCTTCATTTTCAATAAGTCGATTTTTAATGGTTTTTAATCTTTTAGAGTATATTTCTTTGCCTTTTTTTGATTTTTTTCTCCGTTTCTCACAACGGGAGAGAAAACCATATAGGGATTAGGAAATAAGGCCGAGGGATCTTGAAAAGATGAAAAAAAAGCTAAACAAAATCCTCGGGCTAGGTTTCGAGGACAATCAGGAGACATTACGAAAAATCAGGAGTACAACGGAGGAAGCGATAAAACATTTAGCGTTCATCAGGAGTAGCAGTAGTTCTATCATTGTTCTCAGTAAATCAGGGAAAGACTTTGTTCTTTATCAGGGGGAATGGAACTCCGATGTGAAGAGCTTTGAGATCTTAAATCCTCCGTTGGAAAAGTCGAAAAAAATCGAGGAGATCATAAGAAGGGTCGAAAACGGGATTTAGAATATTATATGGTCTCTAGCCATATAATATATTCGTGCTTGCGACTTAGCGCTCGCGACTTAGCGCTCGCAACTTAGCAGTGCTCGATTAATCCTCAAGGAGAAACTGGGACAGACTATAAATTGGATCAGACATGAATTGAAGTTTGCCGATAGCATATTTCTCCGTTTCTTCCTCTTCTTTCCTTTCCTCCTTCTTCAACTCTCTCAGATCTCTTAGCTTTTTCGCGTTCTGTTCTTTTACCTTTTTTGTATTTTCTGCTTCTGCCGGGGTACCATCGCGGATTGACTTTACCTGTTGTGATTGGAGGACAGCTTGCGAGACCTGTGGGACCTGCGAGACTTGTGGGGATATTTGTAAAGCTTGCGAGGCTTGCGAGGCTTGCGAGGCTTGCGAGATTTGTGGAAATATTTGTGAGACTTGTGTGGGAATAGTTTGCGGGGTTTGCATTCCCTGTATCGGAATCTGTACTCCAACTGGTGCAACTCTTCCCCTCTTCCTCACAACGACAACAATGATAACAATTAAGATTATACCCCCGAAGACGACACCTGCTCCGATGATAAGATAATAAAATAACGAAGCTATTCCTTCCTGTTTGCTAGCAAGTTTTTGATCAGCCTTATTTAAGACGGACTCTAAATCTCCCGTTTTTTGCAACTGATTAAGGATTGCTCTGATGATGCAGGAGACTGCCACCGTAACGGCATTATTTTGCTTCACCACAACATCCGTGTTCTCGTAATATCCACAAAGGTCGAGGTGACCGCTATTAAATTGGTTAACATCCGCTGCACAGACATCGGTGAAGTTCATTTTACTGATGCTCTGGATGAAAGACTTTATTTTATTCTCGATCTCCGTTTTATTCTGTTGAATAGACACAGCAAGAGAGAGAAATCCCTGCTTGTTATTTAAGTTGCTGGTCAGAACACTCTGAATATCTTTGATGATATCCGTTTGACTCTTCTGAATAGCGGTGATGAAGGTGTTCGCATCTAACTTGACAGCAGCCACATTCTTTTGTGATATCTCTATTTTACCTGATTTAAACACTATCGGACAGTCTTTCCCGAAAGAAACATCGACGGTGTTGGTCGTGTTTGCTTTCACCGTGTTTTGCACGTTGGCATTAACAACACTTTTCGTGGCTATGCTTGTAATGCTGTCCACGAGAGCTTTCGCTTGGTTAGACTGAACATTACCTCCCATGTTTTATAGACTGGACTAAAATTCTCTGGCAATAAAAAATATGATCCAACGGTAATAAAAAAATGCGAAAATGCGATAAAGCATGTCTTCCACTGTACCTTTACATCATTTTGGTGGTCATCGGGACCATTTTCCAGGTTATATTCCTGTTTCAATTGAAGGAAATTAATGAGCTCACGATTTCCATGGGAACACTCGTGATATACCTGTTGTTAAGCGTTATCTTCGGAATATGGATAGCATCTTTGTGCGAGGCGCAAGAGTCTTTGGCTTCTTGGATCGTTTTTTTTATTGCTATCCTCTCTCCCGTTATTATAACGGTAGTCATCATTCTGGCTCTTATGCTATTCGTTTTCTTGAATTAAGAAAACGAAATTGGAGAGGTATACAAAAGTAAATGGCGGGACAATTTATTGCTTATTTTCGGGATAAGGTCACGATGAGTTTCCCCTTCAGATATGTTATCGGGGGAGATACTTTGATGAGCTGGAAGGATAACAGGTTTCCATACCCCGAGACTTTTTTCGAGAGCATCAAGCTCAAAGATTTGGTGAGGTTTCTGAACGGGTATCCTATCTTCGATTTTACGGTCTACCTGTTTTTGGAAGGTTTTAGTATTCCCAGCCGATTCTCCGATTTCATCTCCAATTTACAGAGTTTTCCGGGGGTCTCTGCGAATCCATATGTGTCCGTGAGTAACGTGATGCTACCAACGGAGATCACTTATCAATTCCAATATAAAACAGCGGTCGATAACTTTTTCTATGTAAACCTGTTTTTCCTGTTGACTATAGATTGCAAGGGGGAGAAACTAGATCAACCCGTTTGCATTCAAGTATGTGACTACAATGACCAAGAAAAGTTTTTGCGGTGTCTGAGTAATTTCGTGAGTTCTTGCATGGAAGACAACGGGATTCTAAAGACTTCCTCATGCATAAACTACTTGAAAAATCTTTATAGTTTTCGTGGGTTGGGACCTGATGCAGAGATAGACGAGAAATTAAGAGAGATCTGTTTGGGGGTGATCGGGGAACAAAACATTGCTGATTTCCTAAATCACAGCGAAAAATATCCGAGAGAGCTCGTGGATTTATGTGCCTGTCATCTCCCCCGATCATTTTATGAGAACCTCGAAAACTCTGTGAACGAGAAGTTTCCTAACGTTCAAAATCTTGGGATCAAAGGTCCCTGTTTTGTGAAGCAATGTGTAAACTCCGATATCCCTGATGTTTTGATGAACACAGGGTGTACTGGTGCTCAATGTGTAAATATCGTAGACTTCTCAAATAACGGGATAATCGAAAAGGGAAACATTACGGTCAACGAGAAAAGTGAATGTAGTAATATCACAGGACCGACAGGACCGATAGTACCGATAGTCCCGTTAGGACCTACAGGACCGACAGGACCTACAGGACCAACAGGCCCAACAGGCTCAACGGGTCCCAAAGGTACTGCTCCTCTGAAACCCCTAACCCCTGCAGAGAAAACATCCCTGACGGTTTATATTATCCTCGCGATAGGGGGTGTAGTTTTAGCCATTGTGGTGATATTTGTCATCATAAGAAAAAAAGCGAAGTATAAAAGATGAGAGGATATAAGAATATTATCATCACCGTTCCTCATGCTTACTGCTATCGGGCATCAACAAGAGTTTGTGACAGAAATGCGGAGAACCTCGCCCACAGCCTTGAAAACTACTTTGTCTCTCACGGGGTACCAACAGCAGTATTCATAAACCACGAAGTTCGAAGATCGGACATAGACATGAATCGGGATGAATCCCTGAATACGCAGTTTCGAATGTCTATAACAAAAAGAATCCAGGAACTGATAGGGACAAACAACGGAGGTGTATTTCTGTTTGATGCCCATTCATTCCCGAGCTACGACACGGACTTTGGGAAATATGATTTTATCATCCTTGATATGTCCCGTTATTTTTCTGAGTTTTCGTGGTTGCTGAGTGTAGAAAATAAGATCCTCGAGAATATCCACAGAGTCGGGTATCGGACGAAATTAAAACAGGGAAGCAAAGAGAACAGCATCGTGTTTCATGCGATGAAACTGGGAGCTCCGGGGATTCTTCTTGAATGTAACGAAGACCTCACTCGAGAAGATCTCAACAAGATCGTAACGACCATGTTCTCAGGGGGATAGCAGAGAACAGCAGGGAATATACTAATATATTTTCTGTGATAACAAAAATGAATCCGTTACCTATCGATTCTGCACTCAGCCCCCTTTATCCATGTGCTTTTTTCATCAGTCTCTGTTTTATCATCAATCTGGTCATCGTCTACCTGTTCAGCGGGACGAACTTTAAGGTTTCTATCCTCGAATTCAACTCTGTTTTTTATTCCACCCTGATAGCCACAGTGTTCTTGATGGTCTCTATCATGTTGGTGATGGTGCTTGTTATTAATATCGGAGGATATCTTGGAGCAGGGAGTGAGCTCAAGGAGGAGATCTCGGGTGATCTTAGATATTACTACATCATATCTATTATATTTACCGTTATCTCTCTAGGATTTTATGGACTCTTCGGAGCAGCTCTGATATTTAACGGGTTGATTAAAGATATCAGGACATGGATCATGTTCATCATGTTTTTCGCTGGGCTTCTTTTCATGATAGGCACCGTTATTGCGTTAATTTTCTCGTTCGTGAGATTTAAAAGGCTGAAAGGGAAGTAAGAAATGATATGTTTAAAGAACATATCATTTTGCGTGTGTTTTTATAAGTTTTCAATAAAACCTTCTGTTTGTTGATTTTTCTCACTTCGTTCATCACGTTCACTTCGCTCATTTCGTTCATCTTTTTCGTCTTCGAATTCCTCGTTAGCAGCAATACTTGCAATCCTTTGTTCCATTTCCGGAGTCATTCTCGAGGCAACTTCTTCGATTGTTTTTGTTGATATAGCGTAGGACGTTGGTTCATTAATGCTTGTTATGATACCACTCGATAATCTCACGATCAATGAAATATTCACGGAATTGCTGTAAATGTATGAGATATTTATGGTTGGAATAACGGTAAACCTTCTATTTTCGAGAGATTTCACGGGTATATCGGTGATCTTTTTGTTTCTCCCGACAGTAATGAATCTGGTCGGGAAAAAACTGTTTTCAGTATATAATTTCAAGTTGAAGTATTTTGATGGATTTTGATCATCGTTGCTTTCTTTTTCTTTAATTTTTTCTTCGTTTCCTTTTTCGCTCTCTTCTTCCGTTTCTTCGCCCTTAAACAGCGAGATCGGGTCTCTGACAATCTCTGAGACGTTATTTTGCTTTACTTTCTTCTTTATTTTCAACTCCTTCTGTCTCTCAATGATTATATTTCGGATCTTATCCAAAATCTTTTTCCATAACTCGTAGAATTCCAAGTGCTCTTTCTTCGTCATATATAACTTCAATCCTATACTCAAGGACTCTGAGTCATTGTTCACGAATCGTTTTATTCCGTTGGAATCGAATTCGGGGAGCTCTAAGAGAATATTTCTCAGTGTGTTTTCTTCCGTTTTATACTTCAGGGGCATAGAAGTGTATTGAACACCTCCACCTGCTCCTTTTCCGAAGATCTTTTCTTGAGGTTCTGACGGAACAATGTTCTCGACTTGGAATTGGGAGTATTTAATAACTTCCATGTTCGTTTAAGTTAACGGGGAAATAAAATATTTTTTTCATTTTTTGAGACTTTCCTCTAAGTTTCACCCGTTTGCTAGGCCTTGTTCATTGAATTGTCATGCCTGTTTCATGTCTCTTTTCTCAGCCTGGTTCATGTCTCTTCTTAGTCTATGCTTCGCCCTTTCATGCTCTTTTCATACCTGGTTCATGTCTCTTTTCATGTTCCCCGTTATATGATGCTTTCATTAGGCCACCCCAGAATCTCACAGACCTGTGAATATATTTTCTCGTGAAACTCGAGGATCTCGCGTGTTTTTACTATTTTAAAGTCCTCGAGGTAACAGGGATACTGATTCTTTCTCAGGAGTTTATAGAGAATAAATTGGGTACTCAAACAGGACTTCCGTTGCGTCTTGATCTGCTGATAGATACTCTGAAATTGATCGTAGTCCTGCATGATACTTTCCTCGAGATATCCGATCTCTGGTAGTTCCCAGTTCCAATACAGGTGACAAATTAAATTTATATCTTCGTAGAAAGCGCTGTATCCAGTGTACAACAGGGCTCTAAACATGAGTTCTTTCGTGGTATTTCCCCGTCTTCCCCGTTCATCTAACGGAAGTCTCTTGATTTCTTCTCCCGTTGGTAAGCCGTAGGAGAGAAAGTATTCATCAAGGTCTCTGAAGAGATTATCGGGTAATTTCACGTTTTGTTTTCCTTGAAATCGGATGAACGCTTTCCAAAAGTTTTCGCGGTCCTCATAAGTGTTATAACGGTAGACAATAGATTCCTTGTGAATATTATAAGATATGATCTCAGGGGAGATCTCTGCGGAACACTCTTGACAATATTTTATTCCGTCCATGACAACGGGTTTTAGTCTGCTTTTACAGAAGGTACACAAGTTTTTGTTTTCTCGCGTGATTTCACAGGGAATGAAGTTAGAAACGGTGTCCAGATATTCAGAGATGACATGGAGTAGTGCTCTCGTTCTCAGCTCTTTATTTTCTAACTTTTGGACCTGTTCAAAGTTTTCGAGGATACTTTGTGTGGTGGCGATGAAACGGTCCATCGATTTCTCCTCGAGCTCCTTTTTTTCTTCAAACTCTCGCAGTTTCATCTCGTAGTATTTCTTGTCCACGGGACAAGGAGCGCTCTTAATCTTTTCCTGCATCTCCGTTATTCTCTGATTTAATTCGGGTATATTCTTTTCCTGTTGCAGTTTTATTCTTCGAATGATTTGGGGGTGTAGCCCAGCTATATTTAAGTTCTCGCTGTAAGCTATTCGCAGCGGTTCATTGGGAGATTGAATATAAAACGATGATACATCCTTAAAGATATTTTTGATTCCCGTTAGTTTCGCGAGAAGAGAAGACATACTTTTTATGGATATGTAATTTTTTACATATCCATACTTAGCTGTTATAAACCTTCCATATTCTCTTAAAGACTTTGTTGATCGTCATTTCCGATCTTTTCACCCTCTTCGAGAACTCCCGTTTATTCACGACGCATCCCTGTGTGATGATATAAAAAAGCACCGTAGCCGCGGAGACAACTTGAGGATAAAACTCCTGGAGCTCAGGGTCTTTTTCGAGGATCTCCTTAAGCATATTCTCGATATCGGGAATACAGTTTGGGTCTAACCCGACACTCTCGACGATAGTCCCGATGAAATCAAACGGAGTATGGAAATTGATCATCTCTTCAGAGCACTGAATGAAGGCTTTACTCGTTTCTGACGGGTGAATGTGGACTAACTCTGCGATCTGTTTGGGATCCTTGGTGCGATGAAGGTTATGAAACGCTTTGTACAGGCAATAAAATATGATCCGTTTGCGTCTCCTGCCCCTCTTAATGTTTATCTTCATGGACTGAAAAATCCTGTTTGCTTCCGCTTTCACGTCATCAGGAATCTGTAGCTTTTCCAATTCCTGAGAGATACCCTGGCTATGATTACTTGTGTTTATCTGAAAGTAATCATACTTTAGGCTGTTTCCACAATATTGCATTTGAAATTCTTCCGTCATCTTTTAAAATTTTTTGGCAAAACGCGCAGAGTAAAGGAATAAATCATTTGCTCAGCTTTGGAGAGCTTAGCCTTGGAGAGCTTAGCCTTGCAGAGAGAAAGGCCTTGAAAGCCTGAAGGCTTTGAAGGCCTGAAGGCTTGTATCCTACGCTTGCAATATCCTTATGAGATTTTGGTAGTCCTCCAATCTCACAGGTTTTTCCTTATCCAGAGCTAAGACATAGTCCATATATCTCGCAAGTTTACCACGAAAGTTTTTCTTACACTCTCCATCCGTTTTTCCGTAGTTCGTGGACCAGTTCTGAATGCATTTCATGGTGTATCCCAACTCGATAAAGTCATGAACGGGTGTTGTAATCTGATTCTCCTCATGAGGTTTTTGGGAGGTCCATTTGGGACTCCATAACCACCTCCGATATCCATAGCCCAGTCGCTCGGTGGCCACACCACCAAAGTCAATTAACAGGTAATCTATTTTATCAGGCCTAACTCTCTTCATGATATTCTGAGGCTTGATATCGGAATGAACCCCGAATTGGTGAAGAAAAGAAAGCTGATAGATGATTTGAGATCCCATCTCGTATTCATTGTCATAGTACTGTAGCGGTTCAAGTTTCTCGAGGATCAACACAGGACTATCCCAGAATTTATACGAGGAGGTGAAACGGAGTAACGGGCATCCCATCTTATCCAGTCTTTTGTATATACCCGTTTCGTACTCAATGTCTCGCCGATGAGACTGATACCACTTCACGATGACCTGATCATTCGTGTTGGCTACCTGTCCGAGCATAACCACAGCATGTTTACCCGTTTTTATGACTTTCAACAGCTTCACATCAGGTTTCTTCCCGTTACAATCATAACAAGAAAGAACGAAAAACCACTGCTCATGCAATAGATCACGAGAATCGATATTGTTTAACAGGAAAAGACGAAAGAGAGACTTTTGATGTCTCTTGAAATTTCCTAAACTCTTCAGGCTTTCTTTATATCGCTTTATAATCTTAGGGTTAGAATAAAAGTAACTTTCTATAGATTTCAGCTGAGCTTTGAGACTCTTCGGGAGAGATTTATAGTGATGAGCGATATCAATAGCCGTCATAAGAAAATACTTGTAGTGGCTACGGTGTTTTTATTAGTTATTTTAGCAGTATTTATATTTTTTCTTTTGGTTTTTAATAAAAAGTTCGAAAAAACGAAAAGGAACTCCCGTTACGAGCAAGAAAAAGCTATCGGAAGAGAAATATTTCAGAGGGCACCATGTAAGGAACCACTTGTGAATGACAACGGGATTTGTAAGTACCCTGAAGGTGCCCCATGCCTCTATAGCACAGAGTGTGTTTCTTCCTGTTTCTGTTTCGAGGGAGTATGCACAAAAAAGCCAGAAAAGAACGAATCCATGACCTTGATGAACGATTTCGTGGTCTGTGTGGATCGGAACATCATGGTGCTTCAGGGAGATCACTTCGTGTTATTCCCAAATCTATGGAGCATTCAGTCCTGTGTTTGCATTTGCGAGGGAAACAAAAGAGATATCTTTGTGTTAACGGAGAACGGCATTTATTACCTCGAGAACATCCACGGAAAACCTGCCTGGATCTCCGATTCCGAAGATATCATTAAGATATTTTTCTACTCCGATAGTGTTTATGCGCTAAAGAAGGATCAGAAGATATGGAGAAATTTAAAAGAGAAGGTAGAGTTTATTCGGGGAAGAGACATCTCTCAAGAGATGATATTGAATGTTTTTTGCGACGGAGAGAACTTTGTTCTTTATACACCGAAAAAGAGGTTGTTTTATAACGGGAAGAGATGGACAGAAACATATACCGATATTATCCCAAAAACTTTGGAGATTCGTGGGGAATTAGAGATTGCTGTTTTCGATCATGCCGTTTCTATAACGGGAAAAAACGGTGAAACGATATTAGAGATTAAAAACATTGAATGCTGCGTCTCTGACCCCCGAAATATTCATGTGCTTTATATCATTGAAAACGAAGAAAAACAGGTGAAAAGGATCCACTGGAAACTGGGAGAGATTCAAGAAGAGATGTTGCATATATCGGGGATAGACCTGTTGAGAACAAGAAGTTATGTGATACTAGTAACGGAAGTTAAATGTAACATCATTTAATGGACAGAAAAGGTTTTATCATGCCTGGCGCTAAAGTTTAATGAACTTGTTTTCTTTTCTCGAATCATCCCGTTATGGCACAGCATCGCAAAGAGTTTTTGAGAAGGGTTTTGAGCCAGTGTTGGAATTTAACGGGATTTATTTCTCGAAATCATCCCGTTATGGCCTCAACATCGCAAAGACTCTTTCGAGAAAGGTTTTTGAACTGGTCTCTGCCTGGTGCTTAAATTTAAAGGATTTATTTCATTAATCATCCCGTTATGACTCAACATCGCAAAGAGTTTTTGAGAAGAGTTTTGAGCCAGTGCTAGAATTTAACGGGATTTATTTTTGGATCAGCATCGGTCAATGCTGGAATTTAACGGGGTTTATCCTCGGAATCGCAAAGACTTTTTCGAGAGAGGTTTTGGAATGATCTCTGCCTGGTGCTTGAATTTAACCCCGTTAAATTCATAAATCTTTGGGATTCGAGCAGAGACTCTTTCGAGAGGGTCTTGAGCCAGTGCTGGAATTTAACGGGGTTTATTTCTCGATCTCTCCCGTTATGGCTCAACATCGCAGAGATTCTTTCGAGAGGGTTTTGAGCCAGTGCTAGAATTTAACGGGGTTTATCCTCGGAATCACAGAGACTCTTTCGAGAGAGGTTTTGGGATGATCTCTGCCTGGTGCTTGAATTTAACAGGTTTAATATTCGAATGTTTCCGTTATGGCTTTGACACCGCAAAGACTCTTTCAAGAAGATTTTTGAATTAGTCTCTGCCCGATACTCGAATTTAACAGGTTTATTCTCGGAATCGCAAAGACTCTTTCGAGAGGGTTTTGAGCCAGTGCTGGAATTTAACGGGGTTTATTTCTCGATCTCTCCCGTTATGGCTTAGTATCGCAGAGACTCTTTCGAGAGGGTTTTGAGCCAGTGCTGGAATTTAACGGGGTTTATTTCTCGATCTCTCCCGTTATGGCTT
>OGCG01000712.1_pt1 | contig 19214 bp, 17 predicted proteins | sample 1570061 | NCBI WGS metagenome assembly OGCG01 (sample SAMN06268698, study PRJEB24515) | hot springs metagenome | isolation source: Joseph's Coat, Yellowstone National Park, Washington, USA | place: USA:Joseph's Coat, Yellowstone National Park, Washington, USA
GCAAGCTCATGCAGAAGGACACAAACGAAAAGCAGTATTATTAAAAGGGAAAGGTAAAGGCTTATGAACAAAACAAAAAGGATAAGCAGGATGAATGTCCAGTGCAGTGAGATATCTATTCCGAACAGCCTCCCTATTGAAACATCTCCAGCCATCAGATCCGCCGCTAACAGATATTTTTAAAGCAAATTATAATAACATATCAATTATTTATTAGCTTTGTCGCAAATAGTCTTACTGCACATAATGATTATATGAAAGAAATTCTGTTTTTGGAAGGGTATCCTGCCTTGCTAGTAACCAGGGAAAGAGTGCTTGTGGCTGGGGATCTGCATATAGGCATTGAGTCAAAATTTGAGCAGGAGGGAGTGCACATTGCAGGTGCAGCAGAGCGGATGGCTGCTAGCCTGAAGCACCTTTACAAGGAATCAAATGCTAAGAAGATTGTACTTCTGGGTGACATTAAGGACAGCATTTCATTTCCCTCTTCTTACGAATATAGAGAGCTCAGGAAGTTCTTTTCAGGGCTTGCTGGCATAGAGATTGTAATAGCAAAAGGTAATCACGATGCATATATTGACAGAATTATAAAAGAGATTGGAGCGGATGCCAGCATTTCAAATGAGATAGTGTTTGACAAAGTGGCATTGCTGCACGGAAACGCGTGGCCAAGCGAGGCTGCTATGCTAAAAGATTATATTGTAACTGCTCATTCCCACTTTGTAGTAGAACGAAATGGCACATTGGAAAAGGTGTGGATAATTGCAGGTGCAGCACCGGGAGCTGCTATAAAATACAGCAGCTTTAACAAGTCGGCAAAGCTGGTAGTGATGCCTGCGTTTAATGATTTGATAACAGGAAGCAGAATATCTGGAAAAACAAAGGAGTATTCACCTCTGCTAAAGCACGGAATATTTGGATGGGAAAGCGCAAAGGTATACCTTCTGGACGGCACGCCTTACGGCAGCGTGAATGACCACGCCGCCGACTGATGTCACTTCTGCTGCTTTTTACCATGCTTTGACTTCCTGCGCATAAGCAACGCTACTAGTATTATAACAATTATTACTACAGTTGCATCTACATATGCTGCTGCGCTGCCCTGGCTCCCTGATATTATGCTGATGTAGTAATTCTCTGAGCCCGCATATTCCTGATTAGGCATTCCATTTGGCTGCTTCCACTGCTCAAAAAGAGTTACAGGATAGTTACTTGGAACTGCACCGGAGTCTATACTAACAAGAAATGTTACATTTGCCTCCTGCCCTGGCAGCAGCTGTGCTACATATGCATTGCCATCAACTGGAGTCACAGGGAATATGCTTTGGAAGCTAACTGATATGCCTTCTGCTGCTATGTCACCTGTATTTTTTATTGTGTATGTGACAGGCACATTTGTAGCACCAGGAACGAGGCTGGAATGCAGTGCAGTCACTTGGAACTGCGCTGTAGGTGCTACATTCAGGCTTATCTGTGAGTTTTTCTGATACTGATTCTGGTAGTTCTGCGAATAGTAGCTGGTACTTGCAAGCAGTGATGCAGTGTTTGGATTGCTTGTAGATATAAGCACAACTTCAGGGGTTGTGCCACCAGGAGGAAGCGCGCCTATGAAGAAGCTGCTCACAGAACTTTCAATTGTTGTTCCATTCATTGCTGAAAGCGTAATAGATATGTTCTTTGCAGCACCTGTGCCTATATTCTCAACCAGAAGCTGCACACTCTGATTATATCCCTGGTAGAGCTGCGGAGGCATTGAGCCGGAAGGCACAACAACAACATTAGGCTGGTTGATATTGACGCTTATTGGCAATTCAAATGTTTCTGTGTAATGGCTGCCTGTACTTGAAGTATAGCTTGCATACACAGGCACCTCATATGTTCCATTCTGCAGAAGCTGTGATGCATCGTATGAAACAGTGGCCTGCACTGCTGCACCGCTTGGCAGCATTCCTGCCTTGAATACGCTGCTTCCTTCTACCTTAAACTCGCTGGAGTTCTGGAATGTAAGTGAAAGGTTCTTCGCTTCGCCACCGCCAGTATTCTGTATGTTAAACATCATCGCAAATGGCTCGCCTGGCGTTATAGTGCCTTCTGATGAAGCTGTGACACTGACATTTGGTACCCCATTCACATACATTGTTATAGGCATCACTGATTCACCAGTGACAGCCTGTGTATAGCTTGAAAGCCCGCTCTGCGTAGTAGAAGTTGTCTGGTATATTGCCACTAGGTCAAGCGTATAAACACCTGTTGGCGCATCGCTCGGTATCTTTATTGTGTATGTAAAGTATGAGCCTACGCCACCATAGAGCCCCTGCCCTATAGAGCTTATCAGATAGGAATTGCTAGGGGAAAAGTTAAGCAGTGGATAGCTGCCGTCTAACTCAAGGTTCACGTTCTGGAGTGGGTAATTGTAATTGTTGTACAGTTGAAGTGTTATGTTTACTGTCTGCCCTGCAACAACTGGATTTGGAGATATGTTGAGGTTTGCTATTGATAGTGCCCCTGAAGAGGAAGGCGCTGACTGCGCCATTACAAGCCCTGCAGGCAAAATAGCCAGTAGCAACATGTAGGATATTGCAAATGTATATTTTCTATCCATATTTACACCTATTCTATAGTAGTCTTAAATAGCATCAGGCTCAATGCAAGCATTACGCCTGCAAATAGCAGCAGCACACCTATGTCAACCATCATTGCAGAAACTGGGTAGTAGCCAAGTATCATTACATACCTTATCCCCTGCACAGCATATGTCATTGGATCATATACACTCATTATCTGAAGCCATGTTGGAAAGTTTGTTGCAGGGAAAAATGCCCCAGAGAGGAACCAGAGAGGCAGCGTAATCATGTTTGCAAATATGGCATATACCTCAACGCGCTTTATGCGTGATGCAAGCAGGGTTGTTGCCCCGCTGAAGCCAAGAGATATCAGTGCAGCTATTACTATAATCCAGAGGTAGCCTATTGCACCCATTGCCACACCTGCACCGTCAAGCAGACCTATTACAAGGGCAAGAAGCCCGTATATCTCAGCCTGTACTGTCCCAGAAAGTATTTTGCTCAGTAATATTGAAAGCTTGTTTATAGGAGTTATCAGGAATGCCTTAAGGTTTCCTAGCTGCCTGTCCATTATTGATGTTATGCCACCTCCAAAGATTGCGCCGAATGCTGCAACCATGATTATTATACCTGCCACTATGAAATCTTTGTAGCTGCTTTTGCCTCCGAATGCTGCACTGGCTCCAAAACTTTGCGGTTGCACGGTGCTTTGCACCTGTTCTGCAGAGGCACCAAATTTCTCGGCTGCAGACTCTATAATGCTCATTGAAGAGAGCTCTGTAAATGAGGATTCGGAATAATAGATATATACACCAGGTGCGCCGCTAGATGAATGAGGGAATGTTGGATTTATTACTACAAGCATTGCTAAGCTGCCATCACGCAGGCCTTCTATGCCGTTGGTCATGGTAGTGATGCCCTGAACGCTAAATGCATTGGTACTCTCTAGAGAATTTATGAATGCGATTGACTGCGGGTTGTTTGCATTGTTAACTACGGCTATCTGGACTCCTTTTATTGAGTTTCCAAGGTTGCCGAAAAATAGTATGAGTATCACAGGAAACAGTATAGACCTTATTATATTCGTCCTGAGGTTGCTCTTGAATATGAGCATCTCTCTTTTGAACAGTGTATAAGTGTCTCCTGTTATACCCATTCTATCTACCCCATCTGACTGCTGCTGCGCGTGTTTGCATCTCGCCTGTTGTATCCCTGAGCCCCGAACCAGTAAGCTTTATGAATACATCATCCAAAGTTGGAAGATGCATGCTCACCTCGAATATAGATATGCCGTTATGCTCAAGTTTTTCAGTTGCCTTTGCGAGTAGGCTCCAGTCATTCTTTCCCACATCTGCTGTTATTACCTCATTCTTTACTGTGGGGGTGAGCCCGAATTCCTTCTTAAGTATGCCTGCCGCCTTTTCTGTCTGGTCGTGGCCTACTACAAATCTCAGTATGTTGCCGCTGCCAACAAGCTTCTTCAATTCTGAAGGAGTGCCTATAGCTTTTATCTTTCCGTGGTCTATTATTGCAATCCTGTTGCAAAGTGCATCTGCTTCTTCTAGATACTGTGTAGTCAGTATTATTGTTACTCCTCTCTTGTTTAGCTCGCGTATACGATCCCACATTTCTACTCTGTTCTGGACATCTAGACCAGTTGTTGGCTCGTCCAATATAAGTATCTTTGGCCTCTGTGTCATTGCCTGGACAAGATCCAGCCTCCTCTTCATACCTCCTGAAAAAGTGCCTGCCTTGACGTCTGCAAATTGGGTGAGCTGAGCCTCCTTGAGTGCTTCTTCAACTCTGCCAGGAATCTCACTTTTTGGCACATGATAAAGCTCGGCAAAAAGCTCAAGATTCTGCCTTGCTGTGAGATCCGGCTCTACTACAGTTTCCTGCATCATGTGCCCTATCTCGCTCTTTATCTCACTCTTGTGCGTATTTATATCCATGCCGTTTATTAATATCTTACCAGAAGTTATGCTAAGCAACCCGAGAAGCAGGTTTATTGTAGTAGTTTTGCCTGCACCGTTTGGCCCTAGCAGTCCGAATATTTCGCCTCTCTTTATCAAAAGGTTTATACCGTCAACTGCTGTGAAGTCGCCAAACTTCTTTACAAGGTTTTTGATTTCTACTGCATTTTCAGTCATTGAATTCCGACCTCAAAAACGCCAGGAATTCCCTGGTTGCCTTCTCAAGTATCTTGCTTGACGAATCCAGTGTCTTTCTTCCCTTTGGTGTTATTACATAGTACTTGCGCGCCCTGCCACTTCCATGCATCGTTGCAGCCTTTGCCTTTATGAATTTCTGATGCTCAAGGGAGCTTATTATATTGTAAAAGTCTGATTTTGTAAGGCTCAGCGCTACCGGGTGCCTTGCACTGTTGAAATGCGAGAAAAGCTCATATGGGTATTTCTTGCCTTTTTTGAAATGATGCAGCACTATGAACTTAAGCATTTCATTGCTTACGAACTTCTTTGCATAATTGTCATCCATGCGACCAGCTATGGTTTAAAATTAAACTATTCTAGATTTAGACTATTTGCAAGGAAAAGATATTTAAATTGATTCAACCAGATTTTTTATTAAGGTTCAAGTTTTATCTCTATGCGCTTCCTGTGGGAACCTTTGTTTTCGAAACCTGTGAGCACCATCTTGCCCACTTCTTTTGTATTCGAAACATGCGTGCCGCCGTCCATCTGCGCATCGAAGCCTTCTATTTCTATAACTCTGACTGTTGAGAGAGTCTTGAGAAGCTCTTCTCCTGGCGCTGTCCTTGCTATAGATTCGATCTTCATTGCTTCTTCCTTGCTGAGCATTTTCACAAGAACCCTGTGACCCTCATCAGCAACCGCCTGTGCCTCTTCTATTATCTTTGCTGCTGTTTCCCTATTCAATGATGGCATATCATAATCGTCGCGCGCCCTGTCCTCATATATCTGCCCACCTGTGTACATGCCTCCATACTTTTTTGTTATTATCCCTCCTATAATGTGCACAGCAGTATGATAGCGCATGTGTGCATATCTCCTCTGCCAGTTTATGCTACAGTGAACCTTTGTGCCTACAGAGAATTCAGGCTGTCTGCCCAGCACGTGTATTATACCATTATCTGAATTTTTGACTTCGATTACTTCATAAGTTTTCTCACCAGCTTTTATCACTCCTGTATCGCATGGCTGGCCACCTCCCGTAGGGTACATTGCAGTCCTGTCAAGCTCTACGTTGTTGCCAGAAATACTTGTCACTGTTGCATCAAATTCTTTCAGGTATGAATCGCTAAGATAAAGCTTCTCTACCATAAAACCACATTACACAAATTAGTGAGTGTCATAATGCAGCAAAATCTTATATTCTTTTACTTATAATGTCTGAAATGGTGGTAAAATGGCAGGAAAACTTTCAATAATAATGTATAGCGGCACGGCTGACAAGTTTATACCACTTGGCGTGCTTGCACAGGCCGGTGCTGCAATGGGAATGGAGGTCAACATATTCGTAACAGGTTTTGCGCTGCTTGGCTTCCTGAAAAACAGGAAGGATGCACCCTTCCCAAAAGAATTTGAGGGAATGGCACCTGCACTCATAGAAGGAATGGCCAAAAATAATGTCGCACCGTGGTATGATATGGTAAAGCAGGCAAAGGAGCTTGGAGCACATGTCTATGCATGCTCGATGATGTGCGGCGTTATGAACCTTAAGAAAGAAGACTTTGGCACATTAGTTGATGACATTGTGGGAGCTGCAACTTTCCTTCAGAGCGCTGAAGGAGGCCAGACGCTTTTTATATAAATAGTGATGACATGGCCGAAGGCAACAGAAAGCTTGTAGATTCGAGGGGCTCTGCATGCCCTGGCCCAATAACCGACCTTGCAATTGCATACAGGAATTCTGTGGTAGGAGACGAGATTGAGCTATGGGCTACTGATCCTGGTGTGAAGGCGGATGTTCAGGCATGGGCTGCAAAGACTGGCAACATAATAGAATCAATTACAGACCAGGGTGACAAGATAGTGATTCTTATAAAAATAGTAAAAAGGTGAATACCTGGAGAAAAAGCGCATAGTAATAGTAGGCGGAGGGGCTGGAGGTACCATACTTGCAAACACTCTTGATAAATCAAATTTTGACATAACTGTGATAGATGAATCTACTCAGCATTTCTTCCAGCCGCAGCTTCTATATATAGCATTCAAGGGAGAATCCAAGCCAGATGCAAGGGATGAGAGGAAGCTGCTGAAAAGGCATGTTAAGTTTGTCAATGAGAGGGTTACTGAAGTCAACCTTAATGAAAGAATTGTTAAGACAGCAAATGGAAGCTACAACTATGACTTTGTGGTCATAGCAACTGGCATTGTGACAAACACAGCTGCGATAAGCGGGCTTGGAGATGTTAACAGCACATTTGGGGATTATCATACTAATTTCGGGCAGGCGAAGAGGCTCTGGAACAGCCTAAACAAGTTTGCTGGCGGAACTATTGCTATAGGCCAGTCATATCCTCTGTGCAAGTGTCCGCCTTCACCACTTGAGGGTGCATTCCTAACTGAAGAGTTCATAAGAAAGAAAGGTTTAAAGGAAAAGACAAGGATCGTCTTCTTTACACCTTACCCGAGGGCTTATCCTGCAGAGGGCATAAATGAAATTGTAGCACCAATGCTAAAGAGCCGAGGAATAGAAGTAATGACCTTCTTTGATGTTGATCATATAGATTCAGGCAGCAATACTATATATTCGATAGAAGGTGACTCTATAAAATATGATCTGCCCATAATAGTGCCGCCATGCACAGGCATCACAAGTATAAAGTACACGCCTGACTCCATACTTGACAGAGATCATCTTATAATTGTAGATAAGTACACTTCGAAGGTAAAAGGATTTGATGATGCCTTTGCAATAGGTGATGCTGCAGCACTTCCTACTTCCAAGGCAGGCGTGGGAGCACACCTCGAAGCTAAAGTAGTTGCAAAGATATTGAGCGGGGAGGATGCAAAGTTCAATGGCAGAACCAACTGCCCGTTTGATACAGGTTATGGAAAGGGTACGTTCGTAATAGGAAGCTATGATGAGCCAGTTGTAAAGTATCCTGTAACGCGCATGAATTTATTCATGAAGCATATGATGGAGAAAATATACTGGGGCAGCCTCAAGGGTACATATGACTTCATCTTTGACATGTATTTCAATATGACGAGCCCGGAGAAGCTGAAAAAGAAGTACGGCACAGGTGCAGTACAAGAGCCACAGCAGAAGCAGTGATTTGCTGATCCTATGTATGCATTAATGTTGCATTATGCTCAGCAATAACATAGCCCCAGCCGGATTCGAACCGACGTAGCAGGGTCCAAAGCCCTGCGTCCTTGGCCGCTAGACGATGGGGCTGCTATACTATAATACTCTGCTCTTATTTTTATATTTTGGCGAAACTGCAAGTGCAGAATCTGTAATTGGCATGTCATCGCTTTTTGTCTAATGGCACATAGACAGTTTAAAAGATACACTGATTAGCATTATTTAGATTGCTATGGAGCACGAAGATATAAAGAAATGCAGAGATAGTATGGACTTTTTTATAGCAACGGAATTCCCATACGTGGAAGATGAAAAGCTTGCTGAGGTTGTCAGGAACCAGCTGAAGAGCATGGATTGCAATATAGATATCAAGGTAATCAAAGAAGCAATAAGAAAGTATTCGAATAATGGCGGTGATGACGATATACGCTTTTATTGAATTTGGCTGTGTGACGTCCTCCAATGACTAAAGGTCATGGGCTTCCCTGCATCGAAAAGGCTCTTGAAAACAGTAGTTAGCTATCCCCACACGTCTGCCTTTACTTTCTCTGGTTTTACGCCCATTGATGCTACTACTTCTTTCATCGCTTTTGTAAATGAAAGTGGGCCGCATATATAGATGCTCCTTTCCATAATATCGCTGACATGCCTGCTTAGCATATTCGAATCAATATGCCCGGTTTCTCCGGACCAGCCGTCGCCCTGCTGAGGCCTTGTCACAGTTATTACCATTTTGAGGTTTATTTCCTTTTCAAGGCTTTCGAGGTCTTCCTTTGCTATTATCTCATTTGGATACCTGATACTGTAAATCAGGATTACATCATTTCCTGAAGAAATGTTTCTTATATGCTTAAGCATAGACATGAACGGGGCTATGCCTGTGCCTCCGGCTATGAACAGCACTTTCTTGTCTGATTTAGCATCAAACTTGAACTGCCCATATGGTCCGCTCACGTAATAAATGTCACCGACCTTAGCAGTGTCCAGTTTGGAAGTAAACCTTCCGTGGATCATATGCACAAAGAAATCAAGCACTTCTGAGTTAGGCGCTGATGCTATAGAAAAAGCCCTAGCTATTTTTTCTCCTGTCTCGTTGTTGACATAGTTTAACATCACAAACATGCCAGGATCGAAATTAAGCTTTGTGCCATCCTGCGCAGCCATCCTGAATATATCAACATCTGGCGTAGCATGTATTATCTCTGTTATTACATACGGCTTTTGTATTATAATTGCACTATTATCCAAAAAACCACCGAATATCTATGCATATTTGTTTTAATTGCAAATATTTAATTATCATTGCATTTGGTTTTAGCTTTAATCACATTGGTAAGCCATATTTGCCAGTTATGGTAAAAATATAAATGTTTAGCTAATAATACTAATTGACGGGGGAATATGTATATAAGGGATCCTGTATTCGGAAACGTTGACATAAATGCAACAGAGCTGAAGCTGCTTGAGGACCCTCACATGCAAAGGCTTCGCTACATAAAGCAGCTTAGCTTCTCATATCTAGTATATCCGGGTGCCGAGCATACAAGGTTTGAGCATTCAATAGGCACAATGCATGTGACTGGAGAAATAGCAGACAAACTATTCGGCAAAGAGAGCGAGGAGGAATTGAAGATAGTTGGCCTGATGCATGACATTGGAGTAGCACCATATTCACATTCTTCTGACAGCATACTGCTGAAGTATCTAAGGAAGACACACGAACAGATAGGCGCAGAAATAATAAAGGATAGCTCAATAAGCGACATTATATCTTCTTCTACGCTTTCTATGGGTAAAGTAATAAGGTACTTCAATGGTGAGTCTAAGGGCTCGTTTGTTACAGGCGCTATAGGATCTGACAGAATAGACTATCTAATAAGAGATGCTTATCATACTGGAGTGGCATATGGCATAATTGACTTCAACAGGATAAGAGGCAAAATCACTTCTTATAAGGGCAGGCCTGCAATATTTGAAGAAGGTATACAGGGCGCAGAATCATTGCTCATTGCAAGGTATTTTATGTTTTCATCTGTCTATCTGCATCACACCTCAGTAATCGCTTCGCTCATGTTTGAGAAGGCATTGACTGCTGCACTTGATGCGGGCCGTATATTCCCTGGGGAGCTCATGGAGCTCAATGATGAGACATTGATGTTCAAGATGCTCAGCATAGATGTCTCAAAAGAGATGGCAGGGCGCATTATAAAAAGAAGGCTCTTCAAGAGGGCCTATTACAAAGAATTGAAAAGCAGCAGCGCAAGTATTGAAGAGATCAAGAGCGCACTTGACAGGGCAGGCTTCGATAATGAGAGTTACGTGATAAGCATCTACGGCTTCAAGGGAGAGGGTGATGACCTTGCTGTAATAGGAAAGGACGGCAGCTATCTTGGGACCCTCAAGGAGCTTTCACCTCTGGTAAGCACGCTGAGCAGCATACTAAAAAACAAGAAGATGCTTATAGTTGCATCTGACAGCAGAGACAAGGAAGAAATAGGCAAGATAGTGGCAAAGAGCTTATAGCTCTTCCAGCCTCTTCTTCTCATTCTCAAGTTCGCTTACTAACTCAGCAGGGACATTGGCTATGCTGTCAAAGAAACTCTCCATGTCAGAAACTTCCTTCAACCATAAATTCTTGTCAACACTTAAGAGCTTCTTTTTTGCATCATTTGATATATCAATGCCTTCCCAGTTTATATCATCAATCTTAGGCATGTAGCCAATTGGGGTGGTTTCAGCACCAGCCACACCGTCGACTCTCTTTGTAATCCATTCAAGTATGCGCATGTTCTCCCCAAAACCAGGAAACAGAAAACTGCCGTTTTTATCCTTCAAGAACCAGTTGACGTAGAATATTGGTGGCTGCACAGTCAGTGACTTTCCTATCTCAAGCCAGTGTGAAAAATAGTCTGATATATTATAACCGCAGAATGGCCTCATTGCCATTGGGTCGCGCCGCACTGCACCTATGCTGCCTTCAGCTGCCGCTGTCTGCTCCACGCCCATTGTGGCTCCGGCAAAAACACCATGCTGCCAGCTGAATGTCTGATATACTATAGGCACTGTGTCACTTCTCCTTCCGCCGAATATTATGGCAGATACAGGCACGCCGTACTTGTCCTGCCAGTGCTGTGAAAGATTTGCAGCCTGGACTATAGGAGTGGTGTATCTAGAATTTGGATGGGCGCACTGCATCCCTTCCCTGCAAATTTCACCCTGCCAGTCATAAACAACTGCAGGCTTAGGACCCATGCCCTCCCAGTATGGCATACCATCATCTGTAATACCAACATTGGTGAATATCGTATTTCTCCTTATTGCATTCATCACATTTGGATTTGTCTTCATTGAAGTGCCAGGTGCAACCCCAAAGAATCCGGTCTCAGGATTTATTGCATTAAGCATGCCATCCTTTACATGCAGCCACGCTATGTCATCACCAACAACCCTTGACCTCCAGCCCTCCTTCTCATAGCTTTCAGGAGGCATTATGTTTGCGAGGTTTGTCTTGCCGCTAGCGCTTGGGAATGCAGCGGTTATGTAGAAGAGCTTGCCGCTTGGATTTTCAAGCTCAAGTATGAGCATGTGCTCAGCAAGCCAGCCGTTGTCTCTTGCATGGACGCTTGCTATCCTAAGCGCATGGCATTTCTTTCCAAGTAGTGCATTGCCGCCGTAATTGGTGTTTATGCTTAGTATGTCTGGAAGCGATGCTGGCTTTTCTGAATCAGTGAATTGGATTATGTACTTGTTGTTGGGATCCATATTTATCATTGCATGTATTCCTTTCACAAAATTAGTCGAATTGCCAAGCCTCCTCAATGCAACATCACCCATATGGGTCATGATCTTCATGTTTGCAACAACATATGGGCTGTCTGTGAGCTGTATGCCAACCTCTGAGTATGGCGAATCCACTGGGCCCATTACATATGGCACAACATACATAGTCCTTCCTTCCATGCATCCCGGAAGAAACTTGTCATAGACTGCTTTTGCCTCTTCAATAGGCAGCCAGTTGTTCAGAGGCCCTGCATTGGACTTTTCTGCACATGCTATAAAGGTCCTTGCCTCAGTCCTAGCAACGTCTGATTTGTCGCTTCTGCTAAGATAGCAGTTCGGGTATTCCTTCTGATTCAGCCTTATTAGTATGCCTTTTGAGAGCATCATTTTTACAAGTGCATTATACTCTTCATCTGAGCCATTGCACCATACAATGCTCTGAGGATTTGTTAACTTTGCTACATCATTGACCCAGAGCTTTAGCGCTGAGTTCTCGGTTGGCGCACTGCTGAAATCATAGTCAGCCATTACAACATCATTAATCTACTGCATATGAAAAATTTATAAAATAGAGCGTAAGCTAAGCGCTGCATTAGAAACAATAAAAAGAAAAGAAGCTGCAATTATTTGGCAAGCTTCTTTGCATAATCCCCTATGGCAGGAACCATAACATCTGTGCCTTTATATGCCATGTAGCCTATGTACATGCCGTATAGCCATATAAGGAATGCGATAAAGCTTCCAACAAATGGTATAAATGCAAGTATGAATGCAATAACTCCAAGGATTATCGCCTGGGCGCCGTGCATCTTGAGCCTGTTATTCTGCCCCGCTGTGAAAAATACTATAAGCCCTGAAAGCCACGTAAAAAAGTATGTCAGAATGTATACTCCTTTTCCATCTCCGCCAGTGCTCTTAGCTTTATCAGCCATAATTTCACCGTATTATTCTCTAAATGAAGGTTTAAATAGGTTATTATAAGGCGTTTCAGTGCATGCTTGAAAGACCAAGCACCTGCCACTCATTTGCTGTTCCAGTGACGATTGGGGGACCTTGTGCAGGGTATGCGCCTGAGAAGTATGGATAAGTAACGCTGTATGCAGTGCCGTTGTTGCCGAAGCCGCTGTAGTCATTTGCATTGCCGTCAAGAGGCCACCAGCCCACAAGGCCTGCATTTGGAAGTGGTATGCCACTTATACCTTCCTTGTACAGCATTTTTATCTGGTTACCAGAAAGAGATGTGTTATACAACTGTACATTTGACAGATTGCCATTCAGATCGTAGTTTGTGCACCCGCCAACTAGCTCGCCTATGTATCCATACCCGCCTGGATGCGAAACAAGTGTATTTCCTACTGTAACGCTGCCCTTGAAATTGCCGTTTGTATAGATCCCTGCATTAGTTATGTTGAATGTCCCTGCAACAAAGACCCACTGGTTTGTTGGAAGGGGTGCATCGCCGCCTGTATCTACAAAGCCGCCAGATATTGGTGAAACCCTCATCTTCACGTAACCCCCTTCTATGAATAGTTCATATTGCGCGTTGCAGCTGCTCTGCTCGTAAATGTTTGCACTTGCATTTGAATGGGCGTTTACCCATGCAGTAATTGTAAGGGATTTGGTTATATTAAGAAGACGTGAATTACCCACATTTATATAGCTGTTCTGGTTGCCGTTGAAGTTTGCAGTCTGGAAGAGGTTGTTTTGGCTGTTGGACATTGCAAGGGGCATGCTTCCCAGATACAGCTTTGGCGAAGAGCTGCTGCATTGTGAGGGGTTGTCACAAGATAATATTCCAGGAATAGGCGATACCTTAGTCGGGAGTTGTATATTGAATATACTGTCCCTGCTGTAATTCTGCAACGGGAGATATTGCACGCTGCTTGGAACACCGTTGTTTCCGAAGCCGCTGTAATCATTAGCATTGCCGTCAAGAGGCCACCAGCCCACAAGGCCTGCATTGCTTATAGGAAGCGCTGATATACCTTCCTGGTAAAGCTGCGCAACCTGACTTGGCGAAAGTGATGTATTGTATATCTGGACATTAGATATTTCTCCAGAGATGTATGGTGCAGCATTATCTAATCTCTTTCCAATTAGATTTAGCCCTGCTTGGGTATTTAGCACAGTAGAGACTGATCCAGAATTACCTAATCCATTCATATATACTATAGTGTTTGTTCCTCCTGTGTATACATATCCAACAAAAGACCATTTATCAAGAGGCACAGTAAAACTTGAACAATAATCATCAGCCCAACCAGTGAAGCATAGATTTCCAGTAGTAGTTATATAAAAGCCACGCCCTTCGCCTGTTGTTGCCACTCCATAATCTTCTATTTCTGCTACTGAAGATGTTGGATATGCGGTGATATAAACCCAGGCAAATGCACTACTTACAGAACTGCCCAAAGGTAAATTTGTAGTGGAGCTTGATATATAACTGCTCTGCCCATTGAACTGCGCTGCAAGCCTGTTGTAGTTTGAAAAGGTAAATAGCCCATTCTGCGACTGCTTCATGAAGTTTGCACTTGCTCTGTCTATATATGACGGGGTGAAAGGTGAAGCAAAGTAGTAGCCATTTGAGATTGCATTCCTAAGATTGTTTATATCTAGAGTGGCCATGCCCGGGCCGTAAAGCAGAACCTTGCTGCCGTTATGCAGGTAGCCCAAAACGCCTGTTGTACTCTGGTACACAAGATAAGGCACAGTAGGTGGTGCATTAGTGTTGTTTATTTGATAGGTTATAAGGCCGCCATAGTTGTTAGCTGCCTTGCATGTGCCGTTGGTTATGCCGACTGCATTTGCTGTTGCAATTATTACGAATGAGTTGAAAGGTGCGCTTTGGAATCTTATGGGAACATTGCTCGTAAGGCCTGTGCATGTAACTCCAGATGGTACGTTTATCACTGTGCCGTATGTTGAGCCCGTACCGGCTATTGTGGCGTATGAACCTCCTATCACACTTGTGAGATTTCCAAGAGGGCTGAATTTTATCTCTCTGAGTATTCCCTGCTGCGCATAGAACAGGTCATATGTGCCGTTCAGTGGTATAGTTGCATTTACAGGTATGCTGTACCTGTAGATGCTTCCAGAGGCGTTTATTGCTATGTTTTCTGCATAACTTATAGACAGAGTGTAAGGGCTTGTTTGGAAAAGTACTGGTGTTGTTTCGTTTATCTGTATCAGCTTTGCACCCCCTATGAAGTTGCTTATTGATGCATTATAGCTTTCGAAAGTCAGGTTGCCCATGTATTTGGCAATTGTGTTTGCAGTGGGAGAGCCTGAAGGAACGTTTGGCAGAGAACCACTTTTGATAAGAAATGCAATATAGGTACTTGCATTTGTTATGAAATTGTCTTTTCTCAGCGATGCATTATACTCGTAATAGGTAAGTGTCCTTATTGCCGCGCTGAGGCTTGACTGGGCGAAGCTGCTTGCGCTTAGCCTCAGCAGATTGCCGTAGTTGCTTGAGCTTGCAGACATTGATATCTGCTGCTCTATGTTGTTGTAGCCTATATTGAGCAGAACGAAGGTCATAAGCTCTGCCAGCATGAGCATGAATAGCACTAGCATAAGTATTGTCATCACCAGTCCTTTCCTAACTCTTAGCGCCATGCATAAACACCTATGCTGTATAGATTCGGTAGCCCGCTTGTGCTGTTTACCAGCGCCACAGGCGCAGAAGACTTTGCTATTTCAAAAGCATTGAGCATCCCGCTTGGAATATAACCAGCGCTGCCGTAGTTTATGTTTATAGGATATCCTGTATCAGGCACGACAGCATAAGGGTTGTAGTCGTTTGCATCACCTTCCAGAGGCCACCATCCAGCTGCTCCATAGGTAACTGGTGCGGCTGCCATGCCGCTCAGGTAAATCTGCATTACCTGGGAAGCTGATAATGACTTGTTGTATATTTCAACGCCAGCCATCTTGCCATTGAAGTATAATGATGAGTACGCAGGTGAGTTGCCAAGGCTTATCATGCCATTGGAGCGTGACATCGAAGTATTCTTTGCATATGAGACAAGATTGCCATTCACATATATTGATAGCAGGGATTGGCCGTGAAGCACTGATGCATATGTAACTGCAATGTTCTCCCACTTGTTCAATGATACAGGAGCATACACTGTATCACCTACAGCACCATTGTCAATTGTAAACTCCAATCTGTATGGGGATGTTGCATTTGAGGTTTCGATCATAAGTGGGCTGCCAGCTGTTGTGGTGTTTTGGCCTATTATTACTGTGTTTGCAGACCATGAGCTTGCATTGAGCCACAGAGACCATGTATAGTAATAGCTCATCAGGTTGGGGTAGCTTCCAAGCAGTATCTTGCTGTTTGCACCATTAAATGTGGCAACGTGCATGCCAGGTGCAAAGTTGTTGTTCAGGAATATGCTGTAGTTTGACATCTGGTAAAGCTTGTCAGCCAATGCAGTCGCGCATCCTCCTTCGCCGTTTAGATACATCGATGCTACTGAGCTCAAGAGAGTGCCGTTGGCACTTGCACTGCATGCTCCAAATGCAATCACATAGCTGCCTACTGCAACATAGAGCCTGCCATATGCGAGCGTCATGTAAGGTAGCATCTGGATTCCATAAAGCTGCAGCGGTAGTGGTGCCACCCAGGCAATATTTCCATTTGAGATGTTCTGAGCAACAACATAACCATTTGACCATAGTGTGTACATAAGATTATCAGATACAACAGGATAGGCCCCAGGGACAGCTGGGCCTAAGCTTGATGGCATTGGCACAGCCCACAACGGTGATCCAGATGATGAAAGCAGACCGTCGGTAGTTGCGCCTTGGAATGCAATATAGCCACCGTATGCACTTACTCCAACTAAAGATGACCCAGCAGGGTATGAAAATGCAGGAGAGTCGTCAACATATGTGCCGTTCACATTTGAGCCTGCTCCTGTAACTATGATGCCGCTGTATGTTGTAAGGTTGGTTGTAGTAACTGCATAAGGATAACTCCATAGCTGCTTAGCAGTGCCGCCGCCTGTGACTATAAGCATTTTTATATTAGAAGATGACCTCAGTGCAATTGATCCTGATACAGCAGATATTGAGGTAGGCATGTTTCCTGTATTGTTTGACCATGCCATTGTGCCGTTTTCGGAATCGAATGCATAAAGGTAGTTGTTTGTTGCACCGAAGAGCACTTTGCCATTGTAGACTTTCACTGGTGATGTAAGGTAGCCTATGGTTGTGAGTGCGTTTGTGCTCCATACGAGCATACCATTGCCTGCATTAAGCGCAGTAAGGTTTGAAGAATTTGCAAATATCAGCATATTATTATACAGTGCAGGCGTCTTTGTGACAGATGTCTGGACATTTTTACTCCATTTCAATGCGCCTGTGCTTGCATTCAATGCATATATTATGTTGCCACTGGCAAAGTAGATATTGCCGTAGTCTGCAACTATGCCAGTAGTAAGCGAGGATGCAGACTTGAATATGAAAGAGGTATATGGCAGCATTGGCCCGTGCGCATTGCCTGCATTGTTAGCTGCATTGTTCATGAACTGAGGCCATGTCTCGTTTGAGGCTGCAGACTGGTAAACAATAGAGGCTGCAATCTGGCTGCTATTTGCAATGCTGCTGACACTTGTTGATGCGAGCTCATTCATTATAGAAGACGCTTCAGAGTATCTTATTGTGTAGGGCGTCGATGGGAGATAATAAAAGTAAAGCAGTATTGAAAGACTTGCCACTGCTATAATAAGCGCGAAAATTGAATCTACTGTGAATATTATGCCTTTCATTATCCTACACCAAAGCTTGTATTTGTCCAGACATATATCTTGACCTGGACGGGCTGCCCGTTTAGCACTGCACCTTTGTTTGCAACCTGCACTGAAGTGGCACTCATCTGGGCAGGGTTTAGCCCTATAGGTATGTACAACCCCTTGCCTGTTATAGTTATATAGTAATCATAGCTTATGCCAAGCATAGCCTTTGTTGCCTGATAATTGTAGTTAGACATTGCTACAAGGCTTTCTATTTTTTGCGCTGAAAGAGTGCTGCCAGTTCCAGAGCCTATGCCCACGCTTATATTCTGCCATGTCAGAGTGTTGTTTGCAGAGATAAGTGAATTCCAGTCAGGCGGATTGCCTGCTGAGAGCAGGTTGTTTTGCATGCTTGCAAGCTCGGCCTGCATGCTCTCCATGCCATAGCCGTAAGCCAATGAAAACTGGTTGTTTATATTAAACCAGACGTAACCTAATATCAGTATTGCAAATGAGAAGATCACCATAGCAAAGATAACATCAAATGACCAGAACTGCGCTTTCATGGTGACCAACTCATAGGTATTGCATGCGACGCAGTTGCGGGCATGCCGCTCTGATAGAGCTGCCATATCTGCTGCGCTGAAAGCGATGTGTTGTAGATTTGAACATTTGCAATTGAACCATTGAAGAAATAGCTGCCTGTATTGCCGTCTAGCGCGTCACCTATGTATCCTGTTTCATCATAGTTGCTAAGATAATTTCCAGGAGGCACGCTGACAGATGAATAATACTGCCCATTTACATATAGAGAAATAATATTAGTAACATTGTTGTAGGTTCCAGTAACCATATACCACGTATTAGGTTGCAGCGGTGCACTTGGTGGTGCAATGCCACCACCAGATGTAGGGCAGCCAGGCGGATTGCTTGGATTTGAGGTATACCACTCATAGAAAGTAAGATAGTTAGGATTACTAAATATGAAGCCAGTATGACAGCCTGGCCAGCCAATCGGGTAGGGATTTTGATTGAAATACTTAGAGCCGCCCTGCCAGTTTAACCATGTGTTAACTGTAAAGGAGCTGTGACCATTAAGCGCCTGAAGGGGTGGTAGCTTTATACTGCCACTGTTCCCGTTAAATTTAGTGCCGTAGCCGTTTAATGAGCTCAGCAATGCAAATTTTGTGGGTTGCTGGGCATTGTAAAGCACGTTTGATGCTGTTCCGTTGTATCCGTTGCCACTGTAGTCATTCACATTGCCGTCAAGAGGCCACCATGCTATCATCTTCTGGCCTGGGATAGGCATGCCTGAAATCCCTCCTTGATAAATCTGGAAAACCTGGGCTGGCGAGAGGGTCTGGTTGTAGAGCTGTATATTTGCAATGCCTCCGGCAAACGGCGAGATGCCTGCTGCACTTTGGGCAATTGCAAGTGCATTTAGAGAGTATGGTCCGTTTGGTATTGTCACATTGTAGGGCCCTGCGCCATTAGCATAAAGGCTTGCCCTGCCATTGGAAACAGACACTGCAAGAAGGTTCCATGAACTTCCGTTTATGCCATAGCCATGGTAGTAATTTGTACCAAAGCCTATTTCTTCGTCACCTGTTCCCAAAGGTGCGCCAAGTGCGCCACCGCCATTAAGCCACATCTGAAAACTATTTGTGCCAATTGAATTAAATAGAGTATAGCCATTGCCGCTAATCATCTTAGATGTGCTTGCCCCATTCACCCATAATGCAACTGCAAAGGACATTGTATTGAAGTTTATTGGTGTTGTTATTATGCTGTTTACGCCGTTGAATTGAGCAGCTAGCACACTGCTCTGATA
>OGCG01000718.1_pt1 | contig 19099 bp, 20 predicted proteins | sample 1570061 | NCBI WGS metagenome assembly OGCG01 (sample SAMN06268698, study PRJEB24515) | hot springs metagenome | isolation source: Joseph's Coat, Yellowstone National Park, Washington, USA | place: USA:Joseph's Coat, Yellowstone National Park, Washington, USA
CATAAACCCATTGAAATTGACGGTCCTTAGTAAACAGTAGTCCTGACACAATATCCACCGAGAAAGTCATTTGTATAAGATTAAAGTTTCCCTTCCTTTCGAATAACACGTGGATTGCCTCCGGGTTCCTATAGAATTTTATGTCGACCAGCTTTCATTCGGGTGGGGAAAAGTTTTTAACTTCGGGGCGATTAAATTGATATGGCCAATTTAAAAGTAGGAGATGCAGCACCGGATTTTGAAATTCCAGGGGATAAGGAGGGAAAGAAACTTTCTGATTACAGGGGAAAGGTTACAGTGGTTTACTTCTACCCGAAGGATTTCACTTCAGGATGCACAACGGAAGCCTGCAATTTCCGTGATAATTACGATAAATTTAAGGCGAAGGGAATAGAGGTGTTCGGTGTGAGCGTTGATTCCCAGGAATCCCACAGAAAATTCGCTGAGAAGTATTCCCTTCCATTCCCTCTTGTTCCTGACAATTCCAAGGAGATAGCGAAGAAATACGGGGTACTTGGTATGGCTTCAGCGAAGCGCGTAACATTCATTGTAGGGAAGGATGGAAAGATAGCTTTCATATTTCCCAAGGTCAATCCCAAAAACCACGCCGAAGAGGTCCTTAAGAAAATAGAAGAGATCGGACTTATCTCCTAATTCTTAGTATTCCCGTCACCTGTCTCACCGGGAGGCTGAAGCCCACCACCCTGCTTCTCCCTCCTCTGCCTGGATGTTGTTATCGCCCTTGCGAAGAATGCAAACGCCAGGAAGAAGAGGAATGTTACCAGGAGATATGTAAGTATTAGACTGGAGGAGAGTGCCAGTATTACCGTTCCCATTGATACCAGCACAGGGCCAAGGAATTCCGCCTGCTTTGCCACAGTCTGGTTCCCCTGCAGAATATTGAAGGTGAGAACAACGACGTACGCCCTGGGAAGGAGCGGGCCTGCATCCCAGGAATAGTAATGGGATGTGCTATTGGTAAGGAGGGTTATGTTACTGGTTGCTACGGTCTTGTTTGTAAACAGGTCCAGAAGGGAAACTCTGGAATTGTTTGTAACATTCTTCAGGGGAAGGGAGAAATTGAAGAGGTAACTTCCGTCCACCCTGGCGTAGGAAAAATGGACATCGTAATTTGAAGATGCCTGGGATACGACCAGTGTGGATTCGTGAGGTGCACTGGTTATGGATGAGGATATCCCAGCCATGGCGATGAAAAATGCTACGATGATCGTTATGAATCCATAGAATGCCCTGTCGGAGAAACGCCACAGCTTGGTGTAATGGAATATTATAAGAATAACAATTGGTATGAGCAGGTACAGGAATGAAATATAGAATGAGAGGTAAAGAAGGATTGAACCAACCACTACGCCGATGAGAGTTCCGTAAATTCCATTCCTCCTCCTGTTTCCCTTGAGACCTTCCCACATCCAAAGAGATAGGATAAATTAGTTAATTAATATACCGGATGCGATAAATGAAATTCTCGGAGATAGGCATAGAAGGTTATTACTACGATTTGCCGCCTTCAGGAGGGAAACTGAGGGCAAGTCCTGAAGATTTCACCGTGGAGGAGATTTACCAGAACATTGAAAGAAGGGAGGATGGAAACGTTCTAGTTCTAAAACTCAAGGTAAGGAACTGGGAGCACAACAGGCTTCTGAGGTTTCTTGCCAGGATATATCACGTATCCCCGAAAAGGGTTTACTTTTCCGGGACTAAGGACAGGAGAAGCGTTAAAATTCAATATTTCTCCATACCCGGTGTAAGATTCAGGGAGATAGAGCTTGAGGATGTTGAAGTTCTCGATCATTTTTATGCTGAACGTCCCCTTGCCCTGGGTTCACATTCCCTGAACAGGTTCGTCATTGTTGTGAGAGATTGCAATCCCGCTTTATTTACAAAAAATTGTTTGAGCGTGAGGGAAAAAGGTATCGTTCCAAATTTTTATGGCCCCCAGAGATTCGGGGCTGTCAGACCTGTCACGCACCTTGTTGGCAGGGAGCTGGTGAGGGGAGATTACGAGGAGGCAGTGAGGCTGTTCATCGGATTCCCAGGGGATGACAGATTCTCCTCCCAGAGGAATAATTTTTACGAAACTATGGATATTGAGCGCGCCCTTGCTGAGTTTCCAAGTTCGCTGGATCTCGAGGTAAAGCTCCTGAGATATTTGAGGGAAAAGAGTGGGGATTACATGGGTGCAATAAAACAGCTTCCCGGCAATCTCGTTTCCATGTTCATTCACGCCTATCAAGGGTACATCTTCAATAGAATACTTACGGAAAGAATGAGAATCAGCAAATTTCCCGAAGTGGGGGATATATTCCGCTTGGACGGAGATATGGTAAGAGTTAACAGCGTAAACATAGATGTGCTGAGAGAGAAATTTGAAAGAGGACTCGGTTCCCCCACGGGACTGATAGTTGGTCACAGCACGGACCTGGCCACGGGTCTGATGGGTGATATTGAGTCAAGAATACTGCAGGAAGAAGGTATATCACCTCTCAAATTCAGACTTCCCTTCGGCCTAAGTTCCAAGGGGGAGAGGAGGGATCTTTTCCTGAGGATAAGGGATATGGAGTGCGTCGATTCAACAGTAAAGTTTTCCCTCCCACCAGGAGGATATGCAACCTCTGTGATGAGGGAAATAATGCGCGTTGAAGACATGGAAAATTACTGACCTCTTTCAATTTTCTGAACTGGAATTTTAAAGGTTGCAGCCATAATATTCACTTAAACAATTAGAGAGGTGCCTCATCCCTGTCTCCCCTTCCGCGAGAGAGCCACAAGAAGGATATCGTTGAGAACTGCAGCTGAGGATTCCAGCGGTCCATCGTGCTCTGTGAAAAGAGTGAGGTTATCAAATGAATCTGTGTTGAACCTGATGATCATTGATGGGCCCTCAACCATCTGCACATATCTCTTCTGACTCCTGTTCTTAAGTGAAACCCTGACCCCGGCCCTATCAACTTCCGTGACCTGCCTCATTCCAGGTCCCATATTTTCCTCATTCACGTCTATTTCAGCATCCTTCAACGTCAGTTTTGATCCGAAAATCCTCCTGTGGAGAATGAGACCCTTCCTAGCGGAATCTATCCCCCGGAGGTCATCGGAAGGGTCATGTTCCGCCAGTCCTATCCGCACAGCTTCAGAAATGGCAGATGACCTGTCCAGTCCCTTCTCCATATTTGATATTACGAATGTTGACGTGGCGTTGAAAACACCCTCCACCGATCTTATTGTCGCGGTCCTTATGGAGTAATCCATGAGGTTGAAGACGGGAAGACCGCCGCATACGGTCGCCTCATACCTCACTAATCTCCCGCTCTCCTTCGCCTTTCCTATGATGTCGATATCAGAAATCATTATACTCTTATTGGCGGTAACGAGATCCTTACCAGCACTGAATGCCTCTAACGCGTGATCCGTCCCGGGTCTTCCGTCTCTTGTACTTTGCGTTATTTCCACAACAAGGTCTGATTCAACATTCCTTATAGCTTCCAGGGAAGTCATCTTTTGGAATGAGGGGAGAGTTTTCAGGCCACCACCTTCTTTTGCACTGATAATTTTATTGATTGCCATTCCCTCTGTAAATGCAGTTCCTGTGGTATCGCTGACTGAAACAACCTGTATTTCTTCCCCCAAAATTTCCCTTATCATCTCACTCTTTTCTGAGAGAAGCCTGAGAAGATTCTTTCCTATGGAACCGAGACCTATGAGCTGGATCTTCATGGCAGATCATCTTTTCTGGATTAACAAACATTTCGCAATTCATCTCCTTCCTGAATGTCGGAGCTTTCTTGCTCGTATTTGTAATTATTTTTCCCATGCGATGAAACATTCCTATGGAAAAAAGGTTAAATCGACGGAAATGAATATTCATCGATGACAGATGACAGGACCCTTCCCTCTGTGACAAAAAGCCTGGATGAATACATGGCTGCAGTGGAGCTGGAGGAGGGAGGATATCTGGAGGAGGCAGAGAAGCACGCCAGAAAATCGATTGAGATAAAGAGGAACATTGACGCGATGATCCTTCTCATAGATATCCTGGAAAAGGAGGGTAAGGATTCGTCCGAATGGAGGAAGGCGCTTCTGGAAGAATATCCATCAAATCCGGAGACTTACAGGAGACTTTTTGAATCCAGTTTCAACAAGGATAAAGAGGAGGCACTCAGCTACATAAACAGGGCTATAACCATAATGAAAAAGCCCGTTTACTATTACGATAAGGCGCGCCTTCTTCACTCCATGGGAAGGGAGATGGAGGCTCTTGCATCAATAGACATGGCAATCAGGGCAGAACAGAGGAACAGTACCTTCTGGGAGATGAGAGCAGAGATACTTTACTCCCTAGAAAAGAAAAGTGAGGCGCTCGAAGCCTGCGAAATAGCATTAAAAATAAATAGCAGAGAGAGAAGGGCGCTTCTCCTTGCAGCTAAAATATATCTGGACACAGGAGACAAGGAGAAGGCAAGGGAGATGCTCGGCAGAATTGAGAATATGGACGAAGAAGTGAGAAAACTTCTTGACCTCACACTGTCCTAGGCGCCGTATTTCTGTGAAAGGTTAGCGGAACTCAAGAGGACGTCCATAAGGTTTTCCCCCTTAAGTCTGAGAGAACCGTTCCTGCATGTTATTTCATCCAGGTGATTTATCCCATCCCTCCTGCAACCTGGAAATCTCAGCAGTATGGGTACGGGATCAGAGGTGTGCTCCTTTACGCTGGCAGGTGTCGAGTGGTCGCCGGTGAAGCAGAACACAAGATCATCCCTCTGTGGAAGCACGCTTTCCAGGGCATCATCTATCTTCTCTATGAAATCCTTCTTTGCCTTCGCATCCCCATCGTGACCTGCGATGTCCGTGCCTTTTATATTCACCACAACGAAATCCACCTGTTTCAGCGCATCAAGTGCAGCCTTTATCTTCGCTTGGACGTTTGTATCTGTGGATCCTGTGACCCCTGGAGGTGTGAAATCATTCAACCCTGCGAGGCGGCATATTCCGGATACCAGGGCCACAGCCGCAACGTATCCCCCCTTTATCCTGTACTTTTCATTGAAATCCGGGAGAACGGGGACAACACCCCCTCCCCTGAAAAGTATTGCATTTGCCTCCCTCAAACCCTTCTCCCTCCTCTCCCTGTTTACGGGGTGATTCCTTAATATGTCAAGGGATCTTGAATAGAATTCCCTCAATATTCTTGCTGTTTTTTCACCTGATCTGTCCAGGGCTTTTATTTCGCGGGGAGGTAAGTTGTCTGAATGGGGATCATTATCCGTGACCTCAGTATTGATACCTGGACCCCGGAGGACAAGGGCAGCCCTGTGCTCCGTCCCCTCCCTGAACATTATATCCACATCCTCTATTTTCATATTCAAAGGTGCCGCGAGCTCCGCGGTTCGCTCCCTGATCCTTCCAGCCCTCCTGTCCACGACGATGCCCCTTTCATCAACTGTTGCAAAATTTGCTCTGAATGCAACATCCCCTCCTCTGAGTTTCAGCCCTGTTCCCATGGCCTCGAAGGGCCCCCTCCCCGTGTAGTACTTTTCAGGATTGTAACCAAGGTAATTGAGATGGGACGTATCTGAACCCGGAATTATTCCAGGCCTTATGGGATCAATGAACCCCACCATCCCCTCCCTGGCAAGAAGATCGAGATTTCCCGTATTGGCCGCTTCAAGGGGAGTGCGACCACCGAGGGACTTTGCAGGTCTGTCCCCGAGACCGTCTGCAATCACCAGCAGAACCTTCATGCTATCGTATATCACAACTCCTAGAATAAGTTATCTTAGCACTATGGCAAGAGCTATGAGAAAGGAAAAGAGTGCAGCGAAGAAATTCACTCCGTACTTTGAAAGATACCCCCTGTTTTCAAGCGTCTCCCCGAGGACGGAATCAAACAGTGATCCAACGAAAGAAAGCAGGGTTGAGAGAACTATGAAAATGGAAAGGGAGGAGAGCGATAGAAAATTGGAGATACCGTAAATCGTGTAACCTATGAGGGAAAAAAAGAGGGGGAATAGAAATGAAACAGAAATTCCCAGGATGGAGATGCCACCATTGATACCCGTCTCCGCAGGTCTGAGCGTTAAAATCATGAAGGTGTTCTCATCAAGCGAACCTATCTCCGAGGCAGCCGTATCTGCCAGAATCACCCCCAGTGAAACCATGTAGAGGAAGAATACGTCCTTTCCGCTTACTCCCCAGAAAAGCAGAAGGGAGGAGGCCGCGGGTATAAGACCTGCTGCCAGAACGTTGCTTGCCCCTCTTTCTCCCTTTATTCCCTCCTGCAAACTCCTCTTTTCCTTCTTCTCGAAGCCCGCCAGAGTTGAAATGTATGACAGACCAAGGAAGAAGAATAGCATTATGAAATACAACCACCCTCCCCCTATTATTATTACGGCACCTATGGCCGCTGATGCTATGGCCCCTGCTTTACTGAACGCTTTTATTCTGATGCCAAGTATAAATAGAAAGGGTATCACGATGAGGAGAAGGAGGTTGTACTGGTTCATCTTCTCCACTCCATTTTCCTATTTTATATATTTTTTGGGCTCTAAAAGATTATAACTCATATTATAATAAAGGATAGTGCTCACCAATCAGATAAGGAAGTGCCCGGTTCACGGGTATTTCAAAGGAACGTCCTGCCCGCAGTGCGGGGAGGAGGGTAAGTTCATCCTGTCGGAGGAAGAGGTTGATATCCTTGGAAGGACCATAACGAAGATACTCCGTCACAAACCTGAAAAATACCACCTGGAGATAGATGAGCATGGTTATGTGAACATAGATGAGATGGTTCAAGAGATAAGATTCTATAACAGGAGACTGCACTTTGTGGGACCATCGCACATATATGCGGTTGTCCTCACGGATGGGAAAGGAAGATACCAGCTTTCTGACAACAAGAGGTATCTGAGGGCAACATACGGCCACACAATAGATGTTGACCTCTCTGATCTTCCCTCGGACGGTATTCCCGAGATACTGTACTACCCTACGAGCGAGGAGGAGTTCGATATTCTGAAGGAAAACGGTATATTACCGTCTGACAGGAGATGGGTTCACCTTTCAAGTTCAGCTGAAAAGGCTTACATCGCGGGGCTCTACCACTTCGATTCCCCTCTCCTGATACCGATCAAGAGCGATGTTGTTCTAGAGAGCGGTGAGAAGATATACCATGCAGGCCAGGAGGTCTTCATATGCAAGTTCGTCCCCCCTGAAAGCATGATGGAGCCTCAGAAGTTTGAGGGAAGCGTGGACGAAGAAACATTGCAAGAGATAAAGCTTTCTAAGGAGAAGAAAATCAAGGCTAGGCAGGAGGGCTGGTAGATCAGCGGAAGATCGCCTGCTTTGCAAGCAGGAGGCCCGGGGTTCAAATCCCCGCCAGTCCACTTTCAAAGTGAGTTAAACAATAAAACGCTTCTTTACGGATGGAGAAAGCATCAATCTCAACACGCTCTGGTAGCCCGGGATGAATTCCACGGTTGAGCCCGCCCTGTAATCGTTCTCGCTGTTCTGAATATCAAGGATGAGATGATCACCGCTTCCACCAAGAACCTCAACCCCTGGATCCAAGGGCTTCAGACTGCTTATTTCTACGTCCTGCTTACCCAGGGCGACTATCGCCCTGAGTCTCTCCCCCCTGTCCTCTATCCTGGGGATATTTCCGAATGCATCTCTTCCTATTTCTCCGTAGGGAAGCGATTTCTTTATCGCGGTCTCGATCACCTCCGCCTTGAGCGTAACTGTTCCCCTTTCCAGATAGGGTATCTCCCTGTTCCTTGTGGTATCTGTGCCAAACATTATTGCCTCGCCTACCCTGAGCTGATTTATTCCTTCTAGAGCACCGTTCTCAAACAACTGAAGTGTGTCCGTAGCGCCACCGGAGACAATGGGAACATCAAACCCCTTGTCAATCAGCACATCCCTCACGGATATGAGTTCATCAATTTTCTCCTTCGTCGGTATTACTCCGCCATAGCATCCGAGATTGGTACCTATACCCATAAATTCCCCTCCTTTTTCCACGAGACCCCTTACAAAATCTACCGCTGCTTCTGGCATTATACCTTCCCTCAGGTCGCCGAGCTCAATCATCACAATGAGACCGAATTTCTTTCCAATGCTTTTCGCGCTTGATGAGAGAGAAACAGCAATTGAAAAATCGCTGATGAGAGCTGCATTGGCATACCTTACTGATCTGGATGATTCAGACATCTGAGGGGATCTTATCTGCAGTATGCTGGCATCGATCCCGCCTTTCCTCATATTCACTATACTCTCTATTCTTGATTCCCCGAGCCAGTTCAGCCCTGCTTCCACCAGAGCCCTTGCTATCCTAGAATCACCCTGAAAGACCTTTGTGACTCCTACAAGTTCTATTCCCCTTCCGCCGAGCATTTCCTTTAACTTCAGTGCATTTCTCTTTATCTTTTGCACATCGATGGTGAGGACAGGATTCATCATTTTCAATCTTAAGGAACTATTTTACGATTTTGCCTTGAAAACAACGGAGAGGAAAGAACTCCACTCGTTCTGAATATTTAAGAAACAAAGCACCTCGCTCCGTTATCACTCTATTTCACCTGATTTTATGACCTCTGCAAATTCCCCGTTGATGGAGGCAAGGTTCACCTTGTGAACTTCCTCTGCCGGGATGGTTTTCCCTGAAAGATCCTTCCTGTCAAATGTGGCACAGGCATCATCTATAACGTAACTCTTGAATCCCAAATTTCCGGACATTCTGGCAGTTGTACTGACGCAGTGGTCCGTAGTTAGACCGACAAAGAATACATTTCTGCAGTTCATCTGTCTGAGAATCTTCTCAAGGTCAGTGCCTATGAATGCACTGTTTACCCTCTTCGTTATTACTACCTCACCATCCATAGGTAGGGCCTCCTTCTTGAATTCAAACGTCTTTTTTCCTGGAATGAATGGGGAATCTGGAGAGAGAGAATGGTGCCTCACATGAATAATCCCTAACTTCTTTTTCCTGAAGGTATCTATAAGTTCAGCTATCTTCTTCTCAGCTCCTTCGTTATTCCTGTGACCCCACGATTTTAGGGACCACGCTTCCTGAACGTCTATAACCACGAGGACAGATCCGTCCGAGAGTTTTACCATAGTTCCTGAGATATTGAAGCCTGAAAAATGTTTCCTGTCTATCTTTCGTCAAGGGGATTCATAAATTATTATATTGAGCAACTGTTTTACGAAGATAGTTGCCAGGGTAGCCTAGTCCGGCCAAGGCGATAGATTCGAGATCTATTGCTCGCAAGAGCTCGGGAGTTCAAATCTCCCCCCTGGCGTATTCACGAAAGTATGACTCTGGAAAGTTTGGCAGTGTGAACAAATCCAACCACTCTATGAAATTTATTCAGAGGGATAATCGAGGAGCTCCGCAGGAGGGAAGTGAACTATACAACAGGAAAATTAAGCACGTGATAAATAGATTTATTACGGCCAGAGGAGAATATTCCGGGAATCTGGGATCGGCACACAGGGTAGACTACAATTATTTTTTAAGTAGGAGGTTTCATACCCCATCACATGCGATTACACACAATTTTCCCCACCAAGGAAGTCTGCTATGCGACTTAAGAATCTTCCATTTCTATTTCCATCTCAGATATTTAGAACGTGAAACAAAACTCATTCACCTAAGGACTCAGCTGTGACCTTTATAAAAAGGAAGACCGCTTCATTGAGAGGAAATATTTTGGTTTCCAATGCGGTGAGATATCTCGTCTCCATTATGGGGCAGAGATTTAGAATTCTCCGCGTGGACGAGCAAACCATGAAGGATAAAATCCATCACCTGGTCAATCATCTCATCATTCAACTTGTCGTCCCACAGAATATATTTCATCCCGATGAAATCGGCAACGCCCATGAGTTCGAATGACAGTAGCTCTGGGTCCATCCGTCTTACTTCCCCTCTGTCCATTGCCACGCTTAGTCCTTCAGCATATCCTTTTGAAATCTCGTTGTAATACCATTGGAAAAGTTCTGGGTCAACAAATTCAGCCTGCCTTACTATCCTGTAGAGACTTTTGTGCTTCTTCAGGAATTCAAAGAAACTTTTAAAACCCGTGATTTCTATTTCTTTCCTGGTACTTAACCCCGTAACAGAAATGCTGATAGCCTTCCTCAGGTCGTGGTTTAGCTTCTTTACCAGGTCGACAAATATTTCAGACTTGGAATCATAATAGATATAGAAGGTCCCCATTGCGACCCTCGCCTTCCTGGTTATCTGGCTAACACTGGAATCGGAATAGCCCTTTTCACCAAACACTTTTTCCGCTGCCGCAAGGAGCTTCATCTTGGTTTTCAGACCCTTCTTCGTCTTGGGTATCTTCATTGTTGCTTCATCCTGCCGAGAATTATCGTTGAATTTAATACTTGGGGTCCCCCCTTCTTAATTACTGAGAGAGTGCACTTGTATAAAGTGTACTTATCTCTATCCTCCATCTCGTTAACCGTTAGTTGAGGAGTTATAGTATCTCCGAGCCTCACCGGAGATATGAACCTAATTTTGTCAAACCCATACAGAAAATATCCGTGGATTTTTTGCGAGATCAAGCCAAGTCCGAGGGATAGGGAGAGAAGGCCATGAGCTATCCTACCATTGAAACCTGTTTTCCTTGCGTAATCTTCGTCTACGTGCAAGGGATTGAAGTCTCCGGTTAAACCGGCAAATCCAATCACGTGATATTCTGTAACGGTTATGCTATCTCCGCTCAACACATCACCGACTTTCAAATCATTCATCTTTTCTACCCCTTATTAGGGAAGCATAGTCTTTCTTTCCTGCCGAAGTCTTAGGTATCTGATTCACAAATTCAAAATATTTCGGTATTTTGAATTTTGCAATATACCTTTCAGCAAACTTTCTCAGCTCCTCTTCTTTAGTTTCTTTCCTCAACACCACATAAGCTTTGCCCACTTCCCCCCATTTTTCATCCGGGACACCTATCACAGCACATTCTACAACTGATGGATGCATTTCAAGAACCGATTCTATTTCCGTTGGATATATGTTTTCTCCGCCAGACTTGTACATGAACTTCCTTCTACCAACAAAATAGTAGAATCCATCCTCGTCCACCCTAAGTATATCCCCAGTTTTCACGTATGTATTGCCATCAGTCAAACTACTTTCCCTTCCTATGTACCCAGAAAACACTATTGGCCCTCCAACCAGGAGCTCCCCCTCTGTTGATTCCCTCCCATTTTCATCCACGAGCCTCAGATCACAGAACGGTGTCTTCCTTCCCAAGCTCATCGGTCTATTCAAATCTTCATCACTTGAGTAGAAGATATTTGGACCTGCTTCCGTAAGCCCATATCCCTGGAAAATTTTAACTCCCTTGGATCTGAATGCTTCAACTACAGCTGGAGATGACATCCCTCCACCAGATTTGATAAACCTTAAGGAAGAAAAGTCCATTGAACCGAAATCAGCCAACTGGATTATTTCCAGTAGGACTGCAGGAACCGTGGAAAAAACGGTGATGTTTCCGTTGCTGAGGATAGACGCAATTAGTTCTGGAGTAAACTTCTGAATAATCACTGTTTTTCCTCCCACGATGAAAAGCGGCAATGTGAGAACGTTCCATCCACCGGTGTGATAAAATGGATAAGCTAACAGGGAAACATCCTTGGACGTAAGTTTCCACGAGAGGGCTGTATTTACAGCATTGAAAATAATTGACCGCAGTGGGATCTTAGCCCCTTTCGGTTCACCTGTTGTCCCACCAGTGAATATAATGAGCACGTTATCTTCTAAATCCTGCTGTAAACCTGGCGGATGATATACATTGCTTCTCCCCAAGCTTTTGAGATTTATCGTATTTACTCCTGAATCTCTAACAAGATTCTGAATTCCCTGTGGAAGTTCTTCATTTATGATGGCAATTGAAGGTCTTACCGTCTCTATTTCGCGGATTATTTCCGGCTCCCTCAGTTTTATATTGTGAACAGCAAGAGTAGCCCTTAACTTTATTGCTGCAAATAGGAGAATTGGTTCAAGTGAAGTATTGCTAGAAAAGAGGGATATAACACTTCCCTTGTTGATACCGAGCTCCAAAAGCTCATTCGCGAAGGAGTTTGACATTGCATCTATCTCTCTATAGGAATATTTTCTGCCGTTAAAGTCCTCAAATGCAATGGAATCCCTGTAAGAGTCGGCAGAAAATTTCGATATATCTAGAATCATTTTTCACCCCACTTTATTACAGTGGAACCCCACACATAACCGGTTCCGGCAGCGGCAAGTACTATGTATCCTCTCTCGAATTTACCCTCTTCCAGCGCGACATTCAACCCTATGAATTGATCCGCCGATTGACTGTGCCCATATTCTTCAAGGTAAACTGACCTATCGGGGCCAATTCCCAGAGAATCAAGAAGACTTCGATGGAATGAAGGCTTCATGTGGTTAAGGAACACCATCTTAACTTCACTCATCGTTATCCCGCTCTTTTCAACGGATTTCTCTATGACTTTCTTGAAATTATTAAGTGATACTGCCTCCATCTTCTTCTTGAATTCATCCTTTGAGATGAGGCTTTCAATGTAAGGCCTATCTGCTTCGCAGTAATTTCTAAAGGAGGGAACCTTTGCACCACCGGGGACTATCAATGCGGCTTGTGACAGTGACCCATCAGTAAGAAATTCCGATTCCATTATCTTATTTCCCTTCGCATCCCTACTAACAATTGCGGCCACGCCAGCGTCTGCGAAGTCGTCCATCCAAGAAGTAGACCTGTTCTTTGGATTAACTATGAATGATTCTTTAGATGCTCCTACTAGCAGAACCGACCGTATATTCTTATTAGCCATAAGCATTCCCTTAGCAAGATTTAGACCCATTACCATCCCAGCACACATGGCAGATACATCAAATGAGTATGCGTTTCTGAGCCCCAGTCTTTCCTGAAGGTTGGTTGAGATTAACCATAGATTGTAATCCTTCCACTGAGATCCTATATACATCAGGGCCCCGATGTCATTTTTTGAATACCCTGCTTCCACAAATTTTTGTATCGCTTCATTTGCAGCATAGAAACCCATATCGGAAGGCATCTCGCTGGAAGAACTGATATGCTTCCTTTTCAGTCCTTGCTTATTAAGAACGATATCAGGAGGGATCTGAAATTCATTGCCTATCTCTTCATTGCTTACCGTGGCCTTCGGCAGGTAAAGACCAAATGATGCTACCCCAATTTCGTCCAATCAGTACACCTCCAGAAATTCAGAATATGTCGATTCTTCCACTGCATGAATAAAATCTATGACAAATTTGTTGAACCGGATAAATTCTTCTATGAACAGAAGATGATTCTGATTCTTGAATAATATTAGTGAAGAACGGGGGATGCTCTTGTATATCAACAAACTGTTCAACCATGGGAGGACCTTATCTTCCATTCCCGCTATTATCAGCACCGGCACTTTTATGTTCCCGTTTGAAACGCAACTGTCGAAATTAATTGACGAAAGAGATTGATAAATAAGCTGATCATCAGTCTGCAGGCTATTGAGTCTGTCCTCTATTATGGAACTGAATTCATCAGGCTTTGATGTAATGAAGGTTTCGGTGAATGCGAGGGACATCGTTCTTTTTATCTTGTCTCTGTTTGATTCTCCGTTCAGGGTAAGACGCATCTGGTCAAACACCTCCTTTGACATTGGAACGGATTTTTTCCCCCCGCATGATGTGGATACAAGCACAAGCCCCTTGATTCGCCCCGGTTCAAGTGCCGCCATACTCTGTGCTATGAAACCGCCCATGGAAATACCCATCACGTAAAATTTTTCGAAACCCAAATTATCCATTACAGAGATAGAATCCTTCGCAAACATCTCTATAGAATATGGACCAGTAAGCTTGTCGCTTTTTCCAACGCCCCTGTTGTCTGGCATGACTAAGGTAAAATGTTTACTCAAGTCAGGAAGCTGATATTTCCACATCCAGGTAGAGTATCCCAATCCTTCCAGAAGTAATAATGGAGTCCCCTTTCCCTGAATTTCGTAAAATATTTTGTAGTCATTTACCTTTGTGTATGGCAAGTCAATTCCCCCCTATCCCAAGGTAGATATTCCTGAGGTCCCTATTCCCCCTTATCTCATCAGGTGTTCCAGAAAATACTAGCTTTCCTGATTCCAGAATGTACACCTTCCGTGCGAGGAAGAGCGTTTCCGCAAGATTTTGCTCTGTGAGGAGGATCGACATACCCTGAGATATTTCTGAAATTTTCGATACCAATTCCCTTACTGTCCGAGGAAAGAGTCCTGTCGTAGGTTCATCCATCAGGAGAAGTTTAGGGCTAGTTATTATTGCCCTCCCGATTGACAACATCTGCTGCTGTCCTCCACTCAAAGTTCCAGCTTTATCATTCCTTTTCTCCTTGAGATCAGGAAAGATTTCGTAAACATCCTCAACCAGATTCTCATATGATACCTTATTTCTCTTGACCGATTCAAATGATACCCTAAGATTGTCTTCCACGCTCATCGAACCGAAAACTCTTCCCCTTTCAGGTACTGTCGCAATACCCATCAACGCAAGGGAATGCGGATTCATTTTGTCTATTTTCCTTCCGTCCAGTGAAATTGATCCATTCACTGGCCTGAGACTGCCATTTATTGATTTAATAAGGGTAGTCTTTCCTGCACCATTTGCGCCAGCTACCAAGGTTGTTCCTTCGCCAGCAGTTAGAGAGATGCTGTGAAGGACTTTAGATCCAAAATATCCTGCACTGAGATTTTCAATTTCCAGCATCTATAACCCCTCCGAAATAGAGTTCTCCTATCCTCTCATTTGCTCTGAACTCATTCACACTTCCATCAAATTTTATTTCCCCCAAGTCTAGAAGAACAATCTTGTCAACCAAAGGTAGAAGTGCTGATATCTTATGTTCAACTATAATCATATGTTTTCCCATTTCTCTGAGTTCTAGAATGAATTTGGATAATTTTTCAATGTCATCCTTCCCAAGCCCTCCAAACGGTTCGTCCAGCAGCAAAAGGTCAGGATTAGCTGACAGCGCCTTTGCTATCTCTAGTTTCTTAAGTAGCCCAAAGGGTAGTTCGACGGGAAATCTATCCTGAAAGCTTTCCAATCCCGTTATTTTTAAGATGTCTTCAGAATTTGTTTGGCCGCGTATCTTGCTGAAAAGTTCCACATTCTCCCTTACTGTTAGAGATTTAAATGGTCTTACAACCTGGAATGTTTTAATAATTCCCATTCTCGCACGTTTGTAAGACGGGAGTGTAGTGATATCTTTTCCTTTGTAGAACACTTTCCCTGATGAGGGCTGATTTTGTCCTGCAATTATATTTACAAGTGTTGTTTTCCCCGCACCGTTTGGGCCAACAATGCCCACGATCCCGGATTCCATTTCCATCGATATGTCCTTAAGAGCCTTGTTACCACCCCAAGATTTAGAGATATTTCTCAATTCTATCACACTCATTTATACCACCCCGATATTCCCTTCGGGAGAAACAAAAACAGGAAGATAGCTAATGCAGCAAACAACATTAATGTCAGGTCACCCACGTATTGTTGGAGGTACTGTGACATCAATATTATCAAATATCCTGCTGGAATTGTTCCCAGTAGCTTCCCCTTTCCTCCGAGTATGGCAATCACCATGGGATATAATAAGAATTCAAGCCCAAATGAGTCTACTCCTGCGAATGTTGTAGTCATTGCGTAAATGGCTCCTGCTAGTCCCGCTATGCCCATAGAAACAGAAAATATGACCACCTTATATGGAAAAGAATCCACACCCTGAGCAACGAGAGCATTTTCATCGTCCCCTATGCCTTTCAACACGAGACCGAAGTGGGTTGAATTCACCAAGTATACTAAGGTCAGAAGGAGTAGAACGATTATGGATATATATATCAACGCTACCTCGGGAGATTTTGAGATTTGTACAATATTGAAATACCCTATTGTAGGCATTCCTAGAACCGTCCAGAATGCCAAAATAAATGATGTACCCATTAGAGGCAAGAGGAGTGATAGAAGAGTAAAAAATACCCCCCTAACCCTTACTGTTGGAATTGTGAACAACAATCCCGCAAGCACTCCGAGCAATGTAGATATCAAAAGCAGCAGCAAAACTGGCAGATGAAACGAATAATAAAAATATCCAGTGGCAAATACCCCGATGCCAAAGAAGAATGAGATTCCGAAATTTATATAATTCGTTGTCCCTGACGAAAAATCCCAGGCAAGTGCGAGCAATATAAATATATCAGAAATTGTAAGGGATAAGGTCAGGAAGGGAGACCTAATGACAGTCGATACAACTACAGTCACCAAAACAATGATTATTGAAATTATGTAACCCCTAGAGAGAAAAAGGATTTGTTTATTCTTCATTCCCTCTTCCTCCTAAACCATTCGGGAACAGTATGATAAATACGATTACTATAAGGAAAGCTACTATCTCAGAAACATTATAGTGTATTAGATACTGGCTTGTCACTTCGGAAAATGAGACTATCATTGCAGCCGGTATAACCCATTTAAACTTTCCTAAACCGCCAATTATTGATACTGCGAACGCTATGACGAATGGGCTGATCCACATATCGGGAGTGACTTCCTGTGACGGAACCACTAGCACAGCAGCTACCGATATGAACAGTATGGAGATTACAAGGACCACCATTGCCACTATTCTCGTATCTATTCCCAAGAGTTCAGCTACCTCGGCATCTTCAGACGTGGCTCTTACTTTCCTGCCAAATGAGCTTTTCTCTATCCAAATCCACGCAAATGCCACTATTGCAATTGATATCACAGCTGAAAAGAGCAAGGAGTAGCTTACAGATACCCTTGCCAAACTGAATGAGGCACTGGGAAACGGACCCGGTATTATATAACCAACCTCTCCCCCGAAAAAGTATGAATATAGGTACTGCAGCAGGAGAGCAAAGAGCAGCATGGTAACCATGAATATATTTGCATTTTTGGTAAACCTCAAGACAAAATAGAAAATCGTCATTCCTATTACCACAGTCAACAAAATAGAGAGAAGAATTGCCTCTGCAAGTGGTAGACGCAAGAATGTGATAAAATAATAGATCAGGTAAGCTGTGGTCATATACAGGGCCCCATAGGAAAGATTGAGTATTTTTGAAACCCCAAAGACAAGAGTGAAACCTGCAGAAATCAGAGCATAAACGAAACCAAATAAGAGGCCGTAAATCAAAATTTCAAAAAATAAAAAATATATAATAATACCCCCTTCACTATACCTTTACGGTTACGTTACTTATGACTGTACCGTTCTGGAGTTGTACATTTGTAAATGTCAGTGGGTCGAGGGATGTCCATACCACATAGAGTTTTCCATTGCTGTGCCACTGCATAGCAACCGCAGGAACTGATGGCTTTGGAGTCAGTGTTATTATAAGACCGTGTGAAGGCGAAAACCTGATAATGCCGGCTGGACCTGTATAATTGGTCTGCTCAAGGTAGGGAATGACAGCATTGCTTGAAAGGTTCTGTGCTTTCTCTATAGCTTCCGTCAGGTAATAGATGGACGAGTATACAAATCCATCCTCAAATATAGGGTTGAAGCTGTAATTCGCAACGAATTCATTGTAAAACGGAATTGATGAGTTTGTTATGTTAACTGGCAACATCGGTCCCCATCCAAACGTGAATTCACCGTTACATCCACCATTTGTAGCATTGTAATAGTCATACGTCTTCCCTTCCATTTCAGCCATCACATCGGCACCCATGAGTATAGGCTTAGCCCCTCCAGTGGCCTTGTCCGCACTCCAATCGAATGTATTCCAGTCGGATACCAACAGAGGGGTCTCTGTTCCTGCGGCTAGAATATATATTGCTTGGGTGTTAAGACTAGCCAACTGAGAAAACAGAGAATCGTATGAACCGCCAGGTGGAGATAGGGGGAAGTAATTAATGTATGTCACATTGAACCCCGCCTCTTCGAAAGGTTTGTAAAGTGGTGAACTTGTCCCTCCGTTTCCAATATCCACTTTTGTCCAAGCTGCCTGTTCTCCAAGAATTGCGAGATTTGTAATGTTATCTGGTATTAGTCCTTCTTTATACGCCAATAGCATATAAACAGGGAGAGCACCGTATTGAATGCCTTGATTTGTGGAGTTAACGAATCCATTGAAAATATATTTATTTGCAGAATAATTTTCTGCCACAAATGTAGAGATTTCAGGATCAGCACCGAATGTTATGTATATGGTATGGTATTGCGCGGCAATTGGAAGTTCTGCATCCACTACGTCGCTTCTGTAACCGCCAATCAGGTAGTTAACGTGGTCCTGTGTAATGAGCGAGGTAACGCCATTAATACCGTTGCTCACCGGTATTGACGGATCGGCTTCTTCAGTGTCATATGTAATGATCTTTAGCTTGTAATGTGTACCGTTGACCAGTACACCCCCATGGGAATTTATCTGATTTACAGCAAGTTGGGCTGAATCCAGCATGTTTATGCCAATGGGAGAATTAAGGGGAAGAGGCATCCCTATCAGAATATACTTGCTTGAAGTTCTGTGTGCCTGAGACTCATAAAAAGCAACTGATGCGCCCGCCACCACAATCACAACGATGATGACTGCAACGATTATTTTGGTTGTTCTAGAATATGACAGCTGATTCACCTCCCATATTTTTCACAAGTGTAAGCATTTAAAATCTACTTATTAAACATTTCTACGACCGCCACTTTAAGGTTATGAAATTGGTGTAGTCGGCACATTAGTTTATTTCTGGGATAAGATCTGAAAGTCCTAAGTTTTTAAGAGTTCATAGAAACTCGATGATGCAACAGGGATTGTCACGCGCAGGAATATGACGATGATATTGGGTATATAACTGACGAAGGCCATATAGAACTCTAACTCCGGAAAATAGGGTATATACGTAGTCACCTGGTTTTGGAGGTGTTGGAGTTTACTGACTCTTTGATAGGGTAATTTATAAGTATTTATTCCCCGTAGGCTTATATGAACACATTTGAACCCTGGGTGTTGGACTGGGTAAATGAACAGAGAAGGAAGGGAGCTAAAGGGTTAGAGG
>OGCG01000721.1_pt1 | contig 18986 bp, 18 predicted proteins | sample 1570061 | NCBI WGS metagenome assembly OGCG01 (sample SAMN06268698, study PRJEB24515) | hot springs metagenome | isolation source: Joseph's Coat, Yellowstone National Park, Washington, USA | place: USA:Joseph's Coat, Yellowstone National Park, Washington, USA
CACGCAAAGCTCATAAGAAACAAACATGTATGCCCCTATAGAATGCTCAATGAGTCCCTTGAGTCCGGAATCAATTCAGAGACGATTGATAAAACGAACGACAAACCTCGCTCTTTAAGATACACGGAACAACTACTAAACTTCTACTAAGCAGGTTTTTGTCTATATAAAATAAATTTTTATTATTACTTTATTTAATTTCGTCTAATTCCATTGTATTATTAAGTTACTTTCAATCTCTTTTTCTGCATTAATTATTGTGTTAATCGTATTAATTTATCATTGTGCGCCTCAATGAAATGAATGTAGTTATTCATAAAAATGCCTTGAGGATGTAGTAATAAGTTATATATTATTGCATGTGATATATATAGCAATAAAAACATTAAGGAGGGAAACTATTTCAAGAAGCGATGAGAATTAAAGTCGTAAGAGCTGAGACCGTGTTTACGCCATCACATATACTTTATGACGCATCATTAATTATTGAAAATGATATTGTTAAGAGACTAGTTACTTCATCTATTAATTACGATATTGATTTACGAGGTTATTATGTAGCGCCTGGTTTTATTGATACACATACGCATGGTTGTTGCGACATAGACATTACGAATGTTGAAGATACACGACAAATATTGAAACTAACGAACTCCTTACCTAGGTTTGGGGTAACGGCATTTATACCAACATTAGTGTCTGCGAAGCATGAGAGAATATTAAAGACCCTCAGTACCCTGAGGGAAGCCATAAACAATAATAATGGTGCAAAGATATTAGGGTTTGCACTTGAGGGTCCCTACATAAACCCAAGACGTAAAGGAGCTCAGGATCCTAACGCCATAAGGCCTCCCAATATTGATGAATTCCATCGGTATCTTCAGGAATCGAACAATTTACTTAAGTTAATCCATATGGCGCCTGAAATGGAGGGCGGGTTTGACCTAATTCAGGAGGCTGTGGGTAATGGCGTTTATGTAAGTATAGGGCACACTGATGCAGACTTTAATACTGTAATGAAGGCAATAGCCCTTGGTGCTAACAGGGCTACCCACTTATACGATGCAATGAGCGGCATACACCATAGAGAAGCAGGTGCAGCATTTGCATTACTTTACAGCGAGGATGTTTATTTAGAATTAATAACGGATTTCATACATGTTAGGCCAGAAATTATTAAATTTACCATAAACTATGCCGGCCCGCAAAGAATCATTTTAATAACAGACTCTATAGCTGCTGCTGGTCTCGGCGATGGTGAGTATAAACTTGGCGAATTAAGGGTTATCGTTAAGAACGGAAAAGCCACGTTAACTGATGGAACGATTGCAGGTAGTATATTAACTATAGATAGGGCTGTAAGGAACATAATTAGTTTAGGGTATGAGCCCAGGATAGCAATTAGTATGGCTACTCAAAACCCGGCAAAATCGTTAAATATTAATAATATGGGATGCTTAAGACCTGGATGCAAGGCCGATTTCGTAGTATTGTCTAAGGATAATTACGAAGTATATGAGACATATATAAATGGTAATAAAGTATTTAGTAATCATTAAAGTCAGATATCTCTTATTAGATTTATTATTTTATTAAAGATTTCGTTAAAATACACAAAAGTCATTAGATTCTCATATGTAAAACTTTCTTCCTGTGATGTTAAATAGCCCAAATAATCATATGAATATCCAACTAGCAAAACTACCTTATCATGCGTGTGCTCATTTAATAGTAACTGTACATCATAGGTAGGTTCGAATGGTACAAACACAAAGAGAAGCGATTTATTAAATGCCAATAAACCAATTTTAACAGAGACCTTCTCTGGTAATACCTTTAGCGTATTCATTATAGCATTCAATTCATAATCTCTTACTATATCACTTTTATTAATACCATTAAGTATATTGATCAATATATTCTTGCGAGTTTTTGCTAAAAAATCTATGGTTTTATAATTAATCTCTTTAACGGCTATCTCGTTTATTAACCTTTTTCTATTATTTACTAAATCAATTATTTGATTCCCTAACCTTTCGACTTCGCTAAAATCCTGCTTTACACGTGTATACCGCGTACTTATATCTCCTGCGGCTCCTATTAGTGGCAATACCACATTCTTGCTTTCACGTTCTAACTGTGATACTACATAGCCTATCAAATCACCTGAAATATATGTATTATCAAATCCGAGCACAGTTGAATGACATGGAAAATAAAGAATAAATGGTATATCGTTATCATCATTAATTATATATGCTTTGACTTTGCTACTTTCACGAGGGTTATCCCTATTTCGACATATACTTGTTATTTCAGTTTCGTAAAAAAATATATTATTAACTATATGAGAACTAGCAACTTGATTCATTAATACGGATGAGAGAGTATTATTGATGTAATTTAAATAATCAATTTCATATTCATTACATTGTAAACCCCACATAAGGTAATCATGACATATACGAGGTGCTGAATGTGTATGCGTAGCCGTAATTACAGAGTTATTAGCGATACGTTCCGCAGATTTTTGCCATAAATTGTTAACACCAACTAACTCAAGAGATGCCAAAACAATATTTTTTGATTGATCCTTTAAATGTAAAATTCTCAAATAAATATCGTCATGTATTCCAGATGCATAATTTATTCTGTTTGCATAACCATCTAACCTAATATTATTTAAATGCTTCTGGGTAGGTGTTATGTTATTTTTTAAGCTACTAATTATCACTGAATCTCACCGTTGTTTATTTTATTTATTGCTTCCAATATTGAATTTTTCGCAAATTCGGCATCTTCACCTATAATCTCTATTTCTATTTCATCACCTTGTACAACATTAAGCTTAAGAATATCAAGTAGACTTTTACCATTAGCCTGTTGTCCGTTTTTCTTGACGATTATCTTACTTTTAAATTTCCTGCAGGTCTCAGAGAAACGAGCTGCGGGTCTTGCATGCAAACCAATTTTATTTAATATCTTAACCCTAATTACGATGTTATCACTCATACAAACTCACCAACAACTTGAGGTACTTTAATATTTTTATTTATAAAGAAACTTTTCACTAATTCTATCACTTCATCTGAATTTGATAGATTGAGGGCTTTATACGACAATTCACGTGCCTCATTAATATTTAACCTTTTCAATACATAATAAATTATTGGAAGATTTGGTGGCTCAACACTTATTGCGTCAACTCCAAGGCCTATTAATAGTGGTACTGCTAATGGTTCTGATGCAAGCTCACCGCAGACATCAATTTCAATGTCTTTCTTTACCTTTTTCGCGTTCTTAACTACAATATCTATAGCACGTAAAACTGCAGGTGAAAACTGACTATACATGTCATTTACAGTATTCGATTCTCTATCAACGGCAAGAATATATTGTGTCAAATCATTAGTCCCAATACTTAATAAATCGACATGCTCTGCTAATATATCGGATTGTAGAACCGCTGAAGGAGTTTCTATCATTGCGCCAAGTTTAATACGAGTAATTAAACTTCCATTATCTCCAATAACATCATTGAGTATTTTTTTAACTTCTAAAACCTCATTAACAAAAGATACCATTGGTATTAAGATGACGATACTGTTTTTTACTTCATGGGCGGCTCTCACAATAGCACGTATCTGTGAAATTAAGATATCCCTAGCATTTCTTAATAATAATCGAACCCCCCTTAACCCTAATTGAGGATTTCGTTCGTTTGGTATTCTTAAATATGGTGGTATTTTTTCACCACCTATATCGAGTAACCTTATGATGATTGTTTTAGGCTCAAATCGTAAAAAGTACTGCTTATATACGTTGAATTGCTCATCTTCAGACGGAGGATATGATCTATTAAAAAATAGAAATTCCGTTCTTAGTAATCCAATGCCATTGGCGTTATAATGAAGAGCAAGCTCTAGATCCGCTATATTATTAACGTTTGCCATTATTCGAATAGGATAATTAATATCTAAACCTTCCCTCACTATCTCCTTAAGTATTTCCTCATTAATGTTATTTATTACATTTATGATATTGGAGTATTTCGATATTATTTTATTATCAGGATTTACATAGATAACGTTTCTGTAAGCATCAAGTATTATGTAATCGTTATTCTTTACAGTATCAAAAATACCTCGGACATTAAATATCGCGGGAATTCCCCTCGATCTAAGTAGTATTGCAGTATGTGATGTAACCCCTCCCTGCTCAAGAATTACGCCTTTAATGTTTTGCATAGTTATTATCATAATGGTTCGAATAGGATCTAGCTCCTTTGCAATAAGTATAATATCTTCATTAGACATTGGTATGCTTATAACAAGGTTATTCCTCAAAGCCCTTATGAGTAAATCCTCAACGCCTTTTATATCAATCGCCCTCTCCCTTAAATATTCAGAAGTATTCGCTAAAGCATTAACATAATAATCAAAAGCCGTATGAATAGCATTAATAAGCTCGACACCATTATCTAGTAACTTCTTTATCTGGCCTTCAAGTTCTGGGTCATCTAATATTGATAATTGAACATCAAGTATATCTCTAACAGCTGCCTGAATCTCCAACGAACTCATTAATGTAGATATGAAATTCTTCACAACATTCCTAGCACTATAAAAATCCTCAATAGTATATTTCGTTCTTTCACTCGCCTTATTATCTTCTTTCAAAATAAAGGCTTTTCCTAAACTAATGCCTGGAGATATTACTGTACCCTTTAATTGTAGCATTTAGGACTTATCGCGTTATCAAAATTTAAAAACTTCTCGATATTTTTAATATGAGCTTTAATATATAATCCATTTATCCAAGGATACCTAGGGCGCCTAATATGAATGCTATAACGAAGATTATACCAACAACTTTCGCCACACTGATACGCTTGGTGTAAAGCCAATACGCAAATCCTGCGAATAAAACGGGTATTAGCCCTGGTAATATCGTATTAATCATCGATTGAATAGATACCGTGGTATGTGTTGCGGTTGTTATTGTAATAGGAATAGTGACAGGGACGTATAGGTAGATTAATGCTGCAACAATGCCGACACCAACCATTCCTAAGAATTCAGCGAGATACTTAAGTGTCTCAGTAAACCTTGCAACACCAGTAAAGCCCTCATAACCCCACTTCAGGAAGAAGTATCTTATTGGTATCAAAACGAATAAACCATAGAGTATCTGCGCGGTCCAAGCCCACCATATACCTGACAGTACAAAGGATGCGGCCAGGGCTAATATCAATACGTCCAGAGTTGAGTAAAATAAGGAATCACCTATGCCAGCAAATGGTCCCATAAATCCAGCTTTTACGGAATTAATCGCATCTTCATCAAGACCACGCTGCTCTTCAATCGCTATATCCATACCCTGGATTATATAGTGAGTGTTGGGATTTGTGTTGTAGAACTGTAAGTGTAACTGGTAAGCCCTCTTCCTAGCCTCAGGGTCTGGATATAACTTGCCAAGTATATGGGTAATGTTGTACAAGTAATCTAAGGCCTGCATCCTCTCATAGTTCCAAGCAACTTGGAAGTGAAGTAAACCCTTAATATATGTCCATAATAAATCTTTACGAGTTATCTTAGTATAAGGCTTTCCAGCAACAGCATCGTTTCCAGCAACAGCATCGCCGTCCGTAGCCGTGCTCCCGGCACCTCCGGTGGCCTTGGCTGCCTCCTGCTTTATACTCATGTAAGTTAAGGCTAAGCCTGCCAATATTATGAATACACCTAAGATCGGTATGTGAAGATACGCTGCTAATGCATAGCCAATGAGAGCATATGCGAAGTACTTACGTGTGGGTAGATACGTTAGTAATAATGCCAATCCAACAACCGGTAATACAGCTCCTACAGCTACAAAGCCATGATTAACCCACTCAGGTATCACTGTAGTTATGAAATGCGCAACAACTGGTCCAAAATACACCCCGAGGAAAACAGGTATAAACCTGCTGAATCCCCATGGAAATAGTCCTAGCCATGCGATCCATCTTACATTCCATAATTTACCTGCAGCGACTGCCCTATCAGCCATGTGAATAAAAGGTACATTAAGTGTTCTCGCCAGTACGTCTAATTCTATTAAGAATACTGCTATTGGTACTGCTATACTTATAGCTGTAGTTGGAGCTATCCCATAAGCTATTGAGTAATACGTAGCAATCATGGAAGCACTCATGAAATCAGGTATTGAAGCACCACCATATGTATAAAGACCTAGTGCGGCCAATTGTAATGTACCACCTATCGTTGCTGCTGCAGCTAGTGCCGATACGGGATCTGTATGATAGATCGCCATCGTGACGAACGCTGTCATGAATGATGAAACTAATGGTGAAAACAAGGCGCCGAATAACGACATCGTAAGTGTGTCATACACAAAGTAAAATGCTAGGCCTCCTAGTATTAAAGCAGGTACTAAAGAAGATATTGGATCCATAAAAGAACTTAATACTAAAGTGTATTTTAAGTTTATGGTTATGTATAATATGTGCATTTTTATATATTATATATATTTATCCTTATTAAGTATCTTAGAAACATTCACAATATTATTTATAGCGTCATCTATTATACGGTCAGCTATAGTTTGAATATCAATGTCATCCTCATTGTTCGTTATCGCTGATAATAACATGGCTAGGTTTATTCCGGAAATTATTACGATTTTCTTCATAAGATCTTTATTCAGTTTCTCAAAGATTTTAGACGCTATAAAATTCGTAGTACTTCCTCCAAATAGATCAGTTAATATTAGTACTCCGTCCTTATCCATGGCTTCCATTATAGCTGAAATAACATTATCAATGAAATCTTCTGGGGATAACCCCTCAACCAATGAAACAGCCTTTATTTTTCCAGAGATATCTCCCACTATCATTTTTGCACTATTTATGAATTCTTCAGATAATTTTCCATGTGACACCACAAGTATTCCGTACATATTTATCTATCAATTTCCTTAAATGAAATCCCTATTAAAATTTGTCTTATATATTTATTATACCTGTATATAGTATTTAAAAACATAAATAAATTAATCCTTATTAATCCCAACGCAGAAACGATAGTGCATGAGCTACGAGATTGAACTAGTAAAATTCAAGGATGTGATTGATGGCTATATCAGTGAGATTATAAAAAGTGAGAGTGAGAATTTAAATCGTGCAGCTGAGGAATGTGTTGCATCGATTTTAAAAGGCGGACTCATCTATATCTTTGGATCGGGCCACTCAATGCTCATGGCATTAGAACTTTTTTATAGAGCTGGCGGGTTAGCTTACATTTATCCTATGCTTGATGTGAATTTATTAGGACTTAATGGATCAGCTCTCTCCAGTTCTCTGGAAAAATCTCCAGGTTATGCTAAGATATTACTGAATTCTGTAGATTTGATCCCTAACTCGGTATTCATAATAGTATCTAGATCCGGTGTAAACAACGTTCCGGTAGAAATGGCATATGAGGCAAAACAAAGAGGGGCTAAAGTTATAGCTATAACATCAGTAAACTATTCTAAGAAATTGACCCCATATAATTCACTAAATAAAAGGCTATATGAAATTGCTGATATAATCATTGATGATAAGGTACCGGAGGGTGAAGCAGGTTATGAGCTTGGTGAATATAAGATCTCAGCGATTTCCACAATACTTGACGCATTCATTCTTCACAGTCTTGAGATATTGATTGTAAAGAAACTTCTGGAGAAGGGAGTAAAGCCTGATATTTGGATAAGTACTAACATACCTGGCTCTCATGAATATAATAGGTTACTCCGGGAAAAATATAAAAAATTGATAAAGTATCTATAGCATCGAGTAAGGGTGATGGCATGCCTATAATGCATACGAGAATAGATGATAGATTAATCCATGGACAGGTCACGGTAGCGTGGGCAAAGACCCTAAATGTACAGAAGATAGATGTTATTAGTGACTCAGCGGCTAAGAATAAGTTCACCCAGGAATTACTTAAGGCAAGTGCGCCACCTGGTGTTAGTGTAGAAGTATTGTCAGTAGATGATGCTGTAAAGAAGATCTTGAACAATTCATATGAGAAAGAAAGAGTAATGCTTATTGTTGATACCGTTAAGTCACTAGATAGGTTATTTAAGGGTGGAGTTCTCTTAAACGAAGTTAACTTAGGCAACCAAGGTGGTGGGAAACCAGGTACAAAGAAATTAACAAAATCTGTTTATCTCGACGATAATGATATTCAAATTTTGAGAGAATTAGTTAAAAAAGGCATCAAGGTTACTGTACAAATGATGCCAAATGAAGAAAAGAGAGATTTTGCTTCATTTAAAATTTAAGTATTTAGGCGAAATATTTATATTCTACATAACCTATATATTATTGTGCTTAAGTAAATATACCCAACTATTTATAAGGCATATTAGAACCAGAGCCACATATGGGTGGCATATTTGGTGTGATCTCTGGTTTTAGGAGCGTCGCGCCCCTAATCCGACTCGGGCTTGAGAGACTTGTTCACAGAGGGATTGATGGTGCTGGAATTGTAACGCTTTATGAAGGTAAGTTCTTCATTAAGAAGGATGCTGGCCGTATTGACGATGTTCACAAGAAGCTCAATTTTGATGATTTACCTGGCTACGTTGGACTCGGCCATGTCAGGTCTGCAACCCATGGTAGACCTGTATATGAGAATACGCACCCCTTTCTTGATTGTAAAGGTAACATAGCCCTTGTTATGGATGGCGTCATCGCTGGTTACGATGAGTTGAGGGACAGGCTTGAGGGACACCATAAAATTTCTTCCCGAACAGATGCGGAGCTTCTTGCGCACCTAATTGAAGAGGCGATAGATAAGGAAGGTAATGTCCTTAAGGCTGTATCCAATGTTGTTAAGGAGTTGAGAGGTTACTATGCGGCTGCCTTTATTTACAGAATTGATGGTAACGTATATGCCTTTAGCATGGGTAATCCACTGATTGTCGGGATATCACAATCGGAATACTACATAAGCAGTGAAGAACAAGCATTACCAAATGATGTGAGGAATGTTTATTACCTAACGCCAGGCAGGCTTGCAGTACTCAGTAAAAGTGGTGTTAAGGGCTTTGATTTAACAACACTCACTGAGGTTGAACTAGCCCCACAGACTATCTCTGGTGTGTTCATTAATGTTGTTAAGGGTTCCTTCGAGTATTTCATGCTTAAGGAGATTTATGAGACTCCAGAAGCTTTAGCCCGATCGATTAATCTACTTCAAGTCGAGTATTTAAGGGATGCCGCCCGCCTCATCGATAAGGCTAAGAATATAATACTCACTGGATCTGGAACTTCCTATCATGCAGCATTGATTGGTAAGTACTACCTTAAGGCCTTCGCGAATATAAACTCCGACGTAGTACCTGCCGGTGAGTTCCTCTACGAGGGTTTAGACCTCGTTGAGCCGGGCACCCTAGTGATTGCGATAAGCCAGTCGGGTGAGTCTACGGATGTCGTTAGGACTGTTAGGACGGCTAAGAGGAAGGGTGCTGCAATACTCAGCATTGTTAATAGATTAGGCACAACTCTAATGAGGGAATCAAACATTTATCTACCAATTGGTGCAGGGCCTGAAATGGCTGTTCCGGCCACAAAGACGTTTACTGCGACGCTTTCGATACTGCTTCAACTGGCCTCTATGGTGAGCGATAAATTAGAGCGGGCACAGAGTGGTATTAATACCGTAATAAAACTCATTGCTAATAATCTTGATAGTATTAATAAACGTGCTAATGAAATTGCTGAGGAAATTAAGGACTCCATTGGTGCCTATGTCATCTCTGGAGGCCCTGTAGGCATGCCTTTAGCACTGGAGGCTGCGCTTAAACTTAAGGAGGCAGTCCAATTACATGCTGAAGCGTACAATTTCAGGGAGTTGAAGCATGGACCGATAACTCTGGTGTCTAGAGAATTCCCTGTGATAGCGATATTACCCGGTGGTGATGTTAATGCCGATATGGAGACTGTGATAACTGAAGTTTGGTATAGAGGAGGGACTGTGATAATCGTGGGCGATAAGTATGGAAGAAAGCTTGGCGATTATGCATTAACATTTAATGAGGCAATCAATTCCTTATTAACGCCAATAGCTTATGCGCCAGTAATACAATTGCTAGCGTATAATTTAGGGGTTATTAGGGGAATCGATGTGGATAACCCACGCCATTTAACAAAGGTAGTAACTACATGATGATCTTCGTAGTCTTATGGCTCGTGGCTTGTCCTTCCTTAATCTTAACTCTAAAATTATCGTAATCGTTACGTCATATATCGTAAGGGTGAGTTGTTTAATTACAGTAGTATTTAACTTACTTATCAGGCGAGTTATCGGCAACGATGCGTGTTTCGTTGTGGTATTATTTTTACGATTTCTAGCATCACGTTTATAAGTGGGTTTGTCATTGTGGTTCGCGATGTTCGGTTACGTTGGGCGTATTGCCAGGGTGGATTTAACGAGTAGATCTGTTAAAGTTGAGAAGGTGCCTGGTTGGTTAATTGAGTTGTTCATTGGTGGTAAGGGCTTTGTCTATGGATTATTAAGTAGGGAATTAACTCCGGGCGTTGACGCCTTCTCGCCCGGTAATAAGATTGTTATATTGCCGCTGCGCCCTGGCTGGTTTGGCTCCTGCGGCTGCTAAGACTATTGTTGGTGCTGTTAGTCCGTTGAGTGGTTTGATTCATGATACTAGTGTTGGTGAGTGGTTTTCGTATTTCCTGCGTGGTGCTGGTTTTGATGCGTTAATCATTGAGGGAGCTTCGAGGGATCCTGTTTATCTTTGGGTTCATGATGGTGTTGTTGAGGTTAGGGATGCAACCAAGGTGTGGGGTAAGTCGACGAGGGACGCTGTTAAGTTAATTAGGGAGGAGACCAATAGGGCGGCTTCGGTAATGGTCATTGGGCCCGCCGGTGAGAATAGGGTTGGTGTTGCCAACATCATGGTTGACGGTGAGAGGTCTGGTGGTAGGGGTGGTCTTGGCGCTGTCTTTGGTGCCAAGGGTCTTAAGGCTGTTGCGGTCTATGGCATACCTAGGGTTGAGGTTGCTGACAGAGATAGGTTGAGGAGCTTGTTCCTGGAGGTTTACGAGAGGTTTAGGACTGGTTATGAGGCTGCTGAGCATAGGGAGTACGGCACGAACAATGGGCTCCTGATCAGCGGTGCCATGGGTGTTTCGCCGGCGTACAATTACGGCAGACCCAAGCTTGGTGAGGATGAGGCCCAGAAACTTAGTGGCATAGCGATTAAGGATATTGAGGTTGGTTTTCCAGGTAAGCCCATAAAGATTGTTGGGTCCCTATGCCCCGTCAAGTGCTCGAGATGGGTTAGGATACCCGGTGGAGATGATTTTGTTAAGCCTGAGTATGAGAAGTGGGGCTTGTTGGGCGCTGCCGTCGGTGTCTTTGACAAGGCCCTTGTCCTTAAGGCCATGAGGCTTGCTGATGATCTGGGTCTCGATGCGATTGGGGCTGGTAATGCCATTGCCTGGGCTATGGATCTCTATGAACATGGTTTGTTGAACAGGGGTGAGGTTGGTTTTGAGCTTAGGTTTGGCAATGGTGATGCCGTGCTCAGACTTCTCGAGGATATGGCCCATAGGCGTGGTTTTGGTGCAGTCCTCGCTGACGGTGTTGCTAATGCCGTGAAGAGGTTGGGTAAGGGTTCCGAGTTTGCTGTCCATATCAAGAATATAGCCTTACCTGCCTGGTATCCCAATGGACCTCTCAGGGGTTTAGTCATCTCCTACTTAACGGCTGATGTTGGCGCCTCTCACCTACGTGGTTGGCCTGAGATGCATTCTGAGGATACGCCGTTGAGGGATACTGTATCGTCGATGATTAACGATAGGGATCATAAGGCTGTCATGGACTCAATGGGACTCTGCGTGTTCAATCCATACAAGTGGGAGGACTTGGTTAACTTCTACGAGGCAGCCACGGGTAGGCACGTTAGTAGGGATGACTTGGCTAGGGTTAGTGTTAGGATTGACACAATAGCCAGGGTTTGGCATGTGCTCACTGGCCATGTTGATCCTTGGAGTGAAGTGCCGTACAAGATGATCAATGATCCCAATGGACCGAGACTTGGGAGGGAGGAGGTTGTGGAGGCGCTCAGGGAATTCTATAGGTTGAGGGGTTGGGATCTGGAGACTGGGCTTCCGTCTGTTGAGTATCTGAGGGGTTTGGGGCTTGATTGGTTGGTGCCGTTGAGGAATAAGGCCGCTGAGTATCTCGGGCAGGGTAAGGCTTAATTTTGTGTTTTGTACCCTGGGCATATGTTAAGTCCTCTCTATGATTTATTGCTTGGGATGGCCTTTGGTTTCCTCCTTGCCGTTCCCCCTGGTCCCATGAATGCCCTCATTGCTGCCGAGTCTACGCGTTCTCCGTTGCATGGTACTAGTACGGGTCTTGGTGCGATGTCTGCCGATGCCATCTTCATGGTTCTTACGTACTATTTCTCGAGGATTCTCGGTTACTATGCTCATTACCTTTACATAGTGGGTTTCTTCGTGATGGCTTATCTTGCGGTGTCGATATTGAGGTCCACGTTTTCGCTCAGGAAAGTTGTTGGTGACAGGTCTCCCCTGCTTAGTTATTTTATGGGTATTTCCATGGGCTTATCTAATCCGTACCAGGTGTTTTGGTGGTTGACGGCTGGTTTGTCGTTTATGAATATATTTGGTATACTTAGTGTTGTTGGTTTGTTTCTGGCGATCCTAATATGGGTTGTGGTGTTTCCGCTTGCTGTGCACTTTGGTAAGGTTTACGGCGGTTCCAGGGTTGATTTCGTCATTAAGCTCATCTCCGCTCTCGGGATTCTTGCCTTTGCTGTGTATATACTGACTAGGGCCTTGACGTTTTTCATGTAGAGGTAAGTTTATAAAGTTGAATTTGTGAAATAGAATGTGGATCTAGACGAGATTGCACTATCGGTGATGGGACCATTAATACTTAGGCTGAGGGGAACCAAGATTTACGAGAAGCTCATGAAGAATCTCCAGGCTTCGTTGTCGTTCACAAGCCCTGAACGTTATTTGGCCAGGACCCTATTCATATCAGTTATAATGTTAGCTGTGGCGGCGCCGCTGGGTGTTGTGTTAATTATGCTTAATCTAAACAATGCCCTGATTCTATTAAAAATGAGGCTTCTATTCACGACCCAGTATGGGATTAGGGATCTGGTGCTTATGGGTATTGGTGCTATTCTCATTTTCCTGCCGTTCATTGTCTATGAAATGATGATCAGTCTACCGAGGATAACGTCAAGCGACTTGGCGTTTAAGGTTGATACGGAGTTGCCGTTCTTCGTGGCCTACGTATCAGCCATAACAAACTCAGGCTTGTCCGTCTTTAGGGCTGTGGAGAGGATTGCTGAGGCCAAGATCCTGGAGGTTATGGGTAGGGTTGCCAGGTGGGCTTATATTAGGTTTAGGGTTTTTGGTGAGGATCCGTTGACGGCTTTATCCAATGTTTCGTCAGCCCTCGAGAGCAGGATGCTTAGGGAGTTCATTAGTGGCTACATAACCACGGTTAGGACGGGTGGTGATGTGGTTCATTACATAAATACTAGGCTTCATGACATTGTTAGTAACGCCATCGAGCGTATGAATAGGGCTGCTGAGTTCCTGGGAATGCTCATGGAGAGTTACATAGGTTCCGCCGCAATACTACTGATTGGACTTGACGTGCTTTACCTAGCCCAGGCAGTGACTCCCTTTGGTAATAGGTATGCGGCGTTTATGCAGGCTATCAATTCGAACTACCTATTTGGTTTATTTATCGTCCCAGCAATATCCATCGCCTTCATATACCTCGGTGAGGTTTCAACCTTTAGGTCGCCATACACTGATTATAGGCCGTATAAATGGGCTGGTGTGTCCCTTGGTGCTACTGCCGTTCTTGGTTTTCTTGAGTATGACCTGTTGTTTCATAGGGATTTGAGTAATAGGATCTATATTCATGGTATACCGATACCCCTCGATTACACCATCGTCTTTGGGTTAACCCTAGCCCTCTCCTTCGTACCCACGGCTATCTACTCCATGAAGATTGTTAGGGAGAGGTGGGAGATTGATAAAGAGTATGCCGAGTTCCTGAGGGACGTGACCGAGTTGAGGAAGAGTGGGTTCACGCCTGAGAAGACTTTCGAGACGCTTAGGTATACGAGGAGGTATGGTGCCTTTGATCAATTGCTTGATAGGATGGTTAAGCAGATTAGGTATGGTGTACCAATTAGGGAGGTGCTCTCTTCAATAATGCTGAAACTACACAGCTATTACTCCAGGGTCTTCACGTTCCTACTCACAGAAACAATAGACCTGGGCGGCGCCTCACCACAGGTTTTGGATATGCTCGCCAACTTCGCGTCATCGATTGTTAGTGTTCAGGAGAATATGAGGTCTAGGCTTAGACCGTTGAGGTATGTGCCCTACATAGGTGCCGTTATATTGATCGTGACTCTCGTCGTCTTGATATTCTCGGTGGTCGCCATAGTGACTAGGATCGGTCCTGGCGGTATTGCCTCAGGTCCATCATCAAGTCCATTGGTTAATTTGCTTGCTACGTCCTTCTCGTTCACGATAACAATCGACTCCTTCATTATGGGGTTGATAGCCGGTAAGTTGGGTGAAGGTGAGCTATCCCTTGGGTTTAGGCATGCTGTTGTTCTCACACTGATGGTTGTGATTGTTTACGCAATGTCGCCATTCCTCGCCAACGCCTTGTTTGGCTCCATGTCTGGACTATCCACGAGTGTGCCGTATTAGGGTGGTGCTGTCTCCATTAAATAGTCTATGTACTTAAAAATCGCGTCTAACGCTGGTGATTCATAAAATGATAGCTTCAGGCTCTCTATCTCGAGGGCTTGCCTAACTATTGGGAATAACTCGTCGTATGGTATGACGTGGGGTTCGACACCAACCATATCCTTCACTAACCTAGTCCATGGAAGATTACTCAGTGCATCCATTGGGTATTTGATGTTTAGCATGTTTAGTATCGGCCTCAATAATTTATTGCTGACCTTCATTTCCTGCATTAGGTTGGCGACGTTGCCAACAGCCCTTAGGCTACTGTGGTCTGGTATTGAGACTAGAATAACGTTATCGCTGGCTTCCAGCAATGTAGTTAATGTATCATAGGATAGACCGAGGGCAGGTGAGTCCATAATTACATACAGTGGGGATACGGCACTTACGGCATTTATTAATCCCCTGAGTAAATATCTATCAATTCTTACCTGACTTGGGTATTGGCCTAGGGATGCTGTGAATACTAACTTAAATGTTTCGTCACCAACCTGCCATGTCTTAACGTAGAGTGTCGATAGTGGATCCGGTATCCTACCCATGAGATAATCAGTCAGTGTGTACGGTAGTCTCGTCTCAACATCGCCAAGTAGCAGCATTGTTGCTGTGCCGCTATCTATGCCGAGGTCTAGGAGTACCACTGGGTATTGTGCCTTGTTCCTTAGTTCATAGGCGAGTACCACGGCTATGTTTATTGCTATTGTTGTTTTGCCCGTGCCACCCTTCGTCCCACTCGTTATTAATATAGTCCTCACGAAACCACCAACCCTACCTATTACGTACTTAAATCATTTAAATAAGAATTACTGTGAATAATGACGGTCAACCTCTCCTTGGTTTCCTAAGGGGTCTTTTCTTTATATCCTCGGGACCTGGTTTATTGCTCTCCATCTCGAGTTTGATTATTAAGTTCTCAATGTCCCTATTGATCATTAGAATCCCTAGGATGTTCAGGAGAAAGCCTATTATGAAGAGTGATGATGATAACAACACGTTATCGATGATTGCCAATACAATAAACCCAATTACCATAAATACGAGACCAATTATGGCTATTAATATGCTCGTCCTCATACAAATTAGCTAACCAACCTGGGTATTTATACTTAGTGATGACGAACAATCAATTCCGCACCAGGCATGATTTACCATCAAGATCCTCGTTACAAAACGTAACCTAAAGGAATGCGTCCAATCCACCACCGGTTAACCGCCTAATTGTTGACCAACTACGGCGAACTATTGGTGGTAAGTCACCATGCTCCCTAACCCAATTCCTTAGGAAGCCTATTGTCCTGGGATCACTGGGATAACCACTGCCGAAGTCACCATACTCCCTATGTAACTCCTCAATTATTGAGTCCCTGGTCACCTTGGCAATTATGCTTGCCGCCGAAACTATTGGAATCAACTTATCCGCCTTATTCATTGAGATAACCTCAACACTGCCAACAGACCTCCTGATCAAATCTCCATACCTCTCTGCATTCGGGTCTGGTGAGTCAATGTAAACCCTGTCTAGGTTTACAATCCTTAACGCCCTACCTATTAGTTTGACCGCAACCTCAGCCTCAAGCTTATTTAGTGCGTTTAAATAAACGTAGTTATCGATTGTTTCGGGCTCTATGACCTCATAATCCATGTATGTTAGGATTGACCTAAGCACATTCAATAACCTAGACCTACCCTGTGGGCTTAATTCCTTAGAATCCCTAACACCGATATTCTTTAGTTTGTCCATGTCGTCTATCACGGCTATTGCCATGACCATGGGTCCAATCACGGGTCCACGACCAGCCTCATCGATGCCTCCTACGAATACCCTCATCGATTACCTGCTTAATAAGCGCCTTAAATTCCTCACACTCAATGTGGACCCCACCATATATGGCAATTTCGTAGTAATTAATTAACTTGTTAACAAGCCCCTCATTAACATGGAGATGATTTATTAGGTAATCCCCAACATCCCTATGCGTCAATGATGGATTACTGAGTCCCAGTTTACGAATGAGTCTTATGAACGAATCATTGATGCACACCCTGCCCTCACTACGTCCAGTACCAATGAGGGGTAGGATTATGGATAAGGTTATTAATGAAAACGACGTTATTAACGAAATCATAACAACCAGGTACCTTAGTGATACATTATTAGCCACAACCTTACTTTTTACGGTCAATGAATTAACCGAGCCACCCATACCTGTTGCCGTCGTATTAGCAGTGGCCTGAGATGAGGATGTTCGCAACGGCATTATCGGTACTCGACCTTCACGGTACGTATGGCCACCCACAATGATGTTCTCGAATCCGCCATACTCGGTATTATTGTATGCGACCGCCGTGGTTACGTTGCCTTTACTTATGGTTGAGTTTAATAATGTTAATGAGTATATGCTTATTGTACCATTTGCATAGAGCATGCCATCAATTAAGAAATAACCATTACCCAGTACGCCAATTCCTGCGAATATGTAGTATTGTTGATTAACGGGCTTGTTTGGTGAAATTATGATTATCACACCATGGCTTGTGGATGTACCATTAATGATGGATATGCTGATAATGGGCCAATTAATTACTTCATAAAAGCCCATGTAGTTCGTAGCCGCAGTAGCATCTGCGATCATTATTAGGACTAGGATAAGTAGGGTTAGTATCAGTGTAAATGGTTTATTAACTCCCATTTCCATAACTACTTAATGAACTTACTAATAATGCTTTTGCTATTGAATATTTTAGTTGGCGAACCACAAACGAACCCATTAACAATAGTAATGAATGCGTCATTAACCTATGTCGGTAGTGCCTATTCCCTGGTCGTTTATGGGGTGTCTTATGCCAATTCATCGGGTTATATTATCGTTCCCCAGGGGGTTTATGAGGGTAGGTTCGCGGGGCTCCTTAGGTTGGGTAATTTCGTCTATGTTGGGGTTTACCAGGGCTTAATTACGAAGTCAAACTTCATAGGCTCCTTCACGCCAATCATTAGTTATGAAGCCGTCAGTGTACCTACGGAGCTTCTGTTGGGCAATTACACGAATTTTATGGCTGTTGTTCAGTCAAGGATACCTGTGGTGCTTAGATACCTAGTATTTAATGAGTATGGTAATGGTACCATGATAAATACGCTGCCGTTAATTACAGTCAATGAATCAACGAGTTTGACGATACCCCTTAGTGGTGGTTATGATTGCAGTAGCTATGTTGTGAATGCCACGTTTTTCACACCGACTCGGATAGTGCCAATACCTGTGGTGATTAATCAGGAACCACCAATAACATACTTCACGAGTAACGTGACCATAGTAAAAACATCACCAGCCACTGAATTAATGCTACTTGAACCTGGTGATATAGTCATTGCAGAGGCACCCATAACATCGGCAAGCTACATCATGTATGTGTGCCGTAAACTAGGCGAGGCATTTGAGGGTTATAACCTCATGTATGCAATGGTATATTTGGGACCCATCAATATCAATGTAACAGAAAGCTCTATTGCGCATTTATCTGGTGCCATTAATAACAATGAATTACGCGCAATTAATGAAGTCTTTCAGAAATTAGTGGGTGGTGGGTATAGGCTTGTTAATTATTCTGCAGGGCCTGAAAATCTATTACGAAGCGGTAAAGGTTCGATCGTGGATTTCGTCACGGTTGCAATGTATGTATTGAGGGTTTATGGCATACCTGCTAGGGCTACTTTTGGTTTTTACGGTGTGTACTACAATGGTCAATACATCTTCAGCTCATCAACGGGCGTACTATGGGATGAAGCCTATACTAATAGTGGGTGGGTTATGTTCCTACCAACACCATCTTATGGCGGTTCCATGCTGGGCTTCGGATACGGCAATGTGCTATACTCAGTAATTATTGGCTTAATCCTCGTTCTACCCTGGGTTATTGGTTATTTAATATTTGTGATCATTAGCCATGTAAGGATGAGATGAGTTTAAAAACGCCTAGGTCTTGGCATTACTAGGGAGGTATTAATGAATTTAGATTATGTAAAAAATGCTGTTGATTCTGTCGTTAGGGAGGTTTCCAAGGCTGTCATTGGGTACGACCTCGAGGTTAGGTTGTTGTTTGGTTGTTTGTTGGTTGGTGGTCATGTTCTTGTTGAGGGTTTTCCTGGCCTTGCTAAGAC
>OGCG01000722.1_pt1 | contig 18977 bp, 11 predicted proteins | sample 1570061 | NCBI WGS metagenome assembly OGCG01 (sample SAMN06268698, study PRJEB24515) | hot springs metagenome | isolation source: Joseph's Coat, Yellowstone National Park, Washington, USA | place: USA:Joseph's Coat, Yellowstone National Park, Washington, USA
GTGCGGGGGGGCATGTCCGAGTGTCGATCAGTTCCCGCTTGATGGTGGCGAAGAACGATTCGGCGATGGCGTTGTCCCAGCATTAACCGGCTAATCCGGCCTCGGAAGTCCGTCGGGTTAGGGTGGCGGCTGCGGTCAGGGGCTGTTCCAGCGCCGGTAGGCGGCGGCGAGGGTGTTGGTGATCGGGTCGCCGTGGAGGTCGATGTCGAGTAGGGCGATTCGATAGCGCTTGCCGTGGTGCTCGCAGGTAGCGAGCAGTTCTCGCCGGTCGTTGGCCATGGCGACGGAGACGACTTGGACTTGTTCTCCGATGACGGTTCCTGGAACGGGGAAGGTGGCGTCGTTGTCGAAGGCGGTCTCGAACGCGGTGAGTGCTTCGTCGTCGTTGTAGCAGTCGACGGTGATGTCGGCGATTAGCGAGTCGAGCTCGCTGTTGCGACCTGGGGTCATTGGTTGCTGGCCTTCCAGCGGGGTGGGCGCTCAAGGCGACGTATGCGTTCTTCTTGGCTGCGGACGCGTTCGGAGACGGCTTCTAGGGCGGTGCGGAGGTGGGCGACTTCGGCGTTGAGGGCGCTCAGAGTCCGGGGTTCGTGGTGTCTGGCGCGGTGGTCTTCGATGACTGCGCGCAGCGAGGCGTTGCGGTAGAGGGCTGGCCGGCTGATGCCAGATAGGCGGGCGACGTTGGTGAAGGTGACGGGCTGGCCCGAGGAGAGCAGGTCGGCGCAGGCCGCTTCGACGGCGGCGAGGGTGTCGTTGCGGGCCATCAGGCGGTCTGTCCGGCGATGAGGACGTCGAGCCGGGCGACCAGGCGGCGGTGGCGGTCGGCCTCGTCGATCCATCCTCGCTGCTCGGCGTCTGCGGCCAGGGCCTGGGCGTCGACGCGTTGCGCGGCGAGGATGGCGACGCTGGCTGGGTCGGAGCGGAAGCTGGGGCAGTGCTCGCAGATGTTGGCGTAGGGGCAGGCGCCCTGGGCTGGGGCGCGTAGGCAGTAGCCGCCGGCCAGGCGGGACTTGTAGGCCGGCTCTTCTCGCCAATCGCCGGCGGGTTCGGCCCTCACCGGGATGCGGACCGGTCCGGTGGGCAGCGACCCGATCCGGGACTTGGCCAGATCGAGGGCCCGTTCGTACTCGGCTCGCACGGTGGTATCGAACAGCCGCCCGTAGCGCAGGCTCATCTCGGCTGAGACGTGCCCGAGGAGGACCATGAGAGCCTGGAGGGACACACCGGCGTTCACCAAGGCGGTGGCGTAGGTGTGGCGCAGCTGGTGCGGGGTTACATGGCCGATTCCCGCTGCTCGGGCGGCCCGGGCCAGCTCGAGCCTGACGGCGGTCTGGGACAAGCGTTTGCCGTGGTGGGTGAAGAGGAACTGGCACGGCCGTCGGGTACGCGGGTTGGTCAGGGGCTGACCGGCGGATCGGGTGGCGACGATCCGGTCGATGAGAGCGACGGTCTCGTCGTCGAGAGGGACCATCCGTTCGGTGTCGAGCTTGCCGAGCGGCACTTTCAGCCACGCCCCGTTGCCGGGAATCTCGTGCACGCAGTCCAGTTCCAAGTCGAGCAGCTCGCCGATGCGAAGCCCGCACGCCCGGGCCAACAACAAGGCGTCAGCGGCCAGGCGATACTCGGAGTCTTCCAGTGCGTCACTGAGGCGGCGGTCGGCATCGAGAGGCAAATATCGGGGCAGCGGCCGGGGAAGGCGGGGCATGTCGGAGCTGAAGATCAATCTCCGGGCTGGGGCTTGGGGCCAGCCCCACTCGGTGATGTCGTTCAAGAAGTTCGCCACGGCCAGGATCCGTCTCGCCTGATCGGCCGGGGTGATCGGATCTCCGGTCTTGGACGAAACTGCGGCCGCCACCGAGTTCAGGTAGGGCTCGATATGGCGTTGGCGGTCCAGGCCGGCCAGGCTCTCCAGCCGTGGGTCTGTCTCGGCCAGGAACCGGCCGAAATGAGCCAAGCGGGTGGCCAGGCCCGTGACCGTCTTCGGCCGGCACGTGCCGGACTTACGTTCCAGGTAAGCCACCAAGGCCGGTCGCAGAACCGGCGACGTGTCGGCCATGCGGTCCTCGAAGCTCTTGGGGACCAGCCACGCCGGCGGCGGCGCATCGGTGACCTGCAAGTGGAACAGCACCTGCCCGGCGGTGTGGATGGCGCCTCGGTAGTGACGCCATCCCTTCCCGGTCTGGGCCTGGCGGGCCGCGCACGCCTCGGCCAGCGCGTCCAGGTCCGTGAGGGTCAACTCCTCGAGCGGCCGGCTGGTCTGGATGAGCGCCCGGCCGATCACCTGCGAGGCCACCGCCACCGCCTGTTTGCGGGTGTAGCCCACCTCGACGGCTTGTTCCACGAACCTGGCCATGCCCGCCTCGATCGGGCTGGCCGTGACCTCCCGCCAGAAACTCGACAGCTTCCTCGACACCAGATAGTCCCATCCGGGCTGCAAGAACCCGTAGACCATCAGGAACGTGATGAACGGTCGGACCTGCGGCCCGGCCGCCAGACGCCGTCGCAGCGACTGGCCCGCCCACACCTGCGGATCCGGCCAGCGATCCAGGAAAGACCGTGCTGCGCTGGCATAGCCGCTGTTGCCCCGCCCGGTGACGGCCAGATGCGCTGCGTACGCGCCGATGAGATCCCCGCCAGGGTGTCTAGGAGCGCGAGCGTTGACGAGCGCGGGCCGCATCGAACTCCTTCTTGACATGAACCGGGGCCAGATGCACGTAGCGGGCGGTGGCATCGACATGAGCGTGACCCAAAAGTGCCTGCATCACAGCCAGATCGACTCCGGCCTCGGCCAGGGCCGTGCCGAAACTGTGGCGCAGAGCGTGCGGATGGCCGCCCGCCACCCCGGTCAGCTGGCGGTGATAACGGAAGATCGTCCGAAGCCCGGCTGCCGTGAGCGGCTGACCCCGATTCGGCCCCTTGGCCACCACGAACAACCGCGTCACCGCGGTCTCCGGCCGTTCCGCCAGCAGGTAGGTCTGGATCGCCCCGGCCACCTCCACGTCCAACGGGACCCGCCGTTCCTTCGATCCCTTGCCCCGCACCCGCAGCCACCGGCCGCCGATATCGACGTCTTTCACCTCCAACGCCAGCACCTCCCCCGAGCGCAGACCGCAGAACACCATCAGCCCGGCCATCGCCCGGTCCCGCCAGCTCCGAAGACTGCCCAACAGGGTCACGACCTCGTCGCCGTCCAAAGCCGCCGGCAGCCGCTTCGGTTCCCGAACACGCAGCGCGGAGCGGTGGCGGGGACGGCGAGCCACGTGCGCCAGCAAGCCGTTGCGTTCACCCGCCGCCCGCCAGCGGACCTCCCGGCCTTTGGGCACCGGATTCCCCGCGCTCGGGTCGCGCATCAGACGGAACGCGAACAGCCCGGAGATCGCCGCCAACCGGTGATTCACCGTCGCCGGCGCGTAACCATCCACACGGCGGCCGTCCATGCCCACCACATTCGGTCCCGGCCTCCCCGGCACGCTCGCCTGACGGCACGCGGTCAGGAACCGCAACAACACATCAGTGTCAACCGCGTCCAGACCGAACTCCTCTCCGGACAGCCACCGGCAGAACGCCAGCAAAGCGAACCCGTACACCCGGACCGTCTGAACCGAGTAGTTCCGATCCGCCAAATACTCCAGGTACTCATTCACCAATCCGAACCGGCCCGCACCATCACCAGCCAACGCCCATGACCCACCCCGGCGTTCCAGTCGCAGCTCCTCGGCCATCAGTTACATCTGTAACCCCTCGCAGACACCAAATCAAGCATTCAATGCCAGGACCACCGCTACCCCAACGTCATGCAGCCAGAGCCCTTGTCAGGGAATAGCCGGTAAATAGGCACTCACCGGCCATTCCGACCGAGAGCACCACGCCGTTGGCCCGGGCCAGCTTGCCGTAGTCGCGCTGGTCTTCTAGGTGACTGGTGTCTTTCGCGTCGTTCCCCATTTGCGATCGGGCCAGGATGTAGGAGAATTACATCAGTGGCGCTCTCCTGGAGGAGCGGCCGATGACCCTTGGAACAGCAGACCGCCAGGGCAACCTGCTCGACGGTATGAGCGAGTTCTGCGAGAAGACGCTCGCGACCGACTCGATCTACGCGTTCTTGCACCGGGAGCGCGACCGGCTGTTTCCCGACGAGGCCTTCGCGGACCTGTTCTGTAACGAGGGTCGCCGTTCGATGCCACCTTCGGTCGTCGCGGCCGCGATGGTGCCCCAGCGCCTCGAGGGCCTGTCGGACCGGGAGCGGCAGAGCGCTACGCGTTCGACGTCCGCTGGCGCTATGCGGCAGGTGTCGGCAGCTACGACACCTCGAGATGGACGATCTTCTCCCACACGGTCTTTGTCGACATGCGCGAGCGGCTTCGGCGATCGGAGCGTCCCGAGCGCGTCTTCGAGATCGCCCTCGAGGCGGCAAAGGCTGCCGGTCTCGTCGGCAAGAAGCGCGTGCTCGACTCGACGCTGCTCTATGACGCGGTGGCGACGATGGACACGATGACGCTCATTCGCTCTGCGATCCGCAATCTCTTGAAAGTCGCGGACGCCGAGCTGTGGGCAGTGCTCTCGAGCGGGGACGAGTACGCGAGCTCAGCGAAGCCCCAGATCGACTGGGATGACCGAGAAGCCCAAGCACAGCTCGTCGACAGCCGGGCGCACGACGCCTATGCGCTGCTCGCCCTCCTCGACGGGCGCGAGCTCGACGCGGTCGCGAGCCAGGCCGCGGCGCTGCTCGCGACGGTGACCGGCCAGGACTTGGAGGCAACCGACGACGGGTGTTCTCCATTGCCCAGAGGGTTCAAGGGTCATATCGCGATCGATCCGGACTCTGAGATCATCGCGGCGACCGTGGTGAGTCCGGGCAACGCCGGAGACGCGAGCGTTGCAGAGGAGCTGATCGAAGACCTCCTGGCCAGCGACGATGCGGCAAGCGACGATGCGGCCGAGAACGAGCGTCCCACATCATAACGAGAGCGAGTATGCGTCTATGGAGATGCGGCCTATGGGACCGGCGAGCTGCAGTCCCGCCTCACCGACGCCGGGATCGACTCCAAGTTGAAGACCCAGCCACCTGTCGGAAAGAACGGACTGTTCGCGAAGGACCGTTTCGTGATCGACCTCGATGCCGACACGGTGACCTGCCCGGCGAAGGTCACGGTGAATATCGGACGGCTGCGCGACACCACGGGCGTCGCTAAGTTCTTCGACCGCTGTGCGACCTGCCCGCTCGCAGCGCAGTGCACGACGTCAGGGCTCGGGCAAAAGCTGCGCGTCGGGGTAAACGAGCCCGCCCTCGCGCGGGCACGCGCGACGCAGGCCGATCCGAAGTGGCGGGCCGACTACCGACAGACGCGTCCGAAGGTCGAGCGAAAGCTCGCCCACCTGATGAGACGCAGACACGGCGGCCGGCGTTCAAGGGTGCGCGGAACGCTTTGAGTCGGAGCCGACTTCAGCCTCCTCTCCGCCGCAGCCAACCTCGCGCGCCTCGCGATACTCGGGGCCCGATCGATCGAAGCGGGAGAATGGGCGGTGGCCCGATGAGAGGCCTTGGAGGGTTCCGGCGCCGCACGACCGGCCCCGGAGGCCATGCGTCTTGCTACGAATTGCCCGCGTTGGCACAATCGCGGGAATTGCCACCGGGAACATGCGAGGCACCCTCGGCAGCCGCCCGAGGCCCGATCCTCACGGTGAACACTCGTTCAACACCAGTCACCTAGGTGCTCGCCTGCCGGCTCGACGAGATGCATGGCGAGACCTATCTTGTTTGTGAGGGTCAGCGTCGTGGCTAATGCTGAATCTGTTGCTGGTCGTCTCGAACGCATTACGCAGTAGCTGTCTTTGCCGGTGGATCCTTGTGCACTAGAGGCCAGAGGAGCCCCCATTTGCCTAGCCGCTGCCCTGGACCACCGTCGTCTGGTCTTGGGGGCGGGCGCTGTTTGGTTTAACAAGGAGTATCCCATCAGGGGTTGACGTAATCTCGGGAGCAAATGTATGATCGGCCCCCTGGATGGGGCTGGGTTGTTGCTTGGGCTCGTAGTGATGCTCGCGTGGGCGGGTGCCATCGCCTAGGGACGGAGCGACCCGGTTGTCTCAGATGGCTGTGTAAGCGAGCTCAGGGGACTTGATGCGACACAACTCGGCTGCCTAGTCGAGGTACGAGGTGGCATGATCTTCGGGCAAGTTGTGGCTCGGAGGGCGAATGTTCCGAGCACTAAAAGCCGTCCGCATAAAACATTCTTCATATTCTCTAATCTAATCAAAATCATTTGCTCACCGTATGGTTCGTGACGGGCTCTAAAAGTAGTTTGGGAACAAAAGGTGAGGTGACGATGATGCACATGGGCTAAGCCGGGCAGGCGTAGCCTTGTTGATTGGGAACAATCCAATTGGAGCGGGGCAGAGTGGTTGGTTCAGTTGTCGTCTTGTCGGACGAGAAACGAAGTCTTTGTAGGGCAAAGTTAGTTTGGTGTTAGTTTGGTCGAGTTGTTGTAATTTGGCTCGTTTGGTGTTTTATGCAAAAATAACTCAGCAACATATGTGGCCGTATACAACTGTTGCAGATGAACATAGTTGGCTAGTTTAGGTTGATGCGGAGTTGATGATTTGGCGATTGAGCTTGTTCATGGGGAGGAATCCGATGGGGACAGTGGGGGTTTCTTGTACTCTGAGAGCAGGTATTTTCGGCTAGGGACCACAGAAGACCTTGGAGAGGTTGGTAGCTGTCTCGAGAGTAAAACTGTACTATTTAATTTTTAGACGTTGTTTGAGCTTGTTTAAGTTTGTAGCTCGTAGCCTTCAGTAACTTTGTTCATGAAAGGTTTTTGGTTTGCAGGGAGCTCTAATCGACTCAAGTGAAGTTCCAAGTGGGATTTTGTGTAGTTGGGCTTTGTTGTGCTGCTAGGAAAATGGCATCTTGGAGGGCAGGCAGATCCTGAGCAGTCGGATAGTAAGTGGTGTGAAGGTTTGAAAGAATGCTCAGGTAGAGAGCGACGGCTTGAATTGGGTGGTTCTGGCGGTGGATGACGGCAGCGCCTTCTGCTGCTAAGGTAGCGCTGTCAGCAACCACGAAAATTGGTTGTGCCGCGTGACTATGGCTAGGAGTGCTCTCGCAGTTGCAGTTGTACCAGGTAGAAGATGGTCGCAGTTGCGAGAAGCTGTGCAGGTCGCTCTCTGAAACCTTGAACACGCGGTCGGCAGTTCAGTTGATGAAGGAATGACGACGAGGAGGTAATGGTCTCGCATGAAACGAAGTTCTTGGAGCAGTTCCCGAGGAGGGGAGGCGGATGCGTAGTCGTTTAGCCGTTGCACTCGGTGCAGCGAGCCTCACCATAGGTGGGTTAGCGCTTGCTGCAGTGGGCGCGGCCCCAGCCGGTGCTACCGCCACGCCTCAGGTAACCAGCCAGCCTTACACGATTGGTACTGGATCGGTTACATCTCCAGCAGTGACGGAGAGCAGCACCACGGTCAGCGCTACCAACGTGCAATACACACTGAGCTTTGTGACACCGGTGGCGCTCAACCAGCTGACCAGCTCGATAACCATCAATGACCCGAGCGGGCAGACAACTTTCCCCATTACCTCGACTGACTACACTATCGTCGACTTGGGGACCAGCCCCTACGTCGAAGGAACTAACCCTTCGGTCATGCCCTATACCGTCTCGGGCGCCAACTCTGGTGTCACCTTGACTTTGGCGGCTTCTGACACCGCCTCTACATCCATCAAGGCGGGAGACACCGTCGAGGTGATCATCACCGGGGTCACCAACCCTTCCACCGCTGGGAGCTACTCGCTCCAGGTGTGGACTAGTCAAGATCCAGTTCCGGCGTCGACGGCGACTTACTCGATCACTGGCGTGAGCACGCCCGCTTGTTCTGGTCCGACGCCTACGCCCTCTCCGGCGACGGGCAACTTTGGAACCGTTGCTGCGGTGGACCCTCTGGCGGGGGCTGCAAACCAGACTTACTGTTTGCAGCTGAGTTTCACCAACCCTAGTAGTAGTAGTAGTTCGTCGGTAAGCCTGAACCAGATCTCCATAGAGATACCGGGTGCGCTTTTCCCAGCGGTGCCGACGGACTACACTGTTTATGAGGTGGCCCCCACAGCTGGTGCGCTTACGGTAAGCAGCGTGAGCGTTTCCGGAAATGACACGGCAAGTGCAAAAGTGACCCTTACGCTTTCTGCCACTCTGACCGTGACCGTCGCTCCAAGCGGAACGCTGACTTTTGACGTGGGGATGAATGGCGTCACCAACCCGACGGCTGAAACAAGTGGCGTTACGGCTACCAGCGGTACTAGCTCGTTCACGGTTACGCCAACTGCTAGTTTCCTGAACAGCGGAACAGCGACAGTTACGCCAACAGTGGCCGTCCCGCAGAGTGGTACGTTCACCTTCAGTGGGGCGCCTGCCAGTGTGTCGGTAGCGGTGAACCCCCAGACTGGTGGGTCGTCGGCGATTCTTACCTACACCTTCCAGCTCACGACGGAGTTACCTTCGAGTGGTACCATCACGTTGGTGGCTCCGGCAAATACCACCTTCCCGACCAGTCCAAACCAGTACCTCTGGAGCGGGAATGGATACGCGGGTATCTTCACCGGATCCCCAACCGTGAGCACCGGTCAAGACTCGGCCGCCAACTTGGAGGGGGCTACTTTCCAGCTGTCGGACCTTCCCGGTTCCCAGACTTCCCTGCCCGCAGAACAAACCTTCACAGTGACGGTGATTGGGGTGACCAATCCAGTAGCGGGTACCTACTCCACGGCTGGGACGACCGGTTACTACGGAGTGGTGACTAGCCAGGACTTGGCCATTGCGGCAGCCCCGGCGGTTACCTTGGCTGCTACGTCGACTACTGGACAGTTCACGGTGACGGTGAACCCGAACACCCCGGCAGCTACTGGGGTGACCTACATGACTGGTCCCTTCTCGGCTTCCACGGCCTTTGCGGCAGGTAGCCAGATCGAGATCGAGGCTCCTACGGGTACCACCTTCCCGAGCGTCCCGAGCGACTATGAGCTCTACGACCTATCGACTCCGTCTTCCACGCAGCAGCCTTCTGCGGTTGCGATTGACGGAACAGCCAACGACATGATCCTTACGTTGGCCAGCCCACTGAACGCTGGCGACAACCTGAAGCTCGTCGTCAATGACGTGACCAATCCGCCTGCTGGTGTCTACACCCTGTCCTTGGGCGCTGTGACCACTGGTGATGCGCTTTCGCTCTTCACCACGCTCCCGGCTACCCCGAATGCAGGGGTCACCTACCCGAATGGCGCGATTGTCCGCAATCCAAACGGTGCGGAGTACATCTTCGCCGGTGGGAAGGCCTTCCCGATCACAAGCCCAGCAGTTGGGCATGCGATCTATGAGGCCGACCACGGTCATGTCCCAAGCGTTGTGCAGTTGAGCTCGGCACTTCCGGCCTCTGTGATCACAGGTCCCGCTCGGCCTGGCACGCTGCTGCAGGTGGCTGGCAAGGCTCCGATCTACGTGGTCGGCACCAACGGGACCTCGGTCTACTCCTTCACCAGCCCGAGCAACTTCCTAGGCGACGGCTATGACCCCAACAACGTGGTAGAGATCAGCGCTTTGACGACCTCGACCACCGGGGGCTGCTGCACCTACACGCCTGGGACTGCTCCGACTGCGGCTCAGACCATGGCCGATGGTGCTCTGCTCCGCACCAAGGCTGGCGGTGTTTACCTGGTTGAGGGTGGCACGGCCTTCCCGGTGACCAACGGCAGCCTGCTCAAGACCATCCAGAAGGTGGATCCTGCGCAGGTCCTCCAGAACATCACCATCACGGCCACCAACACCAACCAACCCACCGCCAACGGCACCCTGCTGCAGCAGATTGGGACCAAGGGCGTCTACGTCTCCTACCAAGGCGTCCTCTACCCGCTGCCGAGCCCGAAGGAGCTGACGAGCGATGGATACACCTTCCAGATGGTGGTTATGGTGCCCTCGCTTGGTCCCAACCCGACGGCTCCGGCCGGCGTGAGCTAAGGCCAGAGACCTATCTAGTCGTGGTCGGCGCTAGGCCGACCGGTTGAGAAAGAGGGGTGGCGGTTATGCCGCCACCCCTCTTCGCGTAAGAACACATCGGTGTGGCTTGGGGTATGGTCCGTATGGACGGAGGAGCCCACCTAAGCCCTTGAGGGAGGAGGATTATATGGAAATACGACCACGGAGGATGCCTCTCAAAGCCATTGTGAGTGGGCTTGTTCTCTTGGCGCTAACAGGGGCGATAGCAGCCCCAACCGCGCTAGCTACGCCTACCCCGACGCTTGTTACTGAGCCCTATATCATTGGCTCAGGCTCCCTCAGCAACATACAGGTCTCCATCTCGAACAACTCGACTGGAGCCAGCACGGTCTACGTTGTGAGCTTTATCACACCAGCTGAGCTTGTAGGGGGCTCAGCGCATCTGATCATCACCGATCCCACGGGGCGCACCTCGTTTCCTTCGGTGGCTGGCGACTACAGCGTTGTGAATCCTGGGGGCTCGGGCGGTGGCACCGTTAGTTCTGTGTCCGTCTCTCCGGGCAGTGTCAATTTAGTGCTGCCCGGCACCATCGCCGCAGGTGGCCAAGTCCAGGTGGTTATCTCCGGCGTAACCAACCCCCTCACCCCTGGGACCTATTACTTAGAGGTCTCGACATCTCAGTCTTCTGCTCCGGCGGACTCTCCTACCTATGCGATCACCGGCTCCGCGCTAGCGGGCAACTGTTCCAGCGCGAGCTCGCCCCTCCAGCCGACTAGCCCTGCTCTGGCCGGCGAGGCCGGAGTTTTTTACTGCATGCCAAACCTGAGGGCCGCTAGTGCGCTTAGCAGTCTCGATGTGAGCCTGGCGGGGGCCAGCTTTCCCAATGGCGTTACCTCTGACTACACGGTCTATGACCTGACGAAGAATCAGCAGATCCCCGTGACCTCAGTCACGGCTAGCAGCGGCGCAGCTGTGATCGCCTTGGGAAGCCCCGGGATCGGTTCCGGAGACAGCTTCGACCTTGGAATCTTGGATGTGATCAACCCCTCCACGGCAGGTTCGGTCACAGCCAGTGTGGCGAGTACCTCTGGTGCGCCAACGTATACCTACGCAACCGGGGTGTCCAACCTCGCCATCTCCATCAACCCCCTCTCGGCCGGAGCCCAGGCCAACTACGCTGTTAGCTTCCGGGTCACCACTGCGATTCCTGGGGGAGGCACAGTTACCCTTGCAGCTCCAACGGGCACGATCTTTCCTTCGAACGCGGCCCAATACAGCTTGGCGGACACCCCCAACCCGAGCGGGCTGAACGGCCAGCTCGCTTCCTACCTACTCGCTGGTGGTGGGACCGCCACAGTCACCATCACCATGCCCCGAGAGGTCTACGCCGGTGACACCTTGACCATCACCATCTTGGGCGTGATAAATCCCCCCGCAGGCAACTACAGCGGCCAAGGGGCGCCAGCTGGCCAAGGCTTTTTTGTCTCTACCTCAACCGACACCGCTAAGGTCGCGAGCCCTGCTTATACCATCGCCCCCTCTACTACCTCCACCAGCAGCGTGAAGGTGACAGTCTCCTCCTCGGTCCCAGGCGCGGTGGCGAACTACACCTTTGGGATCCTGGCCGCAGGAAATGGAGGGCTCGGATCTGGCTCCAGCATTGAAATTGACGCCCCCTCAGGAACGGTCTTCCCTGGCGTCGGATCCGACTACCAGATTGAAGATCTCTCCAACCCGGCCCAGAGCGGACCCCCAGCTGCGATCTCTTATGACGCCACGACCAACCAGGTGGTTATCACTATCGCAAAACCCTTGGCCCAAGGAGACGACTTCGAGATCTCAATAAATGGGGTGACCAACCCCCAGGCAGGCACCTACACAGCCGGGCTGGTTGGAAATATCGCCCCTGGCAAGCAACCCACCAGGCCGACAACGACAACCACCACTACTACCCCTTCTCGGCCAAAGCCTCCGGTGGTGGTGTTTCCGACGGCGGCCGACTCCCACCCCAATGGAGCGCTCGTCGAGACCCCGAGGGGCGGCATCTACTTCTTTGCCGGAGGAAAGGCCTTCCCCATCACCAACAGGGCCATGTTTGCCCTCGTGCGCCGGAGCGATCCTGCCGTGGTGGTTCGGGGGACAGTGACGGCGGCAGAGATTTCTGGGCGCATGCGGGAGGGGACAGTAGTGCAGATAGCAGGCAGACCGGCCTTTTGGGTGGTGGGTCCCCACGGAAGGCTCCATTCTTTCCGGAGCATTGCCCAATATCTCGCCGATGGATACGACCCCGCACAAAAGGTAGTAATTCCCTACGCGGCGAACCTTTCGGTTTCTCCCACGCCTCCGCCCAACGCTGCGCAGGTGATGGCAGACGGAGCATTGGTCCAGGCGCCAAATGGCGCGGTTCACGTCTTGGCGGGCGGCAAAGCGCTTCCGATCCCGAATCTGAGCCTCTTGGTGGCCGTTGAGAGGGCGGACCATGCCCACATGATCCGAGCGGTCCTGCCGCCTTCGGCTTTTCAAGCAAAGATTGCCGATGGGGTGCTATTCAAGGTGCCCGGGGCTGGAGGGGTCTATGTGAGCTATGGCGGAAAGAGGTACGTTTTTTCCAGCTTGGCCCAGCTCAGAGAAGACGGATACATAGGCGCTTACGTCTTGCCAGTGGCAGGGGTAGCAGTGGTTCCTATCGGCTAGCAACAGCTCTTGAGCAACTCTGCAGCTACGACTCTCAATCTCTACTTGAGGTCTCGGGTCCAGGGTTCGGGACCCGAGACCTCAAGATTTCAAAATTGGAGGGCTCTTTGGCGGGGATGTAGAAGGGGCCTCGGGCCTTTTTGCTTTCTCCTCGGAGCTGGATGCCTTGCGTGGCTCGTCACATTTTCCTAACGCGCCAATCGTCTCTGATGGCCGGCGGGGCCGCTAAGACTGTATTCGCAAGCGCTCCCAGCCTCGGCCTCGAGCGGGCCTCGGCGAAGTCGTCGAGGGAGTCCGAAGGTGCCAGACCTCGATTGGATTGGGGGGCTTTGGCTTTCTCAAGTGGGTGAAAGAGCTATGCGAAGCCGACCCGAAGACGAGCTTCGCGACCTGTGGGCTGGCCGGAAGGCTGCCAAGCTGGGGCAGGGACGCGCCAAGGCCGTAGTTGTCGCGTGTCTGGCAACTACCGGTTTTGCAGGCGCGCTCGCAGCGCCGAAGCAGTTGGTGGCGGGAGCGTGGGGAGGGGTTGCCCGGGCTTCTTCGTCACCTCCAGCACCCCAGCTCTCTGCAACACCGAAGGTTGCAACGCCGAAACAGGTATCTAGCCAGCCACTCCCAATTGGCGCTCCTGCTGTCACCTACATTGACCCCCCTCGTCTAATAGATAGCTTTGGCGGAGCCGGGTTTTTCATCTACGGAGCCAACTTCGAAGGCACCAGTTCGAAGGGCTTTGTGAAGGCCACCTCCGTCCAGGTCGGAGACATCACTCTTCGGCCTACTACCACCCCTGCCGAGCTGACCGATCCTGCTGCGCACCCCCCTGCGCCAGGGACATTCAGGGTGGTGGCCCCAAGCGAGATTCAAGCCACCCTTCCTTTAGCCGAAGCTGATCTCGGCGCGTTGCCAGTGACGGTCACTACACCTGTGGGTAGCAGTGTCCCGGCCCCGGAGGACCCTGCTGCCCAGCTTGTAGTAGAAGGAGACAGTGCTGCCCCAGTGGTTGCAGGGGCCCAGCCTTCGGCCGGTATCTACCCCTTGGTCAATGGGACCTCAGCTCGCCAGGTAGAGGTCAGTTTGGTGCAGTCTTCTCCCAGCGTGGGCGGGCTTTCTCTCCAGGCCGCCCCGGGGGATACCGTGGTGATCTTTTTCCCTTGGGCTGGGGCAGTTGCAGGCAACCAGAGCTGGGCGGCTTGCTCGATAGAGGGTCCTCCAGGATGGCAAGTGGTGGCGGGACCTCTAACTGGCGGGGTGGGGATCGCGGGCTATGCCTATACCACTTGGACGAAGAACTCGCCGGGGACGGTGGACTTCAGTCTTAGCTACGCAGGAGCTGGCTGCACAGAGCCTTCCCCAGAGGCGACTGCTGAGCTCCCCGGTGCCTATGCCGAGGCGTTTTCCGGCCCCATAGACGCACCAGGACCAGTCGTTTCTGGCCCGATATCCAGGCCCACCATCAGCGTGGCGAGTCCGACCCTAAGAGCGCATGGGTCTGCAGATCTGGTGGTCTCTTGCGTGAACATCGAGTACTCGACCGCTTTTGGGCCCGTGTGGAGTTTTCCCGGCGCCGATTTCATGCTGGGAGGAGTGCCGGCTAGCATCGACGGCTCTGCCTCCGCGGCGGTTTCCTGCGAGGAGATGATCGCGTCTGGCCCTGGCGCGGTCGGCTCATATCCCCTTGGGGCCACTGTCCCAGCGAAAGCTGCCTTCGGGGATGCCACCGAGACCCTTGCCATCAGCGGATCTCTACTACTGCCTGCTGGCCCACCCGTATCGGTGAGTTCCATCGAGCCGGTCTCGGGACCCCTTGAGGGGGGCAGTCGGGTCGTGATCCGGGGGTCGGGCTTCGATCAGGCGACCGGTGTCTATTTCGGCGATCAAGCGGCTGCTTCTTGGACCCTTGACTCCCCAACCCAGATCACCGCGATAGCGCCCCCATGGCCTTATGCGGGAGCCGATGGCAGGGTCTCGGTGACCGTAACTAGTTCTGAGGGACCCTCTCTTCCGAGCTCAGCGGCGGAATTCGCCTACGTCCCAGCTTCTGTCCCGACTGACTGGGCGGCGGTCGCCTGTCCTAGCGCGACCCACTGCGTGGCTGTGGGCCAGTCCGACTTCGGCCCGGCCCTCGCTTACTCCAATGACGGCGGTCAGAGCTGGAACCTGGCCGCCCCTCCGGCTGCCGACCTGATGGGACAGGTCACCTATGGCGAGGTCTCTTGTCCGAGCGTTAGCGACTGCGTGGCGGTATCGGACGCGGAGTATCCGAGACCAGTCGTGATTTGGTCTGGGGATGGCGGGGCTGACTGGCAGGATGTAACGCTTCCGCCCCCACCTCCGGGCGTGGTCCCAAACGACATCGGATATATCGACGCACTTGCCTGCTCGGGCGAGACCTGCGTGATAGGCGGGCAGTACAACGCGTATCCGGGACAGGTGCCTTTTGTGGACTGGTCTGACAACGCGGGTCAAACCTGGCATGCCGCGACTATCCCAGGGGGACTTCCAGGGGGAGCCCCTTGGCAGGGAGACAACTCAATATTTGCGCTCTCGTGCTTCTCTCCACTCGACTGCGTTGCGGGAGGCGGATGGTTTGGGGTCACCTTTATTACGCTCACCGACCCATATGGGGCTGTGGCCGAAGCCGGCTGGGCGCTTTCTACGACCGATGGCGGCCGGAGCTGGAAGCTGGAGGCTAGATCGATCCCAGGGGTGGGGGAGATCTCCTCTTTGTCCTGCCCGAGCTCTGGGCTTTGCGTGGGCGGGGCATACAATCACGGGGCCGAAGGACCGCTTTTGGTCTACACCAACGACTTCGGGCACACCTGGAGCGAAGCCTCCCTCCCCGCAGGCGTGGGTGCAATAGAAGACGTCTCCTGCGGCTCTTCGTCTTACTGCGTAGCGGCTGGATATAGCACAGACGCCAAGCCCTTAGCGCTTGTCTCAGTAGACGCCGGAGAGAGCTGGGTTGCCCAAAGTCCCATCGCTTTGGAGGGCGGAGGGATGCTCTTTGGGGTCTCCTGCGCCCCCAACACCGACATATGCGAGGCGGTCGGCCGGACCGATGCCCACAACGACATAGTCGTAGGGACCACTGGCCAAGGCTGGGTCACCCAGGCGCTCGGGGATCCCATCCCCGATCACCCCGAGGCCCAGGGAGCCTCTGGCACCCGGGTTAGCATCGCTGGATACGGGCTCCAAGAGACGGTCGGGGTGGCCCAGGCCGTAGAGGTGCCCGACCAGGCCCGCCCCACCCCCGGGGTCTCAGGATGGCAGGCCGATCCGCTGATCCCGCTTGGGGCGGCAGGAGTAGATGACACAAACCCGCCTCCAGTTGCGGGCCAGCGCTACTCGGCCGACTTGCCAGCGAGAGTTGGCGGCTTCTACGCAGCATCCGGCTCGCCCCCTCTCGCCTCGGGTGCTATTGAAGCGTGGGTGTTTACCGGGGCCCAGACCACTGCGGGCATGAACATAGTCACCTCCAACATGACCGGACCCAACAAGCCCTCCTTGGTGCTGGACATGGGCACTGCTGGGATAGACCGGGCAGGTCCGGGAAGCATCGGATGCTACGTGGACGGAGACGACGTGGCAGTGGGCGTCTACACGCTCAAGCAGTACAACGACAGCCACTGGCATTATGTGGTCTGCGACTGGAACGGGGGCAACGCTCCCAATGACTTTTCGATCTTCGTGGACGGAAAGCAGGTGCCGGTGGGCGAGACCTGGATTGGAAGCTTCGTCCCACCGATCTTTTCCCCCGACGGATACCGCATTGGCCAGGGATTCGCGGGATATCTAGCAGATGTCGCCGTCTACGACGGCTCGGTACTCTCAGCTGGCGAAGTGGCTGCCCGCTGGCAAGCTGCGCGCCACCCAGGTGCGTACTTTGCCTTGCTTGCTGCTTCTGCTACCCATTTCTGGAGCTTTGACGGGCTGGATGCCTCAGCCGATCCGTGCTGCGCTGCTAGTTCTGGCTCAGTCGTAGAGACCCAGATGCTGGCCGGCCCCGGCAGGGGTGGCGAAGTAGAGCTAGAGGTGCCCAACTACTCAGGCGGCCAAGTGCAGGGGGCAAACTGGCTCCCCGTCGGGGGGTTTTGGTATAAGCCGGAGATCTCTTCGATTGAGCCCGGAGAAGCCAGCTCGGGCGGGGGTCAGGTGGTAGATATCCATGGCCTTAACCTGACGGGGATCACTGGCGTCTATTTCGGAACCAAGCCCGCCCTTTCCTACTCGGTCATATCCGACTCTGAGGTGGTAGCAATCGCCCCGCCCGGCCCCCCAGCAAGCTCAGTCCGTCTGGAGGTGACCAACCCAGCCGGAGTTGCCTATTCGCCATCGAGCTTTAGCTATGACCAAGCCCCAGCCGTGAGCTCGGTCGGACCCCCAGTCGGATACGAGGGGAGCCAGGTGATGATCCGGGGCGCCAACTTCACTGGCGTAAGCGCGCTGCGTTTTGGCGGCGTCGAGGCCACCTCTTATCAGGTGATCTCACCAAGCGAGATCGAAGCGGTGGTTCCTTCTCTGGCGACGAGTGGTCTAGTCCAAGTAGAACTGACTTCGCCCGCCGGCACGAGTGCTCCATGGGCAGGATCCCTCTTCAACTATGGTGGCAACCCGGCTGCTCCCCCTATTGTGTCTGCCTGGCCGACTCCGGGGCCCGAGGCGCCAGAGCCGAGCCCGCCGCCGCCACTGCTTGATCGGCTTCCCGAGGTCAGCTTTCCAAGCGCGGGACAAAGCCATCCAAACGGGGCTTTGGTTAGAACCCCAGAGGGTGGCATATACCTCTTCGTTGGGGGGCAAGCCATGGCAGTGTCCAGCCCCGCCGAAGCCCAAGCCCTCCTCAGCGCCAACAGAGCGGTCCCAGTAGAGGGGGCAGTTTCGGCCTCGGATTTGCTATCTCAGATCCGTGAGGGGACCCTCTTGGTGCCGCTTCAGTCGGGGCGCATCTATGTGGCGTGCGGAGATGGCAAGCTGTATGTCTTTTCGGGTGCGCCAGGCAGGCTTCCTAACGGCCAGTTAGTCGCCGGTTACGAGGAGCTGCTCCAGGAGGGATACGATCCTTACGAAGCGATTGCCGTCCCATACCTCCCCAACCTCGCTATCTCAGCTGCCCCGCCGCCTAGCGCCGCGGAGACGCTGGCGGATGGGTCGATAGTGGAAGATGCTGGCAAGCTCTACGAACTGGTTGGGGGCAAAGCGGAGCTCATCTCGCCAGCTGGCCTTGGCGAACTGAGACGCCACGACCCAGCAGCAGTGCTCCAGGCAAGCCTTCCGCCGTCCGTGCTGTCGGACCAGCCGGCTGACGGCACCCTCTTGGCGATCCCCTCTCGGGGCATGGCCGTGGAGTATCAGGGTCGGCTCTGGACCGCCAAGTCTCCAGCGGAGCTCTACTCCGCTGGATACTCTGTGCTCAGAGCGCTTTGGCTTGCTCCGAGCTAGCGGGCTTGGCTGTAATCCCAACAAAGAGTACTTGGCCAAGGCAGGGCGGTCGATGAGGTTCTGCTTGCATCGCCAAGAGGCGCCTCATTGAAGTGGCGAGACCTTGGCTAGCCATGAAGATCTCGCGCCATCGCGAAAGCCTGGAACATCTGTTCTCTCTACCGATCGCTTGGGCTGGGCATTGTCTTTTCCCTCTGTGTCACGGGGAGACGGTTTTTGGTGGTGGCGCCTGAGTAACCGAGCAGCCAGAGGTGATTCGGGCTTCGGTTTGGAGATTGATCTTTGGACGCGATGATTCATGGCGGCGAGGCGACGGCTCGAATGCTCCTGGAGCCATCCCTAGCACCAGGCAAAGAACGTTCCTCCCGAGCCCTACGCTGCGCTCGGGCGACGGGCGGCTGCCTCGAAGCAGTCGCCGCAGGAGTATCTGCTTCGATAAACCGATCGAGGAGGCTTCGGCGCCGAGGGTCGATGAAGTGCTGGAGTGTGCTGGTGGGCTTGAAGGGGGGGGTCGGTAGCCTCCTCGGATGAGGTGTCAGCGCTGCGCGAGGATCGTGATCGTCGTTGATGCGAGCGTCCTCGTGCTGCCCTAGCAGACGATGGTGACGACGGCGAGAAGGCCCGCCAGCTTCCGCTTGGGGAGGAGTCGGCGGCTGCTCTACTAGTCGACCTGGCAGTGGCCTTGGTCCTAAGAAAGCTGATGCCCCGGGGCCGAGTCCCGTTGCGACGAGGCCAACTGGCTCTTTCGGATTTGGTCGATCTCCCAATCCGTAAGGTGTCGCACGGTCCGCTGGTTTGGAGGTGCTTGGAACTGCGGGACAACCTACGGTTTACGACGCTGCTTGCGTTGCCCTTTCCGAGGCTCCAGC
>OGCG01000724.1_pt1 | contig 18972 bp, 14 predicted proteins | sample 1570061 | NCBI WGS metagenome assembly OGCG01 (sample SAMN06268698, study PRJEB24515) | hot springs metagenome | isolation source: Joseph's Coat, Yellowstone National Park, Washington, USA | place: USA:Joseph's Coat, Yellowstone National Park, Washington, USA
GGCGGGGCTCGAAAGAAGCCGCCTGGGACCGAACGCGCTCAGCTTCTCCGCCAGCGCCTCCGCCTGGCGACGTCCCTCGCGGGTAAGAGGTCGGTCCTCATCCTCGCCATCCCAATCCGAGCGCGACGCCGCCTGGGCGTGACGGACCAATAACACCTGCAGCTCAGCCATCTCGGCTCCTCCAGATGCCCCTAGCTCGCGTGGCGATCGGAGGCCAACGCAAGAAAATGCTTCCCCAGCGCCTCATTTTGCCCCTGATACGAAGAGCCAGCCTTAGCCCCGTAGGGCACGATCGGCTCCTCGTCCATGCGCTCGAAAAAGAGCCTAGAGACGGTCTGGCCGTGGCTCACCTCGAAGGGCACGTCGTGGGCTCGCACCTCGAGTGCTGCTTTCGCCCCCTGGACCCTGCCCTCCACGTCGAAGCCAAAGCCGGGATCAAAAAAGCCTGCGTAATGCGTGCGGAGCTCCCCGCTAGCCGGGTCATACGCGGTCATCTCTGCAGCTAACTGAGGGGGGATCCTCACCGCCTCCCTTGACATCAAAAGATAGAAGCGTTCGGGGATGAGGACCAGCCTGGCATCGGGGTCGCTTCGCACTTCCTCCCAGTAAGGCCTAGGCTCAAGCGGAGCTTTTGCGGTCATATCGAGCAGGGGTGCAGACTCCTTGGCTCGATAACCAACGTGCTCGGCCCTCGCCAAGTCCAGGCTCAACAGCAACCCCTCCTCTCCAAAGGCCTCCTTAGCCGGGACCGGCTCGCCGTCCCGGAAAACGAGGGGGCTAACCTCGTGGAGCTCCCGGAGCTCGGCCGGGCTTAGCCTCGAGTCCCCGAAGGCAAAGCGGATCTGGTTCAAACAGAGCCCTTCGGCAACCCTGATTGGGAAGGAGAGTGGCACCACCTCCAAGTAGAGCGGTCCTGAATAGCCCTCGTCCACCAGGTCGAAGTAGTAGCTCGAGTCGGTAACGAGCCGGGTGAACACGTCGAGTCGACCAGTCGAACTCTTCGGGTTGGCCTTGGCCCGCATCCAGGCCGGTAGGCGCAGCCTCTCCTTTAGGGGTATGAGGTATGGGCGGTTGGTCTCTAGCACCGCCCCCCGGCCAGAAATCGAGAGAACATCTACCAAGTAGCCGTCTAGCTTGTCCTCCACCCGAGAAGATCCGGGTAGAAAGCTGCAGCGGATCCGATACGCGACGTCATCCAGCCGGAGGTCGAGACTTGCTGGCTGTATGTTCTCCTCGGGCACACCACCGGCGCCCCCGTCCACCATTCCAGCCTCGATCAGCTCAAGTATCTGTTGGCTGGCCAGCACCCCGCCCCGCCGGCCATCTGGGGAGAGCACGGCAACATCCTATGACCGCCGAAAGGAAAGGCGAACTTGCGCAACCTCTAGGCAGCTAGCCAGTCAGAAGCTCCGGTTAGGTCCCGGCAGGCTCTCGGAAACCGAAAGCGAACTGAGCCAAGACTGGTCCGGCTAGCAGTGGGCCCGGCAGGGATCGAACCTGCGACCGAGGCATTATGAGTGCCCTGCTCTGCCACTGAGCTACGGGCCCAACAAGTCCTCGCCAGATTAACCTCCCCCAGGCCGGTCCCGATCGAAACCGGCCACCAGCGTCCCGCGAGCCAGAAGGGGGCTCAAGTAGCCCTTGCTGCTCGACCGAGAGCCTTCTTGGATTACGTCGCCCGAGGCCCCGATCAACCAGCTCCGGGGGAGAGACTCGAACTCTCAACCGCACGGTTAACAGCCGCGTGCTCTGCCAGTTGAGCTACCCCGGAACGTTCCCCAGGCTAGCACCTCTCGACGCTAAAGGCCTACCACCCGAGCCCGAGGGCCGGCCGCGACGCGGCCCCTTCGCTCCTCTCAGCTCTCCTCGAAATATCGCCGGAGGGACTCGCCCAGGCGAGGGTGACGGAGGTGCGCCAAGGTCCTGGCCTCCATTTGGCGAGCCCGCTCCCTCGTCACACCCAGTTTGCGACCCACTTCGTCCAGGCTGTGCGCTTGGCCGTCGCCAAGCCCGAAGCGCATTCACACGATCTCCTGCTCCTTTTGGGGGAGTCGCGCCAATACTCGATGGACCTCCTCATTTAGTGCAAAAGCCTCGGCCACGTCGGGGGGGTCCGGGAGGCTATGGTCCGCTATGAAGTCGACCAAGCTCGACTCGTCGTCGTCTCCGACCGGAGCATGGAGGGAGACCACGTCGTGGCGGTGTTCCAACAGCGCGTCTAGCTGCCCGGGGTCGATGCCGGCCCGCTCCGCCAGCTCCTCCCTGCTCGGGGCACGGCCCAGCACCTGAGTGAGCTGTCGTTCGATTCGAAGAACCCTGCCTATCTGGTCCGCCACGTGAGCGGGGACCCGAATTGGCCGACCCTGGTCCAACAGAGCCCTAACCACCGCCTGACGAATCCACCACATTGCGTAAGTGGAAAACCGCACGCCTCTCGAAGCATCAAAACGCTCCACCGCCCTGATTAGGCCCAGATTGCCCTCCTGTATCAGGTCTAAGAGCGCGGTCCCCGACTTGCGATATCGCTTCGCCACAGACACCACGAGGCGGAGGTTGGAGTTTATGAGCCGCTCCTTGGCCGCCTGGCCCAAGGCAACCTCCCGCTTCGCCTTGGCTCGGGCCTTGGGGCTAAGACGCCCAGACCCGAGGGCTTCCCTTGCGGCCTTAGCCCTCGCTATGGCCCCAGCGAGCTCCTTTTCTTCCTCGGCCGACAGAAGCCTGAACTTTCCGATCTCTCTCAGGTATGAACGGAGGGAGTCAGAGGAATAAGAGCCACCTTCTCCCGCCTCGCCGTCATAAGCCCAGGCCGCTGAGGTGTCGCTCATTCCGTCTCCTGGCTCGCTAGCCAGGATACCAGCGCCGCCTCTACTTCTAGGTTCAAAGGGTCCTCTCGCAGCGCCTCCAGCGCAAGGCGGAGCCAGCTGGCCTCCTCCGCCAGAGTCTTCGCCTCCTCTTGATCCGCGGGATGCCTCCTCGCCAAGCGGGCATGTGCTCGTCTCGCGGCGTCGATGACCAATAGCCCCACCGCATCGGGGGCAGGCTCATCATCTTGTGTGGCTAGCCGGCAAATGAGCTGCCCCGCCAGCTCCGATGCCTGGTCCACCGCCTCATCCAAGGTCTCTGCGTTGGAAAGCGCGACGAAGGCCTCCTTCGCCACCCCCGAGGCGAAAAGCGCCGGGTGCAATCTCCCCACAACAAGATCTGGGCGGGCTATTGCAAAGGCCAATGCCTCCTGCTCGAGCTTGGAGGCAACATCTTGGCTCGGGATCGCAGAGCTTGGCTCTTGGTAGTCCCCAAACGTTCGGGAACGCGACCTGGGCCTCCTCGGACGGCGCAGCGCGGCCAGGCTTCTTTGGAGGTCGGCCGGGTCGACTCGGAGTCTGTCCGCCACCTCCATCAAGTACTGGGACGCCACGATGTGGCTAGGATGCTCCGCAACCATGGCAACCGCAGCTTCCGCCAACTTGGCGCGCTGCTCCAAAGTGGAGATATCCGCCCCCCGAAGCAGGCGGTCGAGGCGGAACGCTAAATAGGGCCGAGCCTTGGACACCGCGTCTTGGAGCCTGTCAGCGTCGCCCGGCCATAGGTCAGCCGGATCGGCCCCCTCCGGCAGGTCCGCCACGTAGACATCGAGGTCGTGGCTTCGTTCCCAGGCATATACCCGCTCTGCTGCAGCGAGCCCCGCCTGGTCAGCGTCGAAGGCCAGCACCAGCCGGCGAGCAAAGTGCCGCAAGGAGTTGAGATGGTCCTCGCCCAACGAGGTTCCGCAGGTGGCGACCGCCCACTCCACGCCGGAGCGGGCGAAGGCAATCACGTCGAAGTAGCCCTCGCAGACTACGACCTCCCCTCGCTTGACGATGGCGTCTTTGGCCCAGTTCAACCCGTACAAGAGCCGCTTCTTTTGATAAAGGGCGGTCTCGGGAGAATTGAGGTACTTCGGGGCTTCGGGGTCAGCCGAGCCCACCAGCCGTCCCCCGAAGCCCACCACCCTCCCGGCCAGGTCGTAGACGGGAAACACGACGCGAGAGCGGAAGCGATCCTGCAGCCTGCCCGCCCGGTTCACAAAGCCGAGGCCGGTCTCTAAGGCAAGCTCCGGTGAGAGCTGGAGTCCCCTGCAGCAAGCATCCCAATCGTTGGGAGCCCACCCCAGGTAAAAGCGGTCAATCTCCTCGGGCCCTACCCCCCTCGAGGCCAGATAGCGCCGGGCCACCTCAGCCTCTGGAGAGGCTACGAGCGCCTGGTGATAGAAGTCGGCAGCCTGCGCCAGCACAGCCTCTGCCCGCCGCCTCCTCGCCTCGGTCCCTTTGGAAGCGACCCGGCGCAGCTGGATGCCGGCGCGCTGGGCGAGCCTCTCTACCGCCTCGGAGAACTCAAGGTTCTCGAGCTGGCGGAGGAAGCTGATGGCATCCCCCGAAGCACCACCCCCGAAGCAGTGGTAGAGACCCGCCTCAGCAGACACGCTGAAAGAAGGGGTCTTTTCCTGATGGAAGGGACATAGCCCTACCCATCGTCTCCCTTGCCGCTTGAGCGCCACGTGTTGGCCGACGAGCTCCACCAGGTCTGTTGCGGCCCTAACGGCGGCCACGTCTTCGTCCGCTATCGCCACAGCATCTCCCTAGAGCTCTGGCGAGCGGGCCAGGCTAAGCCGTCTGGTCGCCGCCCGCAGCGAGGACTGCGTGCGCCGCTGCTAGGCGGGCAATGGGCACCCGGAACGGGGAACAGCTCACGTAGTCGAGTCCAGCTCCGTAGAAGAACTTGATCGAAGCAGGGTCGCCTCCGTGCTCCCCGCAGACGCCCACCGAGAGGTCGGGCCTGGCGGCCTTGCCCCGCTCGACAGCTATGCGGACCAGCTCTCCGACGCCAGCGACGTCAATGGACTGGAAGGGGTTCGCAGGTAGAAGTCCCTTGTCCAAATAGGTCGGCATGAGACGACCCTCGACGTCGTCCCTGGAGAACCCAAAGGTCATCTGGGTCAAGTCGTTGGTGCCGAAGGAGAAGAACTCTGCGAGCTCGGCAATGTCTCCTGCCCGGAGCGCCGCCCGAGGAGTCTCGATCATGGTTCCAATCTTCACTTCGACTTGGTCTCCGAAGCCGGTCTCCTTTGCCACGTCGGCAATAGCCTGTTCAACCCAGCTCCGAGCCAGCGCCATCTCCTCCTTGTTCACGGTGAGGGGGATCATCACCTCGACTATTGGATGACCACCCTTGGCAGCTCGCTCAGCGGCAGCCTCCATGAGCGCTCGGACCTGCATGGCATACAGCCCCGGCTTGATCACCCCGAGCCTAACCCCCCGGGTGCCAATCATGGGATTGTCCTCCCGCCACGCCTTGGCCGCCGCGTACATCTTCGCCTCTTCAGGCTCTAGGCCGACGGTGGCCTCCTTCACCGCCAGCTCCTCCACCCTCGGCAGGAACTCATGGAGCGGCGGATCCAGCAAGCGCACAACCACAGGGAGGCCGTCCATGGCCTCGAGTATGGAGACGAAGTCCTCCTTCTGAGTGGCCCTCAGCTCTTCTAGAGCCGCTTTCTCCTGCTCTTCTCCTTCGGCCAAAAGCATCCTGCGCACCACAGGAAGCCGCCTCTCGTCGAAGAACATGTGCTCAGTCCGACACAGCCCGATCCCCCGGGCCCCGAACTTCCTGGCGTTGGTGGCGTCAGGGCCGTTGTCGGCGTTGGCCCAGACCTGAATGCGACCAGCCGTGATCTCGTCGGCCCAGGAGAGTATGGTCTCGAGCTCGGGCGGTGCCTCAGCTGTGGTGAGCTCGACTGCTCCGAGGACTACCTCGCCCGTGGAGCCGTCGATCGAGATCACGTCGCCCTCTCGGATCACCACGTCACCCACGACCGCCGAGTTGGCGTCGATGCGGAGCGCCTCAGCGCCCACGACTGCAGGCTTGCCCCAGCCCCGGGCTACCACGGCCGCATGCGAAACCAGCCCGCCTCGGGCCGTGAGAATGCCCTCGGAGGCAAGCATTCCCTTTACGTCCTCGGGCGAGGTCTCGTTGCGCACCAAAATAACCTTCCGGCCCGTGGCCGCTGCCTCGGCAGCCGCCTCGGCCGTGAAGTATGCGTGGCCCACCGCAGCCCCTGGGGACGCGGCCAGGCCCTTGGCGATCACATTCCACTTGCCCGGTGCGAACTGCGGGTGAAGGACGGAGTCAATGTGGTCAGGCGTGATTCGCGCTACCGCCTCCTCCTTGGTAAGGCGGATGTTGGGGTCGGAGACCATGTCGACTGCCATTCGCAGCGCGGCCCGGCCCGTCCGCTTGCCGACCCGGGTCTGGAGCATCCAAAGTTTGCCCTGCTCGATAGTGAACTCCGTGTCGCACATGTCCCTGTAGTGGCGCTCCAGGCGGTCGAATATGTCGAGCAGCTCGCGGTAGACGTCGGGGAAGAGCTTCTCCAGAGCAGACAAGGGCATGGTGTTGCGGATCCCGGCAACCACGTCCTCGCCTTGAGCATTCTGGAGGAAGTCGCCGTAGGCGCCCTTGGCCCCAGTGGCAGGATCCCTGGTGAAGCCGACACCGGTCCCTGAGTTGTCGTCCCGGTTTCCAAAGACCATGGCAACCACGTTCACTGCGGTCCCCAGGTCGTCGGGGATGTTCTCCCGGCGGCGGTAGGCAACGGCCCGCTCGCCGTTCCAGGAGCGGAACACTGCCTCGATCGCCCCCCTCAACTGCTCCTTCGGATCATGGGGAAATGGCCGACCCGTACGACGCTTGACTATTTGCTTGTAAGAGCCGACGAGATATCGCAGCAGCTCAGGTGGGACCTCTGCGTCGGAACTGGTCGCGGCCAGCTGTTTAGCCGCCTCGAAGAGCGGGTCGAACTCCTCAGCCGGAACGCCGAGCACTATGCGGCCATACATCGAGATGAACCGGCGATAGGAGTCGTAGGCGAAGCGCTCGTCGGAAGTCTGCTTGGCCAGCCCCTCCACTGAGGCGTCGTTTAGTCCGAGGTTGAGGACCGTATCCATCATGCCCGGCATTGAGAACTTGGCGCCGGAGCGGACAGAGACCAAGAGGGGGTCGGCAGGATCTCCCAGACGTTTGCCCATCCTGGCCTCGAGGCGGGCCAAAGCCTCGTCTACCTCTTCGCTTAGCCCCTCGGGCCAGCCGGAGGACATGTAGGCGCGACACGCCTCAGTCGTTATCGTAAAACCGGGAGGGACCGGCAGCTTGAGGACCGAGGTCATCTCGGCAAGATTCGCCCCCTTGCCTCCAAGGAGGTCCTTCATCTCCATGGGGGGACGGGGGTGAGGGTAGTCGAAATCGAACACGTATCGGGGCACGAGCCAATGCTACCTGCGCCGAAGAACGATCCTCATCCTGGCGCCCCTCCCAGGCGACCATGTCATAGGATTTGGTGGGGCCTTTTGGAGGAGCCGGTGGGCTAGCCGGTGGGCTAAAGGAGGGGCGAGCCATGGCGGGCAGGAAGAGATCCTCACCAAAAGATCTCCTTCTGGGCCTCTATTGCTCTATGAGCTGCGCAGAGCCGAGCCGCCCCCAAACCGAGAGACGAACAGGAGAGCGGAATAGGCGCCTCTTTAGCTGGCAGGATTCTTGTTGGTCCGCCAGGGCCAGCCAAGAGGCGATAGCTTAGCCAAGTCGTGCAAGAAGAAGCTCAAGTGGCAGAGGAACGGGCGAGACGCCGCCGGTCCAACAAAGCCAAGGCTGGCGAGGGGCCGTTGGAGGTCGCGGAGCAGGCGCTGGATGGCGCGCAGATAGAAGAGTGCTACGACGCTGGTTACTACGAGAGCCACTGCGCGCCAGGCGGCCCCCCCTACCGGCGGGGAGAGCCGCATTGGACCCGTTTCTTTGGCGAGATCGCGGACTTCATCGCATTCGAGCTAAGGGCTCGTAGCGTCATGGACGCGGGATGTGCGATCGGGCTCTTGGTAGAGGCACTCCGAGAGCGAGGCGTCGACGCTTACGGCATTGACGTCTCCTCCTGGGCCATCGCCCAGATCCCCGAGGAGCTCAAGCCGTATTGTCAAGTGGGCTCCATAACAGAGCCTTTCGGGCGTCATTTTGACCTCATCACCTGTATAGAGGTACTCGAGCACCTGCCGGCCCGCATGGCGGGACCCGCCGTGGCAAACCTCTGCGCTCATGCGGACATGGTCCTTTTTTCCTCCACGCCGGATGACTTCCTAGAGCCCACCCACCTCAACGTGCAGCCGAGCGACTACTGGGTAGAGCTCTTCGCGCGAAACGGCTTCTTCAGGGACTTATACGTGGATGCGAGCGTGGTCTCACCTCAGGCCATGCTGCTTAGACCAAAAGACATCCATTCGGCGCTGCGGGACTACGAGCGCACCCACTGGCAGCTCGAGAGGAACGTCGCAGCCCTCCGGGAGCGTTCCAGGCGCCTCGAGGAGGAGCTAGCCAGCAGGGCCAGCGAGGCTCAGCGCATAGCCGAGCTCGAGCAGCGGATCGCCGAGCGGGGATTGGAGATTGACGCGCTGCGCGCCCAGCTGGACGAGGGCTTCGCCGAGCGCCAGCGCCTCGAGCAGCGGATCGCCGAGCGGGGATTGGAGATAAGCGAACTCAAAGCCAAGCTTTCCTCGGTCAAAGAAGAGCTGTCCGACCTGGACCGGGCCTTCCACGACCAGATACTCCGCCACGCCGCCATAGAAGAGCACCTGCGCATCAGGGAAGCGCACTTAGAGCGGGAGCTCAGCGCGAGCCAAGCGGAGCTGGCAGCTGTATACGCGACCAAGACGTTCAGATGGACTCGGCCGCTCAGGAGAGTGTGGGGACGCCTGCGCCGGATCGGCCGGCCGAGCTAGCTGGAATGGACTGGGGGGGATCCCATACCCGCAGGGCGCGCCGGAGCGCCGAAGCACAAGCAATGCTCTCTGCCGCCAAACGGAGGGGATGGGCAGACGTAGTTGCAGTCGCGGTTCTCGCGGCTGCGATCGTGGCGTGGTGCTGGCCGGCCTTCGTCCACGGTTGGGTTTACGGCTCCTTCGACCAGGCCCTCAACTTGGGAATCGGGGCTGGCACTTTCAGCGGCCCAGTTCACAACTACCTGAGTGGTGACCAGACCCTCCAGGACGCCGCATGGCTCTTCCTCAACTACCGCGACATCCACCACGGCCTATTTCCCCTCTGGAACCCCTACAACGCGCTCGGGGCCCCCCAATTCGCCGACTTCCAGTCGGGGGTTTTATCTCTTCCTTCACTGGTCGCTTACCTTGTACCCCTGCCCGTCGCCTACACAGTGCAAGTCCTCGTCAAACTCCTCCTGGCCGGGACCGGCGCCTACTTCGCAGCAAGGGTGATCGGATGCCGACCGACCTCGGCCCTGATCGCGGGTCTGGTGGGAGAGCTGGCTGGGCCGCTCGCGGCGTGGGCGGGATGGCCACAGGACTCAGTCGCGGCATGGACGGGCTGGATGATCGGCTCTACGGTCCTCCTCTTTCGAACCAGGCGGCGATGGCCGGCTGCGCTGCTCGCAGTGTCGGTTGCCTTTTCTATCTACGGTGGCCTGCCGGACCTGTTGGTTCTAGTGGTAGGGGCGCTCGTCTGCTTCGTAGTGGTCTTGGCCTTCGCCGAGCGCAACTTCCGGCAAGTACGGTCCTGGGTGCGCTTCGTACTAGCTGTGGGAAGCGGCTTTGGCCTGGCGGCCCCTCTCCTCGTGCCAGGGGTGACGGTGGAGAGGAGGGGGCTGGCCTGGGGCAGGCTCGTCGGAGACATGCCGGCACACATGGTGCTGGCTATCCTCACCAACGGCTATTACGGTTATCCGCTGACAGGAAGCAGCTGGTTCGGCTTCTCCAACTATTACGAGACGGCCGCCTACGTGGGTCCAGTGGTGCTAGGGCTCGCGGCCTGTGCCCTCGGCGCCTGGAGGGCCAAGCGGGAAGTGGTCGGCCTGGCAGTGACCTCTGTGGTCTTGGCAGCTACCACCTGGGGAGCCAACACATTAGACCCACTCCTTCACCGCCTGCCAGGACTGAGATCAGTCATCTTGAGCCGAGGCGTGATCCCGCTTGTGATAGTCCTCGGCCTCCTCGCTGCAATAGGGCTAGAGGTGTTAATAGGGACAGGAATGAAGCTCAAGGCGACCCGCATCCTAGGCTGGGGTGGCCTTGGCCTTCTTGGTGCCATCACGGTCGGGCTCGCAATATATGCCTCCCGCTCCCCCCTGCCTAGTGCCGAGCGGTCCATCAGGCTCCACAGCCTCATCTGGCCTGGTGGGCTTTTGGTCGCCCTAGCAGCTTTCTACCTGATCGCAGGCACCGCAGGGGAAAGGACCCGTGCTCAGGCAGCCGGCTTGCTGGTTGGTCTCCAAGCTGCCTTCTTGGCGGTCGTCGGGGCACCTCTCAACACCTGGGGCAACCGCTACTACCCTGCCGACCACGCAGTGAAAGAGCTAAAGGCGATTGTGGGAAGCTCGTTGGTAGCAACGGGGGGCCTGCATCCCGTCCAGACCTTCGTGCCCGCCGCCTTCTACCCGAACTCCAACATTCCATATGGCATCTACGAGTTCGCCCTGTATGACGCAGACACCCCAACCAGCCTCTTCGCGGCCTGGGTGAACCACTGCGTCGGCTGCAACCCCCAAGTCATAGCCCTTGCCCCGAACAACCCCCAGTTCGAGCCGGCAGTAAACAGCGATACACAGGCTCGCCAGTTTGGGGTTCGCTACATCCTCACCCCTCCCGGCACCCCACCCCTGCCCAAGTCATCAGGGCTCAAGCTCGTCGCCAAGCTTGCCGGCGAAGACCTCTACTTAGCCCCCGGATCTAGCCGGGCGAGCTTCGTGGCAGCAACTGATAGCGTGACCTCGGGCCTCAGCTTCAATGGCGACAACACCGCCCGGCTGTCGGTCTCAGCACCCGAGGGATCCTGGCTGCACCTGGAGGTCACTCAAACCCCAGGCTGGTCAGCCGAGGCCAACGGCCACCCGGTCCCGGTAAGGACCTGGGACGAAGGCATGATCCAGGTCTGGGTGCCGAAGGGTACTCACGAGGTGGTCATCCATTACTGGCCACACGGCATCACCGTGGGACTCCGCTACCTGCTGGCTGGGGTGGTGGTACTTGCCGGCCTGCTAGCGCTGCCCCGGCGGCGGCGGCGGGCGCGCCATCCCCTATTCGAAGCTTGGGCCACCGCTAGCTCCCCCGAAGTCGAGGAGCTCGAGGCCGCCGAGTAGGCCTAATGTCCGCCAGGAGCCTCCAACTCCGCCTCGGCCAGAACCACTCTCAAGGGGGCTGGCTATCTCAAGCGAACCAAGACCGCCGAAGGCAGCTTGGGCAAGCTCACCCTAAGCGAGCCTCGAGAAGGCTGCCAGTCAAGCTCCGCGGCCCCCGAGGCTGAATAGAGGATCTCTGCGGTTGTCATGCTCCCAGCCAGGTGATCTAAGACAAGGTAGCGTTCAGGCGAACCCACATTGAGCTGGTTGGCCTGGCCCCGCCGCCAGAGCACAATGTAGGTAGCAGATGGCGCCAGCATGCCCAAGGCAAGCCACTCATCGTCCCAGGTGGGGATCCCAAGCGGCCAAAAGGGCACCGAGAGCGCGACGTCCTGCCTGATCTCTTTATAAACAGCCACTGCCTCTGCCACGAGCTCAAGCTCCCGCTCGGACATCCGCTCCAGATGCCCGGAAAGATAGAGCCGCCCGAGCATGGCGTTGCAAAGGCTGAAAACTATCTCTTCTTCACTCCAATCAGGCTGCGGATATGCCCAGATCGCTCCCTGTTCTGGGGCCACTGAGATGGCGTAGGCCGCCGCAATTGGTGCGTAGCGCAAAAAATCCTGCTGGTCGCTAGTGGACTGCAGCTGGAAGCGGGCAAGGGTCGCGTAGTCCTTTCGCATGCCACCCGAGGCGCAGCTCTCAAAAGTAAGCCCAGGGTGGCGATCAAGTAGGCCTTCCACCCACTCGAGAAAAGCACGATTGTGCCTTAGGAGACCTGCTCCTGCGCTCTGGCCATCGCGTTCTGTGCCAGGACCGATATTTATGTTGTAGTCCATTTTCAAATAACCGATTCCAAGCTGGCCAACCAAGAAGTCCACCACCTCGTCCAAGTGGCGCCTGGCAGCAGGGTGAGACAGATCCAGCTGGTAGCGGCCGTTCTCCACTACCCGCCGGCCGGCCCGGACAAAGAAAGCCTCCTCCGGCAGCTTCGCCGCGATCGGGCTCGCCACCCCTACCACTTCGGGCTCTATCCAGATGCCAGGCACCATCCCCCAGTGTCTAATGCGATCGAGTACCTCCTCGATTCCTTTGGGGAAGCGGCTCTTTGAGACCTCCCACGCCCCCACGGTGTCCCACCAAGGCTCGCCCAGCTCCGCGTACCAGCCGGAGTCGATCACGAAATATTCCGCGCCCACCTTTGCCGCCGCGTCCACCAAGGGGAGCAAGCGCTCGGTGGTGGGGTCCCCCATCAGGGTGTTCATGTAGTCGTTGAAGATCACCGGTAGCCGCTCGTGGTCGCTGTGGCGGCGTCGGATGGCCCGCCGGTACCGGGTAAGGGCGCCTACGGCTGCCTCGAAGCCCAATGAGGAGACCGCGACCGCCGCTCGGACCGTCTCGAAGACCTCACCGGGCCTAAGAACCATTCGCCAACCGTGCTCGGCGAAGGTCGGTCCGAGGAGTGCCAGATAGCCTTCCCTTCGATACCGAGCGTCTGCGGCCTCCCTCGGCTTCTCGCCCACCTGCCAGTGCCAGGCGCCATTGTGTTCGATCTGCCACACCCAGGTGTGGCCACTTTGGCAATTGAGCGCTGCCCCCATCGGGATATGGCTGCCCGAAGACCAGCTGCCAGTGCCGGTCAAGCCAAACATCCCCCGGGGGGTGGTACCGCTGTGAGCCTCCAGGCCCAAGTCCGGGAGCAGCTCCCGGAATGCCCGCCGCTGCCAGCGGTCCTCCCCAAGCCACTCGTTGTCTGCCCACCAGATCTCCACATCTTCCAGTACTCCCCCAGGACCGGCCAAGCCGCCAGCCAAAAACGAGGTAACTGCCTCGAGGACCACCGGCTCTGCACCTGCGTTACATAGTCGCGCAGAGGACTGGATTACTCCTTGGCCCACCAGCACCTTGTAGGTCAAATAGACCTCGAGACGACTGAGGGGATCGCCAAGAGCGACCTCCAGAATGTGCCAGGGCGGCTCGTCACGATCTTGGTGCGATAGGTAGCGCAGGCGGCTAGCGAGTGCTGACTCCGCATAGCGCCTGCTCGACTTCCACCTGCCTTCGGTGGTGCTGAGCACGTCTAGCAGAGGAACCCAGGCCCGCTCGCCTCCAACTGCGACCTCGTCCCGCTGACCAGTAGGCCGCGCCTGGCATATCAGGGTCGGTCTGCCAGATTCGTCTACTTCCACACGCAATATGAGTGCCTCATCGCTCCAGCCGAAGCCGAATCCGGTCCTGGTGCTACTACCCGCTTCCACCATGCATCCTCCCAGGTTGTTCCCGGCCCTGCCCGGCTCGTAGTTCTCGAAACGGGCCATGGCCCTTGACAAGTCGTATGTGACCGATCACAATACTGCATGTGATCGGTCACAGGGTAAACATCCGAGACGTGGCCCGAGAGGCCGGGGTCTCGCACCAGACCGTATCTAGGGTTCTGAACAACCACCCGAGCGTGAGACCGGCCACCCGCCGTAGCGTGCTAGAGGCCATGGAGCGCCTGTCCTACCGGCCGAGTCGGGCCGCTCGAGCACTCGCCGGGGGGCCTGTGGATTCCGTGACCGTCCTCACCTCGAATACTCGCCTCTACGGTCCGGCCTCAGCACTCGAGGGCATCGAGGAAGCAGCTAGATCGGCAGGCTTTGCCCTCGGCGTAAGAGTGATAGAGCCAGATAGCCCCGACGCGGTAGAAAACGCAGTTCGGCGGTCGATCGAACCGGCCAGCGCACTGATCGTGATCGCCTACGACCGACCGGGCGTGGCAGCGCTAAGAGCGGTACCGCCAGGCGTGCCAGTGGCCGCCCTGGTTGAGACGCCCGCCCCCGGCGATCCCACAGACGAGACTTGGGTCTGGATCGATGACCGCCACGCAGCCGAGCAAGCTGTCAAGTACCTGCTGGACCTGGGACATCGAACCGTCCACTACGTCTCTATTCCACTTTCGACCGACATCAGTCAACGAATGGCTGGCTGGCGGAGCGCACTAGAGCATGCAGGTGCGCCGATACCCCCTCCCCTGGTCGCGGGGTGGGATGCCGACTGGGGATACGAAGCTGGCAAGCAACTGGCCAGGGACCCTGACCTGACTGCGATCCTATGCGGTAATGACGACATCGCATTGGGCGTGATGCACGCTATGTACGAAGCGGGAAGACCCATCCCCGAGAACGTAAGCGTCGTTGGCTTCGACGACACGCCCCTCGCCCGCTACTATCACCCCCCGCTTACTACCATTCAGCAAGACTTCCGAGCCCTCGGCCGGGCCTGCTTCGCAAAGCTTTTGGCCTCCTTGGACCCAGCGAGCCGCCGCGACCAGCCGGCTTCGCCGCAGCCCAAGTTGGTGATCCGGGAGAGCGCCGGTCCTCCCCCCAAATAGGAGCCTTGAGGGCTCCAGCGTCAATCATCCAATCACTAATTGTCGAACAACCAAAAAGGAGCAAGTATGAAATTACGCAGAAAAGAGTTGTCGACATTAGCCCAAAGGAGGCGCCGCCTGAGCAGTCTCGGAGTAGCGGTGGCGGGCGCCTCCCTTGTGGGCACAACAGTGCTTGCCACCGGGGCGGCTGCAAGCACATCCACTGTCGATCTTACCTGGTGGACCATGTGGTCTGGGCAGACCCTGCAACTGCTCAATCAAATGATCTCTCAATTCGAAAAGACCCATCCGGGGATCAAGGTGACCGAGGTCAACATCCCAAGCTCGGCAACTACGAGCACGGCAAAGCTGCTCTCGACCATCGCCGCGGGCGACCCCCCCGACGTCTTCACCGAGTGGTGGCCTGAGATAGGCTCATTTGCCGCCAATGGCGACCTCGTCCCAATGAACCAGTTCCTCAAGGGAACCTACGGTGGCTTCGAGAAGTGGGAATGGCCAATTGCCGTCCAGGGAGGCACCTACGACGGCAAGCTCTATGCGGTGCCGATGTCGATGAACTCCTGGGCCCTTTACTACAACAAGTCAATAATGAAGGCAGCGGGCATCTCCTCGCCGCCTAAGACACTCGCCCAGCTGGACGCGGACCAAGCCAAGGAGTGGAAGTTCCAAGGCAACAAACTCGTCCAGATCGGCTTCTTTCCCGATACAGCCGGCGACGGATTCGAGTTCTATAGCCCCTTCTTTGGCGCCACCAACTGCTTCAACTCCCAAGGCAAATACGACTACGAGCACTGCAAGGGCGCCCAGACGGAGATGAAGTGGATCGCGAGTTTCGCCAAGTATCCCTATGCCCAGGTGGAGGCGCTGCAGGCGGCTGAGGGATCAGTGGCCGGCGGCCAAACCGACGTCTTCAGTGGGGGCAAGGCCGGCTTTTTCCTCTCTGGACCATGGGAGGGCGCCCAGAACATCCCGGTCGCCAACCCCAAGATGGAGGGGAACTTTGGGGTGATCCCCTTCCCTGGCACCGTGCCCATCCCAAGCACCCTCGGCCAGGGCAACTTCAACATCATCCCGAAGGGGGCCGCTCATCCCCACCAGGCCTTCGAATTCATCGCGTGGCTGGCCGGCTACCACAACGAGGCTTTCACGGCATCCATTGATCCAAAAGGCGGCTGGATCCCGGCCGGACCTGCCGTGACCAAGCAGCCCGCCTACCAAGCTTGGTTGAAAGCCAACCCCTGGCTTGATGGCTTCCTGCCGGAGATGTCGAGTCCCTACTCCGAGGCACCCAGGCTCACTCCAACCCAGGCGCAGCTGTTTACCGCCATGGACACTGCGACCGCCAACGTCTTGCAGAAGCTCTGGACGCCCGAGCAGGCACTCAAATACATCGACCAGCAGGGAAACGCCTAGCTAGGAAGTCAACTCGCCAACCGCTGGCAGGAGACAACCCATTTTGGTTTTCTCCTGCCGCGGATCGAGCCCGCGGAGGCCACCTTCCCCGATGCAGACCAAGAGCACTCTTGCCAGTCTCAAAGACTTCCCGGCCGCCAATGGCCCCTCGAAGCGCGAGCGCCTGCTCCGCTCCGTTCACCACCGACAGACCAGGCTAGGCCTCTATTTCGTAAGCCCTTGGATCGTTGGATTTCTCGCCTTCTTCGTCTATCCGTTCTTCGCCACGCTCTATTACAGCTTCACAAGCTTCAACGGTGTCCAGGGGGCCCACTGGATAGGACTCGCCAACTACGTGGCGCTTTTCCACGATCCCCTCTTCAGGACCTCCCTCTTCAATACCTTTTACTACACAGCAATAGAGCTGCCATTATCCACAGCCGCGGCCTTGGGCCTTGCCCTCCTTTTGAACATGAACGTGAAGGGGCGGGCTATTTACCGGACGATCTTCTACATACCCTCGATCGTCCCCCTGGTGGCTTCCTGCATGATCTTCGTCTGGATGTTCAACCCGGTCTCTGGCATCGTAAACGACCTGCTATCAGGTCTCCACATTCCAGCACCCGACTGGTTCTTCTCGGTCACTTGGTCCAAGCCCTCCTTCATCCTGCTCGGGTTGTGGGGACTCGGCCAGCCAATGGTCATTTTCCTAGCTGCCCTCCAGTCGGTGCCGAAGGAGATGTATGAAGTGGCAGCGCTTGAGGGAGCAGGACCTTGGCAGCGCCTGAGATATGTGACCCTGCCAATGATTAGCCCGGTTATCCTCTTCAACGTCATCCAGCAATTAGTGCTTTGCATCTCCTATTTCACACAGGCACAAGTGATTGAAAACCAGAACATTGGCGGACCCGGCACCTCCACCTGGTTTTATGTCCAGTACCTCTATGAGCAGGCCTTCCAATTCCTTAAGTTTGGCTACTCATCCGCTATGGCTTTCTTCTTATTCGTCATAAGTGCTATCATCATGGTTCTTCTGTTCAGGTCCTCCTATCGGTGGGTGTATTATGCAAGCGAAGAACCTTAGCCTACCCAACCAACGTTCCCTAATCCAACCAGCACGCCCAGGACAACAGGTGCTGCTTCGGTTGCTTTCAACACCTAAAAAGCGGGTCCTTAAAAAAGCTGCATCAGCACTCCCAAAGCACGCCGTTTTGATATCAGTAAGCGTGCTGCTAGGTTTCCCTCTCTTTTGGATGGTGCTCACCTCGCTCAAGACCAACCCACAGGCGCTTGCAGTACCGGTCGTTTGGTGGCCCCATCCCTTCGAGTGGAAGAACTATCCCGACGTGCTCTCGGCGGTTCCCTTCTACAGGTTCTTCTTGAATACGCTGCTATATGCAGCAGTGACAATCGTGGGCGTATGCACCTCTAGCAGTCTGGTCGCCTATGGATTCTCCAGGATCCACTGGCGAGGGCGTGACTTATTGTTCCAAATAATGGTAAGCACGCTGCTCGTTCCCTTCTTCGCTACACTGATTCCACTATTCATTATCTACAAGAAGCTACACATGGTGGGATGGTATTGGCCATTGATGGTGCCAACTTTCCTGGGCAGTTCTGTATTTTCTACCTTTCTCTTACGCCAGTTCTTCATGACCATCCCCCAGTCGCTATCAGATGCAGCCCGTATTGACGGAGCCAATGAGTTCTACATCTACAGCCGGATCATCCTCCCTTTGTCCAAGCCAGCCATGGCAACAGTGATCCTCTTTCAGTTCATCTATTGCTGGAACGACTTCATCGGACCACTTGTTTACATCAACAACCAGGTGTGGTATCCTCTCTCGCTTGGCCTGTATCTGATCCTCGGCACCTACACAACCAACTGGCCCTGGGTGATGGCAGCGGCTACGGTCGCGACCGTCCCGATTATCGTCCTCTTCTTCTTCACGCAGCGGACCTTCATCAGAGGAATTGCGGTGCAAGGCACAGGGCTCAAAGGATGATTGTCTTCGGGACCCACGCCAAGGCACGCATAATGGCGGCCCTTCGAGCCGTCTTCGATTTCCTTGCCCTCAATTTGGCCCTAGTGACTGCCTCACTACTAATAGTGAGCCTGCCGCTCGCCTTGGAGGCTGCCTGGGTCGCTCTTCAACGCTGGAGGAAGGAGGGCGAAGACAGAGTCATCCGAGAGTTCTTGGTGGCACTGAGGAGGCGGGCTCATCTGCGCAGCCTGGGACGTTCTGGCCTTCCGCTCCTTGCTGTCCTGGTAGCAGTGGAGGAGGTTCATTTCTTCGCCAAAGGTGGCTCCGGTCTGGCTTGGATATGCCTCGGCTCCGGCAGCGCTGCCCTGGTGATCGCCACAAGTGGCTTTGCCTACGTTCTTCTGCTCGGCGCCCAAGACCCCTCCCTTCGCGCGACCCAGGCCTGGAGCATTGCAACGGAGCTGGCTCTCCAGAACATCTTCGTGACTGGCCCCCTCTTTCTGCTGGAAGGCGCAGTCGCATTCCTCCTTGGCCTTTTGGATCCAGCCCTACTGCTCATCGGCCTGCCCCTTGCCTACCTCCAACTGGCAAGACACACGGCGCACTTGGGTATCAAGCGAGCCTCCCAGGCCCGCTGAGGGACCCACAGGCGCCGGGCATTGGCCCAGGCCACGAGGATCTATGCGGCTAGAGCCTCCTCCGGCAAGGAGTTCACCGATCTCCCAGCTCTGCCGCTACGAGCCTTTTCTTGCTGTTAGAAGTTTCGGTAGCGTAGTCGAACGGTGCAGGTGTCCGAGCGCCAGACGCCGGCTTGCAAAGAAGAGCCAGAGCGCTCTCTCCCGGCCGGGACCGCCAAAACTATTAGCCCGCGCGTCCCTATCAGCTGGACCAAGGAGGCAGCGGCAGTCGCCTTGGTCCTCGGGGTCATCATCGCCTGGTGCTGGCCGGCATTCGTCCACGGTTGGGTCTACGGCTCATTTGACGAGGCGCTCTCCATGGGGCTTGGCAACGTCGCCTCCTCCGCGGTTCACAACCACCTGAGCGGTGATCAAGCCCTCCAGGACGCGGCCTGGCTACGG
>OGCG01000725.1_pt1 | contig 18958 bp, 15 predicted proteins | sample 1570061 | NCBI WGS metagenome assembly OGCG01 (sample SAMN06268698, study PRJEB24515) | hot springs metagenome | isolation source: Joseph's Coat, Yellowstone National Park, Washington, USA | place: USA:Joseph's Coat, Yellowstone National Park, Washington, USA
TACTTTTCCTTGTGGCGTATAACCTATTCCTACGATAGCATACTTGTCTTTTAATTTTTTAAGGTTGTCGTAGCTCATTTCTCTCTCCTTTGTTTCTCGAGCAAAAACATCTAAATTACTTCATTCTCTTGACGCCCCACGATTTCATTCACTTTGCTAAACCCTCTTTCTCAGGTCTAACAACCTCTCCATTTGCCTGCTTCCGTATCCTGCCAACAACGGGGTGCTGCAATGGGTAGTTTGGTTTCTTTTATGTGGTTGTGATATTTGGAGGTAAACATGGGTGAGTTAACTAAGGGCTTTTCTACGGACTGCTGTGTTTGATCTGCTTTAGCTTTTTTTCGTAAGTTAGCTCTCAAGTAATGACCTCCAGAAAAATTTTTAGGAAGTTAATTATTAGAGTCCTCTTTTTTACTTTTTTTTATCCATATACTCAACAAGGAGTTCTCTTCCAATTTCAGACACAGTCCTACCCTCCTTGTTTCCTATTTCTTGGATTTTCTTTTTTATTTCTATGTCTAACCATAAACATAAACGACCTTCATATTTCTTTCTCATAATGTGAAAATACTACTGTTAGTAGCATTTATCAAGAGTTAAATGAATTTTTTCTAAGATTAATGTATTTTGACCAAAAAATATAATTAAATAGAATAGAGATAATGAATATGTGGACCTATAAAATAACATTTCGGAACTTCCCTTTTACTCTTTTTGTGTTAACAAATCCCACTCAACAGCCAGTTTTTCTTCTCCCACGATTTTTATACTAAAACTTTCTTTTTGTTTCGTCAAGTCATCTAATTAAGATATACTTTTTTTGTAAAGTCAACTTAAATTCTTTTTTTTATTGTTTTCCATCCTTGGCATTTGTTTAATAATAGATTACTCATAATTTGTTTAATGTAATGTGTTTTCTAAGGAGGTAAATAGTGAATGCAGCTAATTTGTCATCTGCAATGCTAAAATGCACCACAAGTGCAGTGAAAAGTGCACCAATTTATGCTAACCTTTCGTAAAAAAACGAAAGGTGAAAGGCAATGATAACCAAAGAGGAGTTTGTTATGGTGCACACACTGAAGTTGCAGGGTTATTCAATAAGGGCGATTTGTAAGGATGAGAAGGCTAAACAGAAGAACTATTACTAAGAGATTAAAAGAAGAAGAATTAAAACCATACAAAGAAAGGAGCTGTAAAAGCAAACTTGATGATTTTAAGGGATACGTAGAACACAGGATAAAAAACGCTCTACCAGATAGAATACCATCAAGCGTTATATACGAAGAGATCTTGGAAATGGGATACAATGGTAAAATAAGGATACTGCAAACATTCATAAAATCAGTTTATGAAAAAGCTTTTCCTTCTTCAAAAAACGAAGAGGTCATAAGGTTTGAAACACCTCCTGGGTTACAAGCCCAGTGTGATTGGACAACTTTAAGAAAAGGCAAAGATCCACTGTATGCCTTCGTAATGGTTCTAGGCTAGGCTAGATTTGCCTATGTAAGCCTAACAGACAATTATTATGCAAGAAACATTTCAAGAATGCACGAAGAAAGCTTTTGAATACTTTGGCGGTATACCTAAAACGAGTACTTTGACAACCTAAAAAGTGTAGTCATTCAAAGGGATAAGTATGGTAAAAACCAACACGGATTTAACGAAAACTTTTTGGATTTTGCCAAAACCTACAAATTTATCCCAAAAATATGCAAACCATACAGAGCACAAACAAAAGGCAAAGTAGAGAGGTTCAATGATTACTTTAAAGGCAACTTCTACAGACCTCTAAAAGCAAAATTACAAGAAAGTGGTATTAATATAGATAAAGAGCTCTTAAATAACCATCTATCGAGCTGGCTTATAAAAGCTAGTGATAAGTACACAAAACTACCAAAGAAAAACCTATCAAGCTTTTAGATGAAGAGAAAAGCTACTTAATACCACTTGAAAGTATTGTATCTATAGAAGCTAAACAAACTAACAAAGAAAAACCAACAAATATATGCTTAGACAATATAGATGTTTCTTATTTTACCACTCTAAATGATTATGAACAGCTTTTAATTGAAGGAGTGTTAAATGCTTGACGAAAGGATAAAAGAGATCTGCGAATTATTAAGACTGCAAGGTATAAGCAATAGCTACTCCTATATTAGCGATAAAGCTTCCAAAGAAAGCTTGTCTTATTCAGAATACCTTTATGAAGTATTAAAATCTGAATATGAGCTGCAAGACAAAAGGGCTAAAGAGACATTACTTAAGTTTGCATCGTTTCCAAAAGTAAAGACTATAGATACATTTGACTTTTCATTTGCCAAGGTTGATAAAGCCCTCATAAATGAAATACTCACAATGAGATTTGTAGATGAATCAAAGAATATTATTCTGTTAGGCCCAAGTGGTGTAGGAAAAACACATTTAGCTCTATCCATAGGTTATGCTGCAACACAAAAAAGAATCAAAACCAAATTTATAACTGCAAGTGATTTAGTATTGCAGCTAGTCTTGCAAAAATCCAAAACCAACTGGATTATTACCTAAAAAGGATAATACTGCCTTCTAGATTACTTATAATTGATGAGTTGGGGTATTTTAAGTTAGACGAATTAGAATCAAACCTGTTCTTCCAGATAGTTAATAAAAAATATGAAACATCATCTATTATCATTACTACAAACTTAAGCTTTATAAGATTAAAGGAGGTGTTCAATGACAATTGAAGCATTAACAACTGCTATACTGGATAGGTTAATTCACCATAGTTTTATCATTAACATTCAAGGTGAAAGCTTTAGGTTGAAAGAAAAGAAAAAAGCTGGGTTGTTTAATTTGGGTGTAAAGGAAGGCTAATTTTTTATGAAATTAGTGGTGCATTTTTAGATTGCATTTTGGTGCATTTCGATATTGCACTTGACAGTTTATTGACTCGCTCGATGCTCATACGGTAGTGGATGAAGAATGGCAGAGATACATTGAAACTAAAAGAAGAGAAGAACTGGATGAAATAATCAAGCAGGAAAATCTTAACCACGACGAAACCTATAAATTTATGCAGAATTCATTTCGTAATGGATATATTACAACCATAGGCACCGATTTAGCAAAGGTTTTACCCCCTATTTCACGTTTTTCGCCCACTGGTGAACGATCAAAAAAACGCGAAAGCGTATTAAATAGGTTGACTCTGTTCCTTGAACGATTTTTTACTATTTCCAAAGGAGATATTTAAGGAAGGCTGGGAAAAGTCGACATATGCTCATTTACTATTGGCTATGTGAGGAATCAATTAAACCCATCCGTGCTATCCGTCGGAAGGAAAAGTGTGAGGTTAGAAAAGAAGAAGAAAATTAATAAAAAGACACTCTGCCTATCGCCTAACAGCGGCTATACGCCATTAAAACGGCGCATAGCTTCGAAAACGTTAGGCGAAGGGTTCAAATATAATTAAACAAACTTAATTGATTAACTTTTGCAAAGCTTTGCAGTAAAGCTTGCATAATTATGATCTCTTGTTCATAATTGCTAATTACTTGAGCGTAGTTTGCGTCTTGAAGGTTGGAAAGTGTCTGAGAGTTTGATAATGATGTATTGTTTATGCGCGTTTGTGCAAGTTGCATTCGCTGTTCGTAGGCACCAATTATAGAGCGGTTTGCATCTACTTGTGATAGAGAATTTTGTATATTTGTAATAGACTGTTGAAGCATATTGGTGAGATTTACAGAAAACGAATCACCACTGTTTAAAACAGGCATAATATAGCTACCATCTGGTGATTTTTGGGGAGATAGCTTTATATTGACACCATCTGGGAGTTTGATGTAAGTATTGTTTAAAAATGAGGCTATATCGTTAATGTTATTTACAGCTTTAGAAGCAGTAAATATCGTATTGCCACTTGCATCTGTTACACTTATTTTAAATGTATTAGATGCGTTGCTTAATATGCCCATTGTAATTTGTCCTATATTGTTACCTTGAGGGTCTTTAATAAGAATAGTGTGTGGGCTTGAAATTAGCGATGTGCTTGCACTTGTTACGCTAAATGTCCATTGCACGGAGTTATTTCCTGTATAATACCCAGAAACTATTGGTGTGAGTGTAGAGCCACCACTAAAGCCTGTAGCTTTTGAGATTTGGTTTACGCTTTGTCCTAAAATAGCCGCTTGTGCATTATCGAATGAGTCAAAAACATTAATTCCACCACCTTGAACAATTGTATTGAAAACACCAAAGATGTTGCTGCTATTTTGACTGGTACCATCTGAAACATTTATTGATAAATTTAGTTTACTTGTACCTCCACGCAAATCTTTTATAACGATATGACCATTCTCCATAGTTGCAGATACTACAGAACTGTTAAACCCTTCGCCCATACCATCGCTTATAGGTGTAAAAAGACCAAAAACAGGAATATCTCCTGTTTGTGTTTTTATTGATACATTAAGATTATTTGAACCTGTTGTATTATCTTGGATTTGAATTAAACCATGTGAAATAGTCGCGTTGTAGCCGTTGTTTTTAAAAAACGACAAAACATTTGCGATAGTCGAGCCAGCGCTAAGCGTTATGTTTGCCGTTGAGCTGGTATTTGCTAAAGAAATAGTAATAGAACTATTTACTCCAACAATACTATTGAGTGTTGTTGCGCTTGTTGCAAGCAAGCCGTTTTGGAGAGTTAAAGTCTTGTTGTTTTGCAAAACTTCTTTTGTTTTAAGGCTTGTTATGTAATTTAACAATTGAGAAACTGTTGCAGAACTCGTTACGGTAAAAGCACTTCCAGATACTACATTGCCATCATGGTCAGTACCTGTGATTGAAATAGTTTGACCTACTTGTAAAGCCACATTACCTAAGGCATTAGATAGGTGCAGATTTGTTAAGTAAGTTTGAGCTGTTGCTGGGTTATTAGAAGAGTTTAAAAGCTGGTTGTTTGACTGCAGTGTTTGGTGCTGTTGGTAGAGCATGTCTTTTGCTGTTATTGTAATTGGTGTAGTTAAGCCGTCTGAGTAGGCAATTGAGAGATTATTGTTATCACCCATATATACATTATTGCCGCCTGGCGTGTAGTTAAAAGTTGCAGTGCTTCCATTTGCAGTTGCTGGTATGTAAATTTTGACACCTCTTCCAGTATCAAACCAGCCACCACCACTATTTATAATATTTGAGACATTTACAGATGTGGATAATGTATTGCCGCCAGCAAAACTTCTATCAATGCCATCTGAGCTTATTGGGATAGAGTTCCCATTTTGTAGGATTGTAAGGTTCCCATTTTGGTCAATATTAATTGAATATGAGCCACTTTGCAGCTGATTTAGATCACCAAAATTTTTTGATGTAGTTATCTGGAAACCATTATTTGATGATGTAATAACTGCTTGCTGTGTAATATTTTGCACGGGCGCAGTGTTTGTTAAAAAACCGCTAAATAGATAATTGCCACCAAACATTGTGTTAGCACTATTTTTTATTTCTGCTTCAACAGCTGCAAGCTGCTGTGCTATGGCAGTATTACTTGCTGTGTCATTTGTAGCATTTGCTGCTTGGACAACCAAAGAGCCAGCATTTTGCAATAAGCTGCTTATATTTTGTGTTGCTGAGTCTTGAGCTGAGAGAATAGAATTTGCATAATTAATATTTGATGTGTATTGAGTAAAGCGGGCTTGTATGTCTTGTATTGACATTGCTTGTGATAGTGCTGTAGGGTTATCTGATAGATTGTTGATACTTTTGCCTGTCGCCATTTGAGTTTGCGTATTGTAAAGCTGAGTATTAATATTATTAATATTTGATAGAAAGTTATTAAAAAGCATAGAATTTGTTATTCTCATAATAATAACCCCTATTGTACCATATTGATTAACGATTGCATCATTTGATTAACAATTGATATAAACTGAGCCGATGCCTGATATGCCATTTGATATTTTATAAGATTTGCTGCTTCTTGATCTAAAGATACACCTTCTTGAGATTGTACCAAGCTTTGCGTCTGGTTTACCATAGAGTTTTGGGAATTTAGTATATTCTGGTTAGATTGAGCAATTGAGCCAATTTGACCAACAAAAGACTCATAATACTGGTTTATTGTTTGTGTATTTGAGTCCATTACATTTTGTGTTTGAAGATTTGCAATGGCTAAAGCGTTAGAATTATCTCCAGGAGTTAGTGACTTTCCTGCTGCAATTTTGCTTTGATCATTTACTATTACTGAGTTAACAGCAATATTTGAAGCATTTGTGCCTGTAAAAAATGTATTTATACCCACGGCTGCTAAAAAGTTTGAAGTATCGCCTGCAAATGAGAACTGATAGCCATTATTGGATCTGATTTGGACGTTACCTTGAGAAATTCCCGATAAATTCATTATAATGCCGTATTGACCTAAAGCCTTGTTAAAATTATTTGAAATTGTACTAAATGAATCATTATTACCGATAGCTATAGAAACGGTGTTTACCAGATTATTGTTTGAATCATATACATTTACACTTAGTGTACCATTCTTTAGAGGTAAATTTACACCTGCTTGCTCTGATTGAGAAACAGGATTTGAAGCGCTTGTTAGTGTATATGTGCCTTGAGTTTGCGTGTATGCACTAAGGCCACTACCACCTGAGTGCAAAATGTTTACTTGGTTTATAATTGAGTTTGCAAGCGTATTTAAAGTATCCATATAATTAATTGCATTTGGGGCGCTAGGGTTGCTAGAATTAGAAGGACTCGTTTGGCGTGCAAGCTGTATTACTGCACCTAAACTTCCACCTGTAATTTTATTTGTTATTACCTGTCCATTAAAAACAACATCTACATTTTGCCCATCGCTTGAGGTTTGTGTGGTAAGATTGGTAGAATTTATTCCAGATACAATAGGCACTCCACCCAAAAGTATAGTCATCTCATTTTGATTACTACCTATTGATTGACCTTGAGTGCCAGATGAGTAAGTGTTGCTTAAAACTGTAACATTAGCTATTTTTTGTAATTGCTGAACAAGATGATTTCTTTGGTCAATTAATGTATTAGCTGATTGAGTTGGTGATAGAGAAGCTAATTTTATCTCGTTATTAATATTAGCTATGTTTTGTGTAAGCGTGTTAATCTGATTTACATCTGAAACTACCTGAGAATTTAGACCGCTGTTTAGTTGTTGAAGCGATCTGTAGCTTGATTGAATCGCTTGCACAAGCGTTTGACCGCTTTGTATAACCTGCCCTCTTGCTGTGGCAAGGTCTGGGCTAGAAGAGAGTGTTTGCCATGAGCTAAAAAAATTATTTAAAGCAGTAGCTAAACCAGTGCCGTTTGTTTCATTAAATATATTTTGTATTTGTGATAAATTGTCATTTAGGGTTTGATAATAAGCCTGCGAATTTAATTGCTGGTTTAGTGTATTGTCAAGCAGCTGGTTTCGTGCAGAAGTAACTGTTTGAATAGTGGAGCCTAAACCATACTGCCCTGTTGGTGTATTGATAGGATAACTTTCTGTGATTACTGGAGACTCAACTGTGTAGCCTGGCGTGTTTGCGTTTGCCACATTGTTTCCTGTTATGTTTATTGAATTTTGGGCAACATTTAGTCCGCTTGCGCCGATATTTAGTGCATCAAAAATCGAAGGCATACTAACCTCTTATACTGTTTTCGCTTTTGTATCTAATCAAACTTCTTTTATCGTAAGTTTGATTTACTTTTTTAAAACTTAAATAAAGGTCTATCATAGACTGAGAAAAAGCTATGTGCTGTTGTGCTATTTGGGCGTTTATTTGGTTTTGAATCTCAAGTTTTTTGCTTAATTCCTTAATTGTGTTGATGTAATTAGAAAACTTTTCTTTATCATCTTGTTTTAATAATTCGCCAAGACGCCTTATGCTTGTAGTTAATTGTTGCAAAATAATTTTTTTGTGTTTAATAATTATTTCTAAATCATTTATTGATATATATACCAAACAATCCGTTTCTTTTTTGGTAATTTCTATCAATTCATTATAAAAAGCTATTATATTTTGGAAAATAAACTCAAGTTGCTTTTGCACCTAAAAACCTCCATAAAAATAAATCGGATGTTTTGCACAAAAATTAAGCTACTTGTGCAAAACACCTCAAGTTTACTTTAGACTACTGAATATTAAGCAAAGACTGCAGCATTGTGTCAGATACGCTTAGCGTCCTTGCATTTGCTTGGTAGGCGCGCTCTGCTATAATCATATTTGTAAACTCTGTACCTAAATCTACATTGCTTTCCTCTAACTCGCTTGGTATTATAGTGCCGGCAGAACCTGTGCCTGCTGTTGTAACTATTGGTGTACCAGAGTTTGCGGTTGCCTCAAACAAAGAATTGCCACTGGATAACAAGCCGTCGTTATTGTTAAATGTTGCAAGTGCAACTTGGCCTAAAGCATAACTTTTGCCGTTTGAAAACATACCGCTGATTACACCGTTTTGGTTGACAATAATATTTTGCAAACTACCGCCAGCATAGCCATCTTGTGTAATGCTTGAAGTTTGAGACGGTAGTGAAAACTGTGTAATACCATCAAAAGTATTTAAATCGCCAAAGTGCAAATTGATTACTTGCTGAGATGTGCCATTGTTCCAGTTTGCCGTTATTGCAAGCGGAGGTGTAAGTCCAACTAGTTTTCCTGTGGAATCGAAAGTAATTTGTCCACTTGAATTTGTTAGTGTAGGTGTAGCAGAACTTGAGTTTGCCGCAGTAGCATACCACTGCCACTGAGTTTGATTAGTTGAAGGATTATAATTTATTTTTGCAAAATTAAATGTAACATCGTGCTTGTTACCCAGTGAGTCATATACAGCTATAGATGTGGAGTATGTATCTGCCATAAACGGTTGGCTTGTGGACCCCGTTGGTTGAACTTGACCAGATAGAGTGCCTAAAATTGTTGCAAGGTTTGAATTGTTTGAGTAAACAGGGCCTATGGAAGTTAAGTAAGAGCCGGTTGTTGGCGTAATTTGTATTTCACCGCTAGAGTTAAGCGTTACTGTGGCGTTACTAGTACCAACATCAGTGCCAATGTCACTTATTAAATCATTAAGAGTTTGAAAATATTGCACATCACCAGATGTAATTCCCGTAGTGCTGTTTGTTGTACCACTAATTGTTGAACCATTCCCATATATATAAGTGCTGTAGTTATTACCACCATCAAAACTTATAGCTACTGCGTCTCCTGGTGTTGAAAAAAAAGGCAAGCTTGTTATTGTACCACCAGGTGGTATTGTTTTTCCGGACAAATTCGCTAAAATACTGTTTAATGCGGGGTCAGAACTTGTAATTGTAGGTACATTTTGATTAACATTGGTGTTGTTTTTTATTACTATTTCACCGCCAGAATTAAAGCTAGCACTATAGTTATTTCCTAGCGCACTATTTAAATTATTAATTAAATCATTTAGTGTTGTAGGAGTATAAGATGTGCTGCCTATAGTAACTGTAGAATTAGCTATTTTGTTTCCATTGATATCATATAGGCCAACTATGTTAGCACTAGAACTGCTTTGTACTTGAGCTGTTTTCGTTGTTTGACCTACGCCTATAAGATTGCCGTTTGAATTATATATCGCGTTCATGTTTATTGCGCCTGTATAATTTTCAAGTGTAGGCGTTATTGGTGTTAGTTCAGAGGTTTGAACGGTTTGGCCTCCATCTAGGTTTCCAGTCATTGATATATTTTTGGTAACTCCAGCTGGCACAGTCATATTTTGTGGTATATTAATGCCTGTAATTGTAGAGGCAGTGTTTATTAAGTGAGTAGTGTTGTTAGCTAACCACCCTTGTACAATATCGCCTGTTGGAGTCACAAGATTTCCGTTTGCATCAAATGTAAAGTCGCCTGCCCTTGTATATTTGTAAGTATTGCCGTTATCAGCGCTTACAATAAAAAAGCCGTTGCCTTGAATAGCTAAATTGGTAGTAACATTTGTAGTTTGTAAACTACCTTGAGAAAAGTTTTTACTTGTACTTGCCACCTGCGTGCCAAGACCTATTTGCATTGGGTTCATACCGCCTAAAGCGCCTTGCGGGCCTGTAGCACCACTCAAAGTCTGGGCTAAAACATCGCTAAAATTAATCTGGCTTGCCTTATAGCCCACAGTATTTACATTTGCCACATTATTTCCTACAACATCCATAAAATCTTGACTAGTCTGAAGCCCAGAAACGCCGCTCCAAAGTGATCGCATCATATGCGTTTACCTCCTTACTGTTTTAATTGAATAGCCGTTTGTATAACTTGGTCTATTGTTTGTATGCTTTTTGTATTTGCTTGATAAGCCCTTTCGTACATAATCATATTTGTAAGCTGTGTGTTTAAATCAACATTACTTTGCTCTAAGCTTGAAGGTGATATTGTGCCCCTTCCGCCTTGCCCTGCAACACCGATATATGATTTTGAAGCAATTGCTTGAGGGCTGTCTGTGTTGGCTGTAATTTGAAATAAATTGGAGCCAACTTGCGCAAGACCTTGAGGGTTTGTGAAGTTAGCTACAGCTACCTTGCCTATTGTGTAAGAATTGCCGTTTGAATATATTCCTATTAAATTGCCACTTGCATCAAAGTTGACACTCTGCAGCATGCCAGATGGAGAACCGTCAGATGATATGCTTGATGTAGATGAATTCATGCCAAATTGGGTTAATCCAGTAAATTGATTACCAGAGTAGGTAGCATTTGGAGTATTCCAAAAATTTAACTGCAGGTTCATATTAGAAGCGCCGTTATTAAATGATGATAAACTTATTGTAGGTGAAGTGGTGCTTGGGTCTAGTCCACCATTACTATCAAATACTATTTTACCTGTATTATTTGAGAGCGAAGCTTCATTGTTTGGTAAATTTGCTTGCCAGTCCCAAGTAGTTGTGCTATTTGTTGGGTTATAAGCAGACTTTGTAAAAGTTATGTTTAAATTATGCTTTGCGCCAGTAGAATCGTAGAATGTCGCTTGAATCGTATATGAGTCATTATTGATAGTTGAAGAGCTTATACTTTGACCTGCAGCAATTGGTTGGTTCAGTGATTCCATTAGTGTATCTAAACTGGCATTATCTGAAGAATTAGCATTTGGCGATAAAGATAATCCTGTTGGTACTTGACTTGTGGGCATAACTTTAATCGATATATCTGATTGGCCGCCATTTGCTATTGTAATTTGGCCGTTGTTAAAACTAACCGTATTGTTTTGGTTGGTATCTTTTTGTAAATCTTGGTTCATTTGTGTAATTAAGTCATTGATTGTTGTAAAACCTTCTGTGCCATCTGTAGGTGCAGTGCCTGATGGTTGATATTCGTATACATGATAAGTTTTACCGCCGTTGTAGCTGATTGCAAAGTTGTTTCCAGGTTGCACATTGAGCGAATTGCCATTAGAATCGTAGAGCATACTAAAGTCAGAAGTTGGTGATGCTGGAGCAAATGAATTAACAGAGCTTGCTGGGTTAAGGTTGCCTTGCATCTTAATGTATGTTGAAGCAGCAGCCGGAACCTTCTGGTAATTTGAAATATTCATTACGCCAGCAGGTCCTGTTGGAATACCGGTTGTTGGGTTTTCGGGTAGTGCAAAACCTGTGCCGCTTGAGCTAGGGCTTGCCATCCACCCTACAACAAAATTACCGCTTGGATCTACAAGGTTATTGTCTGCATCAAAGCTAAAGTCGCCTGCCCTTGTAAAGTAGTAATTTGGGTTAGACGCAGGTCCGTTTTGCACAATAAAAAAACCGTTGCCGTTTAATGCTATGTTTGTTGCGGTGCTTGTTGGCTGAATAGAACCTTGAGATAAATTAAGGCTATTTGCTGCAACTTGAGAGCCTAAACCCACTTGTAAGGGGTTTGTACTTGCTGTACCTGCTTTTGTTGTTTGATAAAGTAAATCAGCAAAATTTGTGCTGCTTGATTTAAAGCCTACGGTATTTATATTTGCAATGTTGTTTGACACTGTATCTATAGCAAATTGATTGCCAAGTAGTGCGCCTTGTGCTGTCCAAAAACCGCTATCCATATTAAACCCCTATTATGATGAAACACCGACTACATTGTTTAAATTTACTGTTTCGCCCAAATTAGTTGTTAAAAGCGCTCCATTTGATGTAAACTGAACGCTAGTTACTGTCCCTGCACTTTTATTTATTGGTATTGGGTTGCCATTTGAATCGGTTGCGCTAAATTCAACTGTGTATGTGCCATTTGAAATATAGCTGCCGTTGACCCCGCGTCCATTCCATTGAAATGTATTAGTGCCTGCATTTTGAGGACCTAAATCCTGTGTTACTATTGTATTCCCATTGGAATCTACAATTGTAGCTTTCACATCAGCGGCAGGTTGCGATAGAGAATAACCAACCGGGCTTACTGATGCCCCATTAACTGTAACTGTAGCTGAATTGGTCATTATATTTTTTCCCAACAAACTTGCCGCATAGGAATTGTTTTGATTCTGATTTTGCAATTTGCTGAGTGCTGTATTCATATTTACTAATTGTTGAAGCTGTGCAAACTGCGTATTTTCTGTTATAAACTGGTCTGATGATAATGGATTGCTTGGAACTTGATTTTTAAGCTGTGCAATCAAAATCTTTAAAAAACCGTCTTGCGATATAGTGTTGTTTGGGTTGCTTATTTTTGATGCACTTGATGCTGGCGTAAGTGTTGTTGGTGATGCTACAATGCTCATATTTACCTCCTTAAATGCTAATGTCTAAAAGCGCTTTTGGGTTTTTAAATATGCGCTTTATCTGTTTTGTAGTACTTTCAAAAACATAATTTTGCTGTTTTTGCTGATTAAAAGCCTGATTAAATGAATTTTGACCTTGACCGCTGCTTGATTGGTTAAAATTTTGGCTAAATTGAAATAATGACTGATTTTGATTTTGCTGATTTTGATTTTGCGTGAAATTTTGTTGGCCTAAATTACTTGATGAGACAACATTTATTTGAGAAACATTTAATCCCTGCTGTGAAATATTAGCTTTTAGTGAGTCTAAATTATTATTTACAAGGTTAAAAATTTCTTGGTTTTCTACATGAATGGTTGCAGTAAGTGATTTAGCTGCATCAATTGAAACTTTTACATCAATCTGACCAAGTGATGGCGGGTTTACTTGAATTGTTATGCTTTTTATAACAGGCGGTTTTAAGTTTTGCAGTTCGATAATTTTTTCAATAATTTGGTTAACAGGGTAAGGCTGTTTTGGTGCATTTGTGTTTTGGGTATCTGATATTTTTTGAAAGCTGATAATGCCTGCTTGTGTAATTGTATTTTGAGTTAGATTATTATTTGTGTCCTGTGATAATAGTTTTTGGCTTTTGTCTAGCTCTTGTGCGCTTTGTAGGGTATCTTGGGTTTGAAGTTGTTTTGGCTGAGTTTCTTGCGTAAAAAGAGTTTTAGTTGTTTGATTGTCAATTGCAAATTTTTGCTGCGGCTGGTTTGCGTTTTGGTTTTGTAAATTTTGGTTTTGGGGTTTGTTTTCTTGTGCATTGCTTGAATCGTTGTAGTTGTTGTTTTGAGAGGAAGAGTTAGCTATATTTGAAGATGCGGCTTTTGGTTCTTTTGTGTTTGACAAATCTCTACTAATATTAGCGCTTTCTTGCGCTGAGTTTTTAGTTGGTTGTGTTTGAGGTTTTAATTGGGAGAGCGTATCGTTTGTGTATGATTGTTTTGATTGAAAAGATGAATTTTGTTGGTTTTGTTTTTCATTTGGTATAGTAGTTTGCTGCACAATTTGTTGTTTTTGATCCAAAGAATACTCATTTGTGGTTTGCTTATCTATTTTTAACTTAGCATTAAAAGAAACAGTTTTATTAGATGGAGCCTGGACATCAGTTGCTATAGTGTTTTTTGTTATCTGAATAGTAGTTGCCTGTTTATTTGATGTACTTTCTTGTTGATTTTGTTTTTTGCTGTCTTGAGTTTGATCGATCAATTGTATGTTTGGCTGTTTGTTGTTTTGTAAGATTGCTTTTTGCAAACCAGCACCAAAAGTTTTTTCCTCCGATGTTTTTTTGGTTATCTGAGCTAAAATTTTTTCATTTGTAATGTCTGGCTGTAAATCTTGAGTGTTTGAATTTGAATTTATTTGTTCACTAACTTTTGCAACTTCGATATTTTTTGTATTTGTATAGTTTTGAGTATCTTGTTGAATTCCACTATACGATTGAGCTTTAATAGTCTCTGCAAGTTCTTTAATATCTTTGAAAGTTTGGTTGAAAGCTTTTTGGGTTTCGCTTGTGTTTGTTTGGTTTCGAAAGTTAGAAACCGTATTATTGTTTTGGATTAAAAACAGCAAGTTTAGTAAATCGCTGCTTGTAGAATCTGTATTTTTACTTAAATGTTTTACTTGAGTGTTTTTAGTTTGTTTGTTTATGAGTTCATCAAGTGCGCTTAAGAATTTTTTTGAGTTAATGTCTATTTTGGTCTGACTTTGGGGGCTGTTTTTTAATAATTGTTCTAGAATTGAGCTGAAATCATCTTTCGGATTTTCCGATGTTGATTTTGCAAGCAATTTGTCTATAATTTGTGATATGAGATTGCTATCGCTTACATTAAGCAGTGCTTTTTGCATTAAACATACCTCGACAAACAATGTCGCTAATTTCTATAGCAAAATTTGTTCCAAAAAGGAGTGATTTATGAAGTTAAGTACATCAAGCCAAATGAAAGAATTAGACGCAAAATCTATTAAAGAATTCAATATCCCAGATATTGTATTAATGGAAAATGCCTCAAGAGGCACATTTGAGCTTATAAAAAAACATTTTGGTAAACTTGAAGGCGTTAAGGTATCTGTGTTTGCAGGTCTTGGAAATAATGGTGGAGATGCAATGGCACTTGCAAGGCATTTGTATAATGCGGGTGCAAATGTTTTGGTTAATTTGGCAGCAAATACAGATAGGTTAAACCCAAGCCCAAAAATAAACTATGAAATTTTGCGCTCAATGAATGTAGAAATTGCCATAATTAATAATATTGATGATATTAACGATGTTTTTTTGGCACACTCTCAAATTATTATAGACGGTTTGTTTGGTATTGGACTATCACGCAACATCGAAGGCTTGTTTTACGATATTATAGAAAAGATAAACAAATCAAGCGCAACTAAAGTATCACTTGACATACCATCTGGAATTAATGCAGATACTGGTGAGTGCTTGGGCATAGCTGTCAAAGCGGATTTAACTGTAACATTTGCTTTGGCAAAACCTGGCCATTTTTTGTATCCTGGCAGAGATTACTGCGGCAGATTAGAGATTGTTGGTATCTCTACACCAAAGAGTTTAATTGACGAGTTTAAACCCACATTTAACGCTTTGGTTAAGGATGATTTTTTTCTTGAAAATAGGCTTAAAAGCTCGCATAAAGGTAATTTTGGTCATGTAGCTGTAGTAGGTGGTAGTCTTGGTAAATCAGGGGCTGTTGTTTTATCGTCTTGCGCTTGCTTAAAAAGTGGTGCTGGGCTTGTCAGCGCTGTTGTTCCAGATTGCATAAACAATGCATTTGAATCTTTATGCGTTGAGGCTATGAGCTACCCTGTTAATAGTAAAAACGGTTTTTTTTCAAAAGACTCATTTGACGATATATTTAATTTTGTGAAGGATAAAGATGTAATTTGCTTTGGTATGGGTCTTGGCATATTTAATGAGGGCTTAGACTTACTTAAAGGCTTAATTGAGCTAAAAAAACCAATGGTTATTGATGCAGATGGATTAAATGTTTTGGCAAAAAACCCAGATGTGTTAAAAATTGCTAATGCGCCGATAGTTTTAACACCTCACCCAAAGGAATTTTCCAGGCTTATTAATCAATCAACACAGTATGTTATAAAAAACCGACTTAGTTTGATTAAAGAATTTGCAAAAAACTACAATGTAATATTGGTTTTAAAAATGGCTGATACGCTAATTAGCGATGGCAATGATATTTTTATTAACACAAGCGGCAACCCAGGCCTATCAACAGGTGGCAGCGGCGATGTATTGTCTGGTATTATTGCAAGTTTTATAGCTCAAGGCAAAACGGTGCTACAAGCTGCAACATTTGGTGTTTTTTTGCATGGATTTAGTGCTGATTTAGCAGTAAAAGAATTTGGCGAAAATGCACTTTTGCCATCTGATGTTATAAATTATTTAGCAAAAGCAATAGAGTCCTTTAAGATAATGGCTCAATGACGATTTCTTCTTTTCCGTCAATCTCGCGCACATAAATTTTGATTGCTTTTTGCTTATTTATTAAGCGCCTGGATAAATTATCGTCGAATTCTATGAGATTTTCTGCGTCAATTTCGCCCTTTATAATTATGTGGGCAAATTTGTAGCTATCGTGCAACTCTTTAATTTTGTGCCTTATTTCTTTGTATTGTTCTTCAAGTGTAGTTAGTTTGTTTTTTTGTTCTTTATAGCTATTTTCTATTTCCTTAAAATTTTTTACTGAATTTAATACAGCAGAAGGTACTTTTGCGCCTTTTGACTGTAACTCTCTAATTAGTTTTACTGATTCGCTAAAGTTTTTTAAGTTTGAATCAAGCTTTTGCTTTAGCATATCAATAGAGCTTTTTGATACTTTGAGCTCATTTGAAAGCATTTTTTCTTCTACGAGTAGTTCTTTATACTGTGCAGAAATTTGTTTGATCTCGAGTGGTTTTATTGAGATCTTGTTGTTATTGCCAACTACATTGTTTAGAATCACCTCTTTTGATGAAGTTACAATGTTTGAGCTGAGCATTTCTTTTTTAATTTCAACTGAGGGAGATAGTATGTTGCATGCAAGGCAATTATCTATTGTGACTTTATCATCTGTTTCTATATTGGCATAATTTGCATTTTCAATGAAAGCTTCTTGCGCTATTAATGTGCCGTTTAAATTTTTTATGCGGGCAGTCTTGGCTTTTATTGTGGCATCTTGATGAACACTTCCTTTGATGTCAACAATATCTGCTTCTACATAAGCTTTTGGCCCTACATTGCCGTTAATAACAACCCTTTTGCCAGTAACTTTTATACCAGGACCTATTATATCTTCTTCAATGTCGTTGCTTACACCGATATTTACATCAGAGACATCTTTTAAATAAATGTTGCCTGTTTTTATATCAGCTTTATCAATTTTTACATTTTCTTCTATGTGAAATATGCCGTTTTTTTGTATCAAAGAACCTTTTTTCTTTGCAATAAACTTAATGCTAATATTATCTTCTACTCTATCTATATCAGCTGTATCAATCCTAACATTTATTTTTTGAATTTCTTTGCCATCTTGAGCTTTTAATATATTGCCAAATATATCGTATCCGTCAATGCCTTTTGTGGGTTTTATGTATTCTGCGATAAGTGTACCTGTATCAACCCCAATTGCAAAGTTTTTTTCTTTAAAATTAATATTGCCTTTTTCATCAATTTGCCCTACGATGTTTAGCTGAAAAAAAGTTTTAAGCTCGGAGTTTTTGCCATCAATAGGTGGTGTGCCGCTTGCTATTAACACTTTAAATTTTTTGAACGTTGGGTTTAAGCGTTTTTGGATCTCTTTTGCAATTAATGGCAAAATTTCTTCTTTAATACCGTAAACTATTGAGTGAAATGCTAGCTTTTTGTTTACAATTTTAATTATATCGTCTGTGCTAGCATCTAGGGGTTTGTCTAAATTTGTGCAATCAACTTTAACAAAAGCATTTTTATGAACTAAAGAATCATCTATTTCGATGTCTATTATTTTGCATAGAATGCTAGGTTGTCTTTGTATAAACTCTACAGTGTATAGCGGTTTTATTCCATCTTTGGATTGCTCGAATTTTTTATCAACAATCTCAAAATCAACATTTAATGGATTTATTGAGAAATCTTCAATTACTCTATTTAGCTCGTCTTTGATGTTGGATGTTTCAACTCTAATTTTATCTTCCATAAATACCTTTTAGCAAAATTTATATTTTTGTGCAAGTTTTTGAGTAATTTGATTTATTTTTAGCAATGATTATAATTTGTTTATGAGTTTAACGGATGTTCAATCTCAAAAGGACTTTAGAAACATTAATATAAATAAAGTTGGAGTGAAAGGCGTTAAATACCCTATTACGCTGCTTGACAAAAAAAATGGCCTGCAGCATACAATTGCAGATATCAATATGTATGTGTTGTTACCTAGTAAATTTAAAGGCACCCACATGAGCCGATTTATAGAAATAATAAATGAAAATAAAAATGAAATCAATATTAAAAAAATTCATCATATTTTAGCTCAAATGAAGACTAAATTGAATGCCAATAAAGCGTATTTGGAGATAAATTTTGACTATTTTGTAGAAAAACAAGCTCCTGTTTCAAAAATTAAGTCACTGATGAGCTATTCTTGCGGCCTGCACGCATTTAGCAGCGATGTTGATGAATTGACGCTATTTGTAAAAGTGCCTGTCACATCTCTTTGTCCATGTTCTAAAGAAATAAGCGATTACGGCGCACACAATCAAAGGGCTTTTGTATCTGTTTATGTAAAGTTTAATGATATGGTATGGATAGAGGATGTTATTAATATTGTAGAGGCAAACTCAAGTAGCGACATATATTGTTTACTCAAACGTCCAGACGAAAAATATGTAACCGAAAAAGCCTACAATAACCCTATGTTTGTAGAAGATATAGCTAGAAATGTTGTAAAAGCAATAAAATCAGATAAACGCATTTACTGGTACAAAGTAGAAGTTGAAAGTTTAGAAAGTATTCACAACCATAATGCTTACGCCTGCATCGAAAAAGACTAATTAAACTACTTGATTTTTTTTAAAATTTAGTTTATAAAGTAAGATTTGATATGTATGGATTATTTTTAAGAAATTTACAAAATATAGTTGACATTTACGATAAAGTAATGTATATACCTTTAGAAACTTTTTTTGGAGGTTTAAATGAAGCTTCACGAGTACCAGGCAAAAGAGCTAATGAGTCTATACGAAGTGC
>OGCG01000726.1_pt1 | contig 18934 bp, 16 predicted proteins | sample 1570061 | NCBI WGS metagenome assembly OGCG01 (sample SAMN06268698, study PRJEB24515) | hot springs metagenome | isolation source: Joseph's Coat, Yellowstone National Park, Washington, USA | place: USA:Joseph's Coat, Yellowstone National Park, Washington, USA
CTCACCGTCCTGTCAGACGGCAGTCCTGCACCAGAAAAGCGTTTTGGAACCCAGGAAACCCCAGCGTACCTAGTAACAGTGTCTGCAGAGTGGGATTCCAGTCCCTGAACGGGTTAAAGTAGGTTTTCAAGTCCCACACTGCGTACCCTGACAGTCTGCTACCTCGAAACCTAGTACTACTCCTGACGCAGGTAACAGCAGCCCGGAAGCGTTCCAAGAGGGCAGCAGCCCTGGCTTCTCTCTCAAAATTATATTAAGCTTTTGTACAGGTCGTCACATAGCAGCGCATCAGTCATGTTCAGCAAGAGCTGAACGGTGTCGCGAAACAGGAAAAACAAGTGAAGCAAGAATCGAGCCAAGAAAAGCAAAGCGAGGAAAAAGAAAGTCAAGAAAAAGGCAAAGAGAAAAAGGGAAAGGAGATAGAAAAAGGTCAGGAAAGTCAGGAATCAGATGACCAACAAAGAAAAGAAAAGCTTGTCTCCTCCGAAACGAGAAAGCGTGGAAGACCAAGAAAAACGGAGGAGAGTGAAAAGAGATCGAAAAAAATATCCCCTGAGAGTATCGAAAAGATTTCTCAGGAGCTCAATGAGAAAAAGAGTTACACGAAAGACGAGCTCGAAAAGAAGAAAGTTGTCGAGCTGAAAGAGATTTTGAGAAGAATGAAACTTCCGATGACGGGTAACAAAATAGATCTTATAGAAAGGATATTGAAAAACCAGAAAAAGGAAAAGTAAAGTCATGAAAATGCGCAGATAGATATGTGAAAAACATATCTATTTTTCATTTAATTCGCCCCTCGAGGATTTCCAACAGAAGATCTTTGTTTAATATCTTTATGTCAAACGCTTCAATGAGTTTCGATATCTTTTCCGAGTTGTTCTCTTTTGTGAACCTGTTCATACAGCAACGGGATACAATCTCATCACTAAACTTTTTTGAGAACAATTCCAAACACTTCTCGAAATTTAAGGACTCGTAGTGCTCCTTGTATTTCTCTCGAAGATAACTCAAGAGATTCGCGGTATCGGGGAACTGTTTGATCAAGTTTAAAATCCGTTTAAAACCTAAGTATGGAATGCTCTTGTTATAGTCACAACCCGATAATATGCAAACGGTGACAAACTGCGAAAAATCGATCTGGAAGTGCTCGAGAACATCCTTCAGATAAACCGTTTCCATCATGTCATCTTTGATATCGAGGATGAGAACGGGACAACCAAAGACTAAGTTGTCAGAGTCGGGAGACAAGACCGCATCAACTTTTCCTTCCGTTGCTAACATTGAACATAGCCTCTCCGCTTCTCCCTTTGCCTCAATGTAGGACACCCCGATGGATTCCAGCAACAGCTTGATGGATCTGGTGATGGTATAAACGGGAGGAGACTTCGAGTAGATATAAGCCTTCTTCAGTTTCTCCGCTGTGTCCATCTCGTTGAGCTTCTCCAAGTAAACCTGTTTCGACTCCTTTCTTTGTATAACGGTATTCATTTTCTCTTGAGGTGGTTCCCCGTCAATCACGAATATCGGTTGAATCTCACGTGAAATTAATCGCAGAACCATGTGTAAGAACCTCTGAATGAACCTGTTGATTAGTTTGTTCTCCTCGGGCTCCTGTTTTTTGAGGTCATAGTTTTTGACTTCCTCGAGAAGAGCAATATACCAGTAGCTATGAATGTAATAGGAGGTATCTACAGCGATCTTCTTGCCCTGAAAGGACTTTAACAGAGCTTTCTTGACGATGCCAGCCTTCCGAATGTGTCTTATGAGGTTTTTAATACCCATTTTTTCATTGTTCTTCCGTTATTAAAAAATCAAAAAACGTGCTGTGCGTGCTTGCATGACGTATGTATGCTGTTATTTTTCTAATGTTACTAAAAATATGTTTAAGCCATACGAAGATGATATCGATATCGAGTCCTCGAAATACTGTTTCATCCCGGAAGAGACCCTGTATAAGCTGAAACCAACACAGTGTGTGGAGAGAAAGGAACGGGAGATCAAAGGGAGAGAGTTTGATGAAAAGATCATTGAGGCCATCTTAGATCCTGACGAACCAACCCCGGATTACTCCTTGAAACGGGTGGAGATATTTCTGAAGTTGAACCCGATATGCAAACAGGTGCTTATGCTTCTTTATTCCTCCTACGATAACTTTATTCAGAGTGTCCCCCATCCTCTCGAAGAACTTATTGTCCTGATTCATAGATTCTGGGAGAGTGAGGAATCCATCAGAGCCATAGGATCGAGGTGGGGAATTTATGTGGGAGTTGATGACTACTATCAGGCATGGGAGATATTAGTGGACAGGTTGGTGAGTATCATTGAGAAGATGAGAGACGAGGACGAGGGGGAAATTAAAAGGATTATAAACATGAATCGAAACGAATTTAAAAAGTGGTGTGAAGAAAACTCCGTTAAGTACTCTGAGGAAATCTATCAGGACCGATTAACGGTTTTTGTTGATAAACGAGCGAAAATGATGAGACGGGGAGAAGGTTTCGGGGGAAGACTCTAAATGTAATTCCATGGAACGATATGATATGTTCATGAACATATCATAGCCTCTGGCGAATAAGCTCTGAGCCCTCATGGCACATATCCTGTTGTCGAATACTCCACCGTACTAACACTCCCGCTATCAGAGACCGTTGAGAGTCCATGAACAGAGACTCCAGAGACATTTGTGCCAGTACTCGATGATGAAACGGAAGTCATGACTAACTCTGAGAAATTAATGTCGGGATTTCCGATACACTCTGGACATAACGGTTTATTCTTAATTAATCCGTTGAGAACATTGCCCGGGATCAAGTTACCTGAGATAACATCTTTTGTTGCATAACCGACTAGTCCTTGAACTCCTTGGAAAGAAGAAACGGCATATGGAGGTACATCATCTCCTCTCACGATTCCTGTGTCACTGGGATTAATGTCAAACGGATTAATGGTAATCACGATGAGAGAATGGTAGTCACCAAATTTACCTAGGGGCACATCTCCCGATGTTGCGTATATCTTGCCATCCAGAACAGCGGCCGCATCGTTCTTCAAGAAAAGTGCTTTGGGTACCACCACGATACCTATATAAGAGGCTGAGATAGCATAAACATTCTTCTTGAAAACGGGTGGAGGGTAAATATCTTTGAGCTCTTGGTTCGTAACATCCGTTGCCACGGAGTTGTAGTTGACCATCAGACCCCACTTGTTAGCCAGAAAAACACATCCATGAACAACGGCTGTTGAACCAAACCCCACGAATGCTCCAATCCCGTTATTAATAAATTGGTTTTCTCCAATATTCACACGACTTCCGTTGACGATACTGCAACCGTTAGCACAGGACACGAAGTATCCATAAGACCAAGCCCCTTCAGCACCAGCATCCGTTATCAGTCTTGCCACTTTCCCTACAAAACTTTGATTTTTTGACTCTCCAATCGTTCCGTTGCCCACATAGACTTTACCTGTAAATGTGTTGGGACCTGTGCTGTAATATCTCCCGTGTATCATCATGAAACTCTCGGGGGATAATAAGCAACGGGTGATGGTCGCAAAGGCACCAACGGATCCAATGATAAACTGTTTGCCATCTAATATTAGTCCCTCGATTTGTAACCTGTTTGTGGGAAGGATAGCCGTCATATTACCCCTTAGTTTCAGGGTGACATTGGGATTAAAAAAGAAACCTTGCCCAGGTAACATATGACCACTCGTTATGTCGAGTTTATCGAAGGTGAGTGTGTTTTTGTCGGCATCGATAACATGAGCATCCCTCAAGGTACCATCGCGGTTGATAAAAGTTACTAACCTGTTTTGGCCTTTGATGCAGGAGAAGTCGGGGTTTTTCTCGCCCTTAACGGTGACTTTGTTACCCGCTACGAGTATATCGAAGGGCCCTTTCCCCAACATCTCTGAGAGAGTTTCTCCATAGCTCATATCTATTGCTGGAGTCGAGGGGTCCTTCATGAGTCCCTCCACATAAGCCATCCCGATAAACGGGCAAGGATCCCCCAGAATCACTAAATCATCCGTTTTCATATATATCGCTTTCGTGAGTACATGGGTTCCTTTTTTGAGCTTTATCACGAATCCTCCTTTCCGTTGTTCGAGGAATCTAACGGCACAATCGATATCAGGAATACCTTCTGATGGAACAACGATCATGCGGGGGCGATACTTGATGAGGCATGTATCCATATTATAACAGGTTATATTCCTGAAACACCCGTCACTCTTAAAATGTTTCCTGTCTTTGCAGGGTATCTTCGTTTCACACAGATCTAAACTCTCCATATTCTTGTTTTTTGGCCAATACGGGGGGACACAGCAGGAGCTATCATCCTTCTCTGACTCCTCATAAAGCGGGAGATTTTTAGCTAATCCCGTTTCATGGTTAGGAACTTGAATGGGTTTAGGTTTACAACAGGGATCAATCCAAGAAGACCACATTTTATAGTAGGGGTTTTTTTATTTTTGTGATATGATGTTTAATGAATGCCTGTATTAGAGATAGAAATGGAAAATATTCCCAACGAGATCCTTCTGAAGATATTTAAGAGTCTCCCGATCAGAGACCAAGGAACGGTGACACAGGTCTGCAAGAGATTTCTCACCATCATGTATTACGGAAATACAACGGTGTATCCGAAATGTAAGGGATGCCAAAAGATTTTGCGATGGTATTACCATGGATTCGTGAACCGTTACGATTACCTCAAAGATAAATCGAAGAAAGTGCTGGAAATGGAGATACCGAAATGTAAAGAGTGTGGCTATATAGTGGAGAACGATATGGTGGAGAACATCCCAATGAAAGTCAGGGGGAATCTGGGGATCATTAAGATCGAATCGAAGAAGATCCCAGGGTTTTCGGAACTCATCAAGCAATTCAAGCAGAGTCTCGAGAATCACAACGGGAATTTAATATCAATCGGTAGCACCACGAAAATCGTCTATGTTCCGCGAGAAGTCTTGGAGCTGCCCTTTTCCAGATTCGAGAAGATTCATATGTCTCTCTCGTTCTCCTGTTGGGGATGCAAAAAGATGGTAGGGGTCGATCTCGGGGAAGCTTTTTTGAATCCCACATTCCTCGATGAAAAACAGGCCCTATCTTATCTCGACAACGGGAAATACTTTGAGTTCTTCACGTATGTGTCCTCCTGTAACCCGTTGAGATTACAGTGTTTCCGTTGTGATCCCAACAGGGAAGACAAGATCTTCCGTTACGCGTTGCACCAAAAAGTTTGGGTCTTGAGCTCTCTGAGTTTGACTTGCCTCCGTTGTCATCGGAGATACAACATGAAAAGGGGCGAGATCAGTTGGGCCCTTCATTGCAAAGACTGTGATCCGAGCAATGAATACATGAAATTTCGATGGAGGAACGGGTGGAAGGTGAAGAAGATAAAGTATTTTAATGTAGTGACCCAGGAATATATGTGGGTTAGTCCGAAGATATTTCCAAGAATTTAAAAGGCCAGAATGCGAGAGAAGGCCAGAAGACCAAAAGCCAAAAAAAAGCGCAAGAAAAAATCTTAAATTAACAAAATTAACCAATGGCCTTAACGGAGACAATCACCGTTCTGGATAAAATCCTCTCGCTTATCACGAATAACGAGCAGCTGTCTAACAACATCAACGCAATTCAGGAATATATCGTAAAGATCGAACTTAATACCTGTGGGGTGTTTTCGTCCGTCTTTTCCTCGATGTTTGGTGTCCTGAGCTATTTCAACAGTAAACCGGATACAAACCCGTTAGTCATCGATTACACGGTGAGACTGATTCGTGGTTTTATTTTCGTTATTCTCGAGAAGAGCCCTGAAACCATCGTGGATCTAGTCTGCAATCATCCTGATAACGGGACATCAAAACAGGTCATCAACATTTTCGGATACATCGATGCGATATTCTCAGAACCCGACAAGTTTGTTATCAAGGATGTCTATGAAAAGCTGTTTATGGCTTATAAGAATCTGGAATCTATCCCGATAAAAAGAACTAGCAGCGGAGTTTTGAATAGCCTCATGGAGAGCATCAAGCTGGGACTTCAAAAACAGGAAGCACAACAAAAACAACTCATGAATCAAAGTGGTTTGGTCGAGGAATCACCACAACGGCAATTAATGGAAGATTTAATGGAAGAGGAACAACGGAAAAAACAAAAAAAATTTCATAAGCGCAAACATAAAAAGTAGCGAGCAGAAATAAAGGCAACAACCATGAAAGCTTCAAACAGGAAATCAGAAATTAAAGAAAGACTTTTAAGGAAACTTCGAGAAAGACACCCGATAAAACTATGTCTCGTCATGATAGTCAAGAACGAATCCAAAAATATCCCCCGATTACTCGAGACATTAAAAGATATCATCGATTGTATTTCCGTGGTTGATACAGGGTCCACCGATAACACAGAAGAGGTTATGGCGGAGTGGGCAAAGAGAAACGGTATTCCATGTAAAATACACCATGAACCGTTTCGAGACTTTGGTTACAACAGGACACATAGTTTCGAGATGGCCAAAAAGTCTTTCCCCGAATGTCCATACTTCTTACTTTCCGATGCAGACTTTATCTGGGAAAATAACGGGTTTGATAAAAATAAACTCTGTCAACCGTTTTACTATGTGGAGCAATACAACTCCGTTTTAAGTTACTGGAACATTAGAATCATCGCCTCAAAATATTCTTGGGTTTGTGAAGGTGTTACCCATGAATACTGGTATAACAAGGATGTTCCTAATTACGGAACAAACAGGCTCTCAGAACTGCGAATACATGACTTGGAAGACGGAGGATGCAAGGAGAATAAATTTAGTCGTGATGAGGCCCTGTTGAAAAAAGCCCTCGAAAGTAAACTACCGAAACGGTTGATCTCCCGTTACCACTTCTATCTCGCACAGACTTATCGGGACACGAAGAGATATTACGAAGCTATTGAGTACTACAAAAAGAGAGTAGAGGAGAAAGGATGGTACGAAGAAGTTTTTTGCTCTCTGTACATGATAGGGAAATGTTATGCGATTTTGAGAGATTTCAAGAGTGCTGAAATTTATCTGTGGAAGGCCTATCAGTACAACAAGAATAGATCAGAACCGTTATTCGTCCTCGCCACGATCATGTTGGAGCAGGGGAAACGGGAAGAAGCATTAAAATATATCGAGATTGGAGAGAAAATAAAGTTCCCTGAGAGAGATATTTTGTTTATCGAGAAACCCTGTTACGAGACGGGATTTCAGCAGCTGAGAAACCTGTTGGGTGTCGCGAAAAAGTAAATTCAGAAAATATTTTAAAGGTTATAGAAAAAGATGAGTCTGGATCAGCTACTGAACGATTTGATTAGTACTGTTGCTCGAATAACGGATGCTAGTTCACTCAGAAATGAACTAGACCAAATTAATAATATTTTTGATTCCATTAAAGAAAAGGTTAGTGATTGCTCTCCTATCTTTTCGCTTTTTACCTATTTTCAGATAACGCTAGATGCTCTCCCTAATCAAGCTGATACATCCAATAGTTCTATCAGAGAAACCATTAGCATTTTATTGTTATTCTTTGAGTTAATATTGATTTCTAATCTTGTTGATATAGTTTACTCTAATAAATCTTTTAGTTTCCGTTCTGCAGCCATCAGCAAAAAATCGAGAGATCCACCTAGTGATCCTCCAAGTAATCCCCCGAACATCAATCAAGTCATAGCGATACTCGCTCAGATCACTGCTATTTTCAATGATCCTACGAATTTCAATAATGCAAACATTAATGCCACGATACAGCAGCTGTTATTGCTTTACTCTCAGCTGTTACAGGCTTTAACAGGAGTTCCAACTCCCTCGCCACCTCCACCGCCTCCACCTCCAATCACCATTAATCTCCCGATTACGAACGTGAATCATAACATTGTTCGGGACACTAATGCTCAGGCACAGATGCAACAACAAATGAGCCTGTTCCGGAGACTTTATAGAAAAAACAAGTGTTTCCGAAGAAGATGTAAAAGAAACGGGTTTCATCCGTGGTGGTGGTGAAAAAGATAAATATTCTTATGGAAAGAATCCATAAGAATAGGCTAAGCCCCAAAGCAAAAGGTCAAAAATACTTTTGCGGTGATTAAAAATGTCTTCTTCCTCCTCGAAATTAAGCACCAGTTTACCCGTTTTATTGCCTCCAGGAACGGTGGTGATATTGCCCAGTAATACACTAGTTACTGTTACAAACTTTAATGAACAGTTTTTGACTTATAGTTCGGTGCAGGTAACTTTAATTTATGGGGCCTTAGCGGGATTAGCGCAGGACACTGACGCGAAGATCCAAAGTCATTCCGTGATTATCAACGGTGGTACAAGAGTTATGCTTCCTAATCTCACCGTTGTCCAGTTACCCGTTGGATTCAATAACAAACCGTTTACATTAACGGTAACCATCACAAACCCTGAGAACTTTGTTAGGGCCACTCTATATAAAAACACGGTCGCGAAGATACCAACGGGAGTAGCATTAACAAATAAAGCAACCGTCACGGCAGGCAATTTAGTGATTCCGTTACTCTCAGGTACAGCTATAAAGTCCAACAGGAATCAGTATCTGTTAAGTAATCCGTCATTAAATGTTAGTGGTTTACCGTTTATTCTGAATCCTGGCACTGTGGTATCGGTGGGGGTAAACAATAAAATAACTTTGGTATATCCTACGCTCGCAACATTTGCCACAAGCGATGTCGGGGGGATCCTGACTAATAACGGAGAAATTTATGTTTCTAACAATCCTCTCGTTGCGCTCCCGGAGAACTCAAATTCCTCTACGATCAACGCGAATTTAGTGGATCCCGAAAATCTTCCCGTTTATTTGCCTGCAGGTACAGATCTTACTATCAACAGATTAAATTCGCAACTTACGGCATCTATTCACAATCTCCCCTCGAGTATCGCGGTATCATTACCTGCTCGTATCCATGTAACGGTAGAGAGAAACACTACACTCGTGAATAACCTTGGGAAAAAGCTAAACGTGAATAACAGCGAAGATATGTTGTTGGCCTTTGGTTGTTTGGCTTTTATCCCCCAAGGATCTCCCGTTACGATGAATGCTATCGGAGTAGCAACAACAAAATCTCTTAGTGTTCCGGCACAAAACGTTATTCTCGCAAGCAACACTCCGTTAATTCGAGGAACTCCCGAAGATGTTTTTGTGACACTGGCCTCCGAAATATCTGCGATGATCTCACCGGCCCATGCGAATTTAATTTCTGGTACATTAACTACGAATCCAACAACGGTGTCCTTGTTATCCCCTGTTCAGGACCATTTATTAACGGGTGTTGAGGTGACCTTACCAAAATCGCTCGCGGTAAATGTACCCGTTGGTGCCTTAGTGCAAAACGAAAAGTTCTTAATTCCTCAATCCGTTACTACAGCTTCAGACTTTCAAGCGACTATGCCTGGAGGGATGATGACCACCATTCCAACGGGTACAAAACTTATTCTCCCTGTTGGAACATCGAAAGTTCAGCAGACACCACCACAACAGCAGCAAAAACCTCCACAGCAGTACATGTTTTATAACAACTATGGCTGGTGGTATTGAGATAGGCACAAAGGCATTAAGCATTAAATATTTTTGTGATGGCATAAAAATGAATCCGTTACCTGCGAGTATAGCTGTAGTGTTGCCCCCAGAAACTCAGGTTATCATTCACAGTTTTAGTGAGCTCCCAGTGAAATTAATTTATGGGGCCTTAGCGGGATTACAGAAAAATACCAAGTTTAATGTTGTTAATTCGAAATTAATTGGATTAGAGTTAGGGACTTCCGTTATTCTTCCCAAGCTAACAGTAATCCAGTTAACATATGAAAACACATTCGCCACAAAAGTTATTTTAGAGGATTTTGTTGAGGCTAACCTTTTCTCCGATACCACCGCGACATTACCAACAGGTGCTTTAACAACAACCTCATTCACGGTGACCATTGAAAATCTCTCGGTATCGATGCCTTCTGGTTTGACCCTAAACATTCACGGGAGAGACTATCGGTTAATTAACAATCCGTCACTAAATCTCAGTGGTATTCCCGTGAATATTCCTGCTTCCACCGTTATCGATGGAAACACTATAATCTACCCTACCTTGATTCATGTCACCATAAGTAATCACAAAATAAACGGAAATGTTCATGTAACGGTATTAGATTCTAATGAGGAATCCAATGAGATTTGCCAAGAAATCCTCTCTTCTCCGTTGGTAACGATGAATAACGGATCTATTTATTTACCTGCTGGAACGAAAATACCAGCGGACAAAATAACAGACCCAAATGTTTCCTCGTCATGCCTGTTATCTTCAAATATAGCAGCCATAACAGCAGCGACAGCAGGTGAATTAGTTTTTGTGAACCAAAGTATTCCCGTCACGTTAAACACATCAAGGAAGTCGACCACAAACTCGTTAACGATCAATGACAAGGATATTTTTGTGTTTGATCGGAGAAAGAAACAAAAATTTCAGGAAATGACCGTTACGTTAGTCTCGGGGCTGATGTTAACCAGACCAAGCAACGGACTTTTAATCGAAGATATCAGAGATTTTTCATTGAACAACGGATCTCTCGTTGCTCTCCCGATAGGTACCATCATGAGTCCTGACTTATCTCCGAACAATATTCAAACGGTGGTATATCCAACATTGGCAAAGATCATAGGAGAGAGCGACTTAAAAGGCACGGAAATTACGATCCCTGCTGGGACTAAAATAGAAATCCTTTCTGAATTCACAGAATTTATTAAGTTGGAACCAGATGTTATCTTGAATAATATAAGACAGGACTTTATTATCGACATGGATTTTGGAGAGGAGGGCGAGAGTTCACCCGTTGATTTCAGGGAAGAAACGGGAGATATCCTCGATAACGCAGAGAATAAACTTGAAATTTCACCTGTTAATTCTATGCCAGAACAAACACTCCTAATCGATTTTAGAGAAACGGGAAATATCCCCGATAAGGCGGAGAATCGATCTGAAAATCCACCCGTTAATTCCAGCATAAGCAAGAATGGGGCAGGGACATTCCCCGATAAGGCGGAGAATCGATCTGAAAGTTCACCTGTTAATTCCAGCATGGGCGAGGATAAAACGAGAGATATCCCCGATAAGGCAGAGAATCGATCGGAAAGTTTACCCGTTAATTCCATGCCAGGACAGACACTCCTAATCGATTTTAGAGAAGAAACGGGAAATGTCCCCGATAAGATAGAGAATAAACATGAAAGTTCACCTGTTAATTCCAGCACAGGCGAGGATAAAACGGGAGATATCCTCGATAACGCAGAGAATAAACCTGAAAATATCGCCGTTAATTCCAGCATAAGCAAGAATGGGGCAGGGACATTCCCCGATAACGCAGAAAATAAACCTGAAAGTTCACCCGTTGATTCCCTGAAAATGCAGCATGTGCTATGGAGTTACATAAGAATCAGAAACACTCAGGGAATGTTAAGAAGGAAAATCTCTGAAAGAGTCTGATGATATATGATACGAAATATCATATATCATTAATTTTCTTGTTTTTGTTCAGCTGTCTTTGCCAACGCATCCTTTCTGGTCAATATCGCTTTTACCTCAAACTTCTTTTTATTCTCGTTGTTCTCTTCATGTTCCTTTGGCCAGAAACACAAAATCCAATGGTTTCCGATTCTTATTTTATGCAAGAACAAACGGCAACACAAGATACCATCAGGCGAGATGTGATCGAAATTAATGTAAGCTTTCCCGCTGTGTAAGTCCCTTAATCTCGAGTACGGGGGAATGACTAAACGGTAGTCCGGGGGAATAATATTAAATCGTTTCATGATTTCCAGTCTTCTTGTGATCTCAAATCTGCACTGAGAGAGTTTCATACCATGAGGTAATTTCAGGAAAAGACTTTTCTTGTCTTTGATGTGTTCTGGATTCACCCGATATGGGACAATGCGAAAATCAATCAACGGATTTTTTTCACTGAACCCAGCATCGCAAAGTCTTTTGTAGAGATCTCTGCTCATCAATGCCAGAGTTCGGTTCGTTTCCTGAAATTTGTTCATCTCCACTTTGAGCATTCCGAGTTCATCTTCCGTTTTCTTGTAGTTCTTAATAAAGTTATAGATTTCGTCGATACCCCACTGGGATAAAATAATGAACACGTTGTCCCAAACGGACATGATACAAAACTTTAAGTGTAGTTTAGACTTTTTAAATATATTAAAAAGAATTTCAATTAAATTAAAAAGACCAGGATGTATAAGGACTTCGATAAAAATATTCGTGGGTTTTTTAAGTTTTTGTCTAAGGTGGCCGATGAGTCCCCGAATCAGGTTATTGGTGATGACCTAGACTTCTTTGTTGCCGAGTATGAAAAGAAAGGACCAACCAAAGACCTGTTTGCGTCCTTCAAAAAAATCTTTAACAACTACACCGATGACATTGTAAACAACGGGTGTAAATGGATAGAATCTGAGAAACATGTTATCGAGTTTGGGAAGAAAGGAAAAATCCATCTTACCGAAATTTATCGGATCTGTGTTCAGGTTAGTAATGTGTACGAAGAGAAGCTCAAAGAGTTCCCAAAAGAAACGAAGATAAAATATCATCAGATCTATTATCCGAAAATATTTTTCCTTCACATGTATCGAATATTTTTAGACTTTGCTGATAACGGGAATAAGGAGAAACTGCAAAAGAATATTCAGGAGATTGAGAGTGTTCTCAAAGACCAACCTCAACAACCTCAAGAGGCCTTGTCCGTGCAGAACGCTTTGCAGAACGTTAATATTTCTCAGATGATATCACAGATCATGAATAACGATGATACAAAAAACCTGTTGTCAAGTCTGATCAATAAGATTAATGTGGAGGACTGTGACAACATGGAAAGCCTGTTGCAACAGATTTTGAGAACAACGACAGATCCTGAGCTTCTGCAAAACTTTGAGAAGATATTTAAGAACGCATTGAAGGTCACGGAACAACAAAAACCGAAAGGCTGAAAGGCCCTGTGAAAAAAAAACTTTGAGACCCTACTCTACATATATTTTCAAGTCATGGTTTTTTATTGTTTCCAGATACCCGATAAGCAGAGGATCGGTGCAGGTAATATCCGTGAAGAGTGCTGTTACCTGAACATTTCTCGGATCCTCACGAAACTCTCCCTTCCATTCGACATTAAAGGTTGCGAAACTCTCTCCGTTTATTGTCTGTATATCGGTAGAGAGAATCTCGAAAATATCTCTGTCTTGATTCACGTAACGGTAGAGAGTAAAGATAACATTCATGGGACTGGAATAGCTGTTGAATAAAGTTATTCGGGAACTAACCTTTATTTTTCTTCCATACCACTCTCTAATCTTTTGTGGATTATCGGTCCATAAAAGATAAACATAGGTTCTATCCATGAACCGATACCAGATCAACGGGATCGTTGGAAACTTATGAGGTGAATAAGAGTAAACTCGAAAAATCTGGTCCTCCTTTTTTTTCCTGTTGCAGTGACAGTGTGATGTGGTGGAGCTTGAAGAGCTGCTGGAACATTTCTTTGAGCTTGACGAACATCCATGCGAGCTCGTCGAGCAGCATTTATGCGAGGACGAGGAACCCGAGGACGAGCAGCATTTATGCGAGCTTGTCGAGCAGGATCCACCCGACTCCTCTTCATCATAGCATTCAATGATCTCTTCCGTTGTTTCTCCGTTTACCTCTTCGTCTGAAAAGAAATCTTCGTGTTCCATCTTTTAGTTTATGGGGTTTTTATTTTATATCGGAAAATCAATATATGAATGCACATATATTGATGTTGGTTGTTTTTTAGCTCTGACATGAAATGCATCCCTTCTCCCGTTTGCATAGCACCGGGATGGTAAACGGGATAGCATGAGCTGCTGATTTAGTTCGTAAGTAATACATACCCGTTTTTAGTCCTCTCTTCCAAGCAAAGAAATGTAATGAGGTGAGCTTAGCGTAATTGGGATCAGTCATGTAGACATTGAGGGACTGGGATTGATCCACGAAGAATCCACGATCAACAGCCATCTCTAAAATTTCTCTCTGTTTGATTTCCCACACCGTTTTATAGATTTGTTTGATATGAAACGGTATTTTATCGATGTTCTGAATGGAACCCTCGTGAAATACGATAAGGTTTTTTATGTCCTCGTTCCACAGATCTAATCTCTTGAGGTCTTCCACGAGATATTTGTTGATAACGATGAATTCACCCGATAATGTGCGACGGGTAAAAATATTCGAAGAGATGGGCTCGAAACTCTCAAAGTTTCCGAGGATCTGGGATGTTGATGCCGTTGGCATTAATGCAATCAGGAGACTGTTTCTTACTCCCGTTTGTTTTATCTTTTCACGCAGTTTGTCCCAGGCGTCTTTGAGCTTTAAATCGAAATGAATTGGACCACAGAGATCGAAATGAAATAGACCTTGAGAAAGCGGAGAACCACGAAATGACTCGTAGGGGCCTTCTTGGAGCGCTAACTCGTAGGAAGCACTGAGGGCAGAGTAATAAAGTGTTTCGAAAATCTCCCGATGGAGTGTCCTTGCAGCATCGCAAGTAAACGGGATTCCTATCTTGAAGAAAACATCCGCGAGTCCTTGAACTCCAATCCCGATGGGCCTGTTTTTGAGGTTCGATTTCTTTGCTTCTGTGACGGGATACTCATTAATATCGATGATTTTATTGAGGCTCTGCACGACTCTCTTGACGGCATCGGAGAACTTGGAGAAATTAAATTTTCTGTCCTCGACATATTTCGGAAGGGACAACGAGGCGAGGTTGCAAACGGCTATCTCATCTTGGCTCGAATATTCGATGATCTCCGCACACAGATTCGATCCCTGGATGGTTCCCAGGTTCTTTTGGTTAGATCTCCGATTACAGGTATCCTTATAGAGCATGTAGGGTGTTCCCGTTTCAATCTGCGCCGTTAAAATATTTTTCCACAGATCTTGGGCTCTGATTTTAGCTCTCGCTTTGCCTTGTTTCTCGTACATCTCATATAGTCTCTCGAACTCTTCCCCGTATGTTTCATGGAGGCCAGGGCACTCGTTGGGACAGAACAGAGACCAGCTCTCGTCTTTTTCCACTCTCTTCATGAAGAGATCGGGAACCCACAGAGCATAAAACAGGTCTCGGGCTCTCAACTCTTCCTTTCCATGATTCTTCTTCAACTCGAGAAAGTCTAAGATATCGGCATGCCATGGTTCAAGATAAATGGCAAAGGCGCCCTTTCTTTTGCCTCCTCCGTTGTGAACAATGCCTATGGGAGTGAAGTAGTTATGGTTGTTGTTTATCTCGAAATCGTAAACCTGTTGTCCTTGCACATCCTCTTCCGTAACGGACAATATCTTCATGAGTTGCCCCCAAGGACAAAAGATACTAGTATCCGTTGTGAGTTGGTGCGCCTCGATATAGGAAGGTCGCCTGGTGCTTGTGTGCACCAAAACGGGATGATGAGGAGTCACTCGAACCTCGAGGATCTTATTGGTGACAACATCGATGCTCTTGACTTTAATGAGCTTCCCGTTGTACACGAACTCGTGAGCGTTCAGGATTCTCTGGAATGATCCATCGCGTGTCAACACGTAATACAGGTTATAGTTTTTTGCGACCTCTTCGATTTTGGTCCATCCCTGATACGTGTAGACATAAGAGTCTCCTGTGAAGCACTGGTCTACGTAACGGGCTGTATCATTGAAGACTCTTAACATCGGGACAATACCGTTGGAAACTCCGCCTGTCCCTTTAATTTCACTGTTTTTGGCTCGGATTTTATGGATGGATATACCAATACCTCCTGCATTCTTCGAGATTAACGCACATTGCTTGAGGGTCTCATAGATGCCAAAGATGCTGTCCTCTTTCATGTTGATTAAGAAACAGGAGGAAAGCTGTTGGTTTTTAGTCCCTGCATTGAAGAGAGTCGGAGTAGCGAAAATATAATATTTCTCCGATAGGTCATGATAGGTCTGAATAACGGATGATAAGTCTTCTTGATGGATGCTCAGGGCCACTCTCATGAACATGTATTGGATCCTCTCGAAGATCACGCCATGAACGCGAAGGAGATAAGATTTTTCCAGAGTCTTGAACGCAAAGTAATCGAAATCATAGTCCTTACGGCAGTCTACGACCTCATCGAGAATGTACGCATATTTCTTAACGAGACCCAAGAATCTCTCGTTTAACATCTCGGAACCTCGAAACATGGCCTTGGAAAATGTTGCTTCCGTTTCCTTGTGGAGATTCGAGATCGCCACACGAGCTGCGAGGATGTTGTAATCGGGATTCATGGTACTCATGTAAGCTGCCGTTTCCGCCACAAGAACATCAATGTCTTTTGTTTTGATACCGTCAAACAGACCTTGTGCTATCTTCTGAGTGATGGGAATGGGATCCAAGTGAATCTTAGGTTCGATAAGCATACATTTCCTGATCCTTCTCGTAATCTTATCAAATTCAACGGCTTCTCTTCTCCCGTTTCTCTTAATCACTTGCATCGCGGGGTTTTATGTTCAAAGGAAAAGATTTCAAAGTGTTTTAGAACAGGTGATGAAATCAATTTACTTAAAAGAGTTAAGAAAATAAATTAAAGACTAAAAAGTTTAAATTAAATTGCATGACAAGCCTTATGGACTGGGAACAGCTCACTCACGAAGAGATCCTCCGTTACGACACAAACAGATATGATTTTCGGGAGATCGTCCAAAAAATGTTCTGTTGTAATAACCTGGAACAGCTTCACACGTTATTCCCTGAATACACGAAGCCCAATGCTATCTCTTTCGAGAACGACCAACAAACGGAGATGCATAAGATTTTTTATGATTCTCCGTTATTAGGGGAATTTAAGGGGTTGTATCAGAAGTTTATTCGTGAAGTTATTGCCCCGATGTTTTTGGATCCTGTGGTTGTTTACCAGGCAATGCCCACATTTCGTGTTCATCCCCCGAATAACGTTGCGGTAGGAAATAAACACCGTGACGGAGACTATAACCACCCTGAAGGAGAAATAAACTTCTGGGTTCCACTCACGAAGGTGTGGGGGAATAACGGGTTTTGGGTTGAAACTTCTCCAGGGAAAGGAGACTTTCATCCTGTCGGTCCATTAGAATACGGAGAAATGTTCCGTTTTTATGGTAACAGGTGTGAACACTATAATAACCCTAATGATACAGGGTCCACACGAGTTTCTTTCGATTTCCGCGTGATGCCTTATTCGAAATACACTCCGAAACAGGCAACAAGCGTAAAAGCAAAGAAAAAGTTTGAGATTGGGTCGTACTATGATGTGATGGGGAATATCGGGAAGTGAGAGAGAAAAAGAAAAGAATCTATGAGCAAAATGTTATGTTAAGCTTAACATAACATTTCTTGGTAAGTTTCGATGAATTTCATTGAAAGTCTGAGCATCTCATTGGAACTCTGAGCATTTTCCGCTACACAAAGTCTAGCAGATGCAGCAATTTCGCGTCTTCCAGCTTCCAATAGAGGAAATCGGGGAGAGAGTTTGGAATACTACATTGCCTGTTCTCGAAATGAATAAACAACCTCCTGATTTTTATTATCGGCAATGTATTTTCCATCAGCAGTTCCTTGTATGGTTCATTGAGGAAAAATATGTTCTTATCCCCGGCGACTTCCGATGACTTAACGAAGCATTCATAGCTGTGGTAGTTATAAATCATGTCCAGTTCACATTTCGTGATCAGATCCTGAAATACTTTGACTTTGGGTAGTCTCTCCTTAAGAAACCTCTTCAAGATCAACAGGGATTCTCTGTCACGGAGCCCAAACATATAGCTCTGGTAGTGATATTTGAGCTCTTTACTATCGGTAACACCCGTTATCTGGTAGTTCTTGCATTTCATAAGGAATCTCTCTAACCAGAATGTTTGATCGGGTTGAGGGAGAACAAAGATAAAGCTATCATTTAGGAACACGAACCGCTTTATAAACGGGAGATAGTTGTTTTCGATGTAATTGATAGCAATAAGATATTTTCCAAAGTCTCGTGTCCTTAGATCATTCGGGACCTTGATGACCCGTAAGAAATTAAGTTTTAGTGACTCAAGAAATTTCTCGAATTCATCGATGTCTTTGAGTTTATTTTTCCCGTTTCCTAACTGATAGCTCAGGATGATAAGAAAGTTTTTGATACCCGATTTCGCGAGCAAACTCAAGTTATGTTTCACCACTTCGTAACGGAATTTATCATTCAGATGAATTGCATAACAAAAGAGAAACTTGTTTTTCTTGACCTTATATGGTCTATTCTCTTTTCTCCCGTAATTAAGCCAATGTTCCTCAGCATCCTTCTTAGTTTTTACGTTGTTTCTCAGATCATCATGAATAGCAACATATTCTTGCCAATCGAAATCTAACGGGATTAAGTTGCTATCCATGATCATGGTTCTTGGTAATTGATATAGTCGCCCTTCTCTCTTTCCGTATAAAATCCAGTGATTAATGGCTTCTTTTTTGGTTTTCAGTGTCTTTCTTAAGTCATCATGCATGGAAATATATTCCTCCCAGTCGAAATCGGGGGGAAGATTTTCTTGGATCACGGAATCTGTCAATTTATAAACTCGACCTTCCCGTTGTCCATAACGGATCCAATGATCCTCAGCCTCCTCTTTTGTCTTCAAAGTCTTTTTCAGGTCATCATAGATATTCACATATTCTTGCCAGTCAAAATCGGGGGGAAGTTTGAGCATGGAGGATTTGTAGGGTCTTCCCTCTTTCCTTCCGTATCTTATCCAGTGATATTCGGCATCCTCTTTTGTCTTCAAAGTCTTTTTCAGGTCATCATAGATATTCACATACTCTTGCCAGTCGAAATCGGGGGGAATGGTTTTTTCCATGTCTTCGCTTTTATATATCGATTTTTTTTATTAGTTCTTTTCTTT
>OGCG01000727.1_pt1 | contig 18916 bp, 18 predicted proteins | sample 1570061 | NCBI WGS metagenome assembly OGCG01 (sample SAMN06268698, study PRJEB24515) | hot springs metagenome | isolation source: Joseph's Coat, Yellowstone National Park, Washington, USA | place: USA:Joseph's Coat, Yellowstone National Park, Washington, USA
GACACGAAGGACACGAAGGATACGAAGGACACGAAGGACACGAAGGACACGAAGGACATGAAGGACACGAAGGATACGACGAGAGAAGTTCCTGAGGACACGACGAAGGATATGTATAATATTGGTAATAGATGCTCGGGCGCCGGGAGTTTCCCCGAGGATAGAGAAAATCTTCATCGCCCTGATAGGACCAAAGGTAACGTGAATCGCCCACAATGCGTACATCATATTCGATGCTCCAAAGATAGTCATACTCCAATTTAAACTGGTTGAAATACCACATCATGATCCAATGGTTGCTTAAATGTATGTTAATATATCCTTGCGGATATATTTTGATTTCATCCTCATGGAATGTGATAATAGGTAGATCATTGGGATGATTATCCTTGTTCTTCGGTCCACTTCCTGTCAGATGTACCAAACATCTAAAGTGGTCGTTCTGACCGATCTCATGATAAATTTTACGCACAAAACTTTCTAGGTCTGGTGTCCAGACATGTGTCTTCAGAATAATTAGGTTGCGCATTTCTTATTCTAAGTTCTTGACACTTTTTAGATATGCTGAAATTTCCCGAAGATCATGGTCCTCGGCCCAGTCTATATATTCATCCAAATTTTGCAAATGTAGTCGCCAAGGTATCTGACGTATCAATTCAAGATCGTCCAAAAGGATAATTTTTTTGATCATCTGTTTGTTTAAACATCCCTTTTGTATGACACGGATCACGAGCCTAGTATCCCCTGAGGCAACTAGGTAGCGGGGTTCCGGGTCTAGGCCATATTGGCCGAACATTTGGAGTAGTTCCGGATCATTAAGCACCGTTACCAACGGCCAGAGGTCCGCAGGTTTTATCAACCTGTGTACTAACAAATAGGCTATCTTCTCCAGTTGGCGTTGGCAGACGAGCTCCATCATGATGGCGTGACCGGGGATATTTCGGGATAGATAACGTTTGATATCTTCCACACATCCATAAAGATAGATGGTATCGACCTCAGCCTGTGTAGGAATGATTTGTAGGTCCAGACCTATGGTCAGCCGGTAGCGTACGATGGAGGCCCGAAGGTATTCCAATGGGTCTTTGAGATTGAGCAGAAGGGCATAGTTCATAAGGTGGTCCTCATCGATTAGGTCTTCCGGGATCGTATCTGTTTTATGGATGATTTCATAATGTACTTCCAGCCGTCGTCGGTCCTGGACCCTTTTGGGAAGTTCTAGGCAGAGTTTACCGGAATCGTGTAATGTCCGTATTTTTCCTATCTTGTCCTCCAGATAGGACCGTGGGCCCAAATAGAGTAGGATGTGGACGGGAATTTTCCAGGGATAGACCCGCAGCAATATCTGCAGCATAGTAGTGGTCGACTGACGTAGGGCAGTCACTATATTAGAAAAGGTGACACCATAACCTAGGTTCAATAGGTAGCGTAGCATTTCTTCGGAACGGGATTGTACTGCATAATTAATACAGTGTGAAAAATATCGTTTACCATTTTTCAAATAGACGCTTTCGTCCAGCAGTATCGATCGTTGGCCTACCGCGGAATGTGCCCGGTCCAGATGCTCGTGTACATTGGGTATCTTGTTCTCTATCCACCTGACCATGCGCATGGATCCCGAAAGGATGGCGTCATAATAGAGTTCGGGGTCCCGGGATATCCATCCGCGTGCCTCCAGAATTTCTAAAAGTTCCAAATTATCGTTTAGGAGTACGTAGCCGATCATTTTGGGTGTTATCCTGACCCCCTCCTCGGCGGCCCTCTCGAGCAGGAAAAGAATATTATCCCGAGAGTTCATCTGGAAGGCCAGTTCTAACGTACGGTGTGAGACGCCGATTATGCGGGAAACATCCTCCAGGATGCGCAACGATCCACCCAAAACCGCCTGCTGGTAGACATGAATATTGGGCCTCAGGCCATACTCACGGAGGCGGAAGTAAACATCCTCATATCCCTCCCTGGCGGCCAGGGAGAGTAGTTCCCCGGACATAGATTTTTTGTCCAACAAACTGTCCAGGAGGCGTGTACAGCAGTTTACTAGGGAGAGCTTTAGGGAGTCCGTGTTGGCGCGATAGCCTTTTTGGAGCAAATTGAATGCATTGTCCTCCTCGCCCAAAAGGATGGCCACGTTGATCCTGTTCCAATATTTTCCCATGAGAAATTTTTTAATTTTAGAACGATCGGTCAGGGACATTTTTACAAATTTTGGATCATAATGCGCCAGGCGGGCTACCAATTGATGGATTTTATCATTATCAAAAATTTTTTTGAACGTTTTGGCGAAAGGTTCTTGATAGAATGTCTGTCCACGGGTCATCTGATCAAAAATTTTTTCAAAGATCCACCAGAATGCATTATCTGTCATTATATTTAAATAATATAACCAATCTATAAATATGAATCTGGCAAACTGGATGGAGCGGATGTCCACTATCTTGGAGAACAAAATGCTAGATCAGATAATCCTACCGGGGACACATGATAGTGCCGCCTACCAATTTGATCCTGGGGCCCACTATCAGTCCTGTTGGCTCAACCTGGCCGCACATAGTAGCCGATTGGTCCATAAATGTCTGAAATCATGGATGTTTACACAGAGTGAAAACATCTATGAACAACTTCTATCCGGGATCCGTTCTTTTGACCTCAGGATCTATTATGATACGGTGCACAAACATTTTATGCTGGCCCATACATTTGCGAGCGTTCCTCTGGAAGATTTTTGTCATATTATTAAAAATTTCCTAAAGGACTATCCCGGAGAGATAGTCCTTCTGACGGTCTCGCCCGATTGGGTGAACAACCTGAACATGGAACAATATTATGGGAAATTATTAGAGCTGTTCGTGGGTATTTTTGGCGAGATGATCTATCCGGTCGACAATAATTTTCCGACCTATGGTTCTATGAGAAAACAAGGTAAACCCATAATTATTATTATAGATGTATCCCAGAATGTAATCAGTCCATATTTTTGGTCCATAGACCGTGCCTACTATTTATGGTTTGATATCGACAGTGTAGAAGAATACTGGAGGTTATTGTCCGGGTATACTCCGGTCAATGACGGAAAATATCATGCCCTTTATTATACACTAGTACCCCAAACTAAAAGGGTTGTATGTGATATTCTAGGACGTATTTTTTTACCCTATAAACGGGCCGATAGTGTCTATCAACTCTCCCTGAAACTGAACGCACGGTTTGATGATCTGGTCCAATATTTATTGGAGGGCCATCCATTTTCGAGCGTTTATTTTGATTTTCCAACCCCAAGAATGGTTCGAAAAATTATCCGTCTCAACAAACTTATTCGTTGGCCAGATAGGTGCGCAAACGGTTCTTAAATTTGCGTATTTTTTTTTCCGAAATAACTCGACGGACGTTAGACTGTTTCCAGACAAACTCATGCTCCTCAGGGACCCGGAGGATCAGTTGATGGTTGTAGAGATAGGTCCAGGGGTCTAGGGTATAATAGATATTTTTAAAAGGATTGAGTTCATCCTGTGAATAGATTGACATCATTTTATCCTCAAGTAGTCGTAGTAGTTTGGGAAATTTTTCGACTATGTAAATATATAGATCGCATACATTCTTGGAGCCCGAAATCTGGGACAGATGATATATTTCATCGGTGTCGGTGGGTTTGGCCACCATATCCACCGATATATTTTTAAGGATGTCCAGCTGGCCGTAATCGAAGGCGGGTATGATCTCTGGGAATTCTGAAAAATATTTTTTATGATTTTTGAGATATTGGTAAATATTTTCTGAGAATGTATAGCGTGTTTTGATCTGCATGTCCTCAAGGTTTTCATCCTGATCATGATGGAGTACATAGTTAGGATGGATGATAACCTTGCGGCTTCCCAGTAAATAGGCTAGACATGAGAGCCATTTGATCCAGGAATCACGGTCCAGGTTAACCACACGGCTCGGATCGTTGACGCTATATTTGAAATAATAGTTGACATGGATCTCCAAATCGATCTCTAGAAGGATATTAATATTACCATATTTTGGGTTGGCCGAGGTGATCATCAGACCGTTGGGTGTTGTAAAGTAGAAGAAAGATTGGTAGACGGTCGAGGAATCATAGGATTCTACGTTAAAGATATATTGTGTTCCTTCGATGGTGGACCGAAACTGATGGTTGACGTTTACAAATTTATCGTTGAAATAGTGTAAACGTTCGATCATGGGTATCAGGGCAACATCCTGGTTTTTGACCAGGCCAGGTACATCAATGTTGACTATTTCAGGTTCCTGGGCATCTGGTATTTCTAGGACGATCTTCTGATCATTCTGACAATAATCGTTGCCCAGACAGACCAGCTCATACTTTTTGACGACACGTTTGTTCAAAATATGATGATATTTTTGGGCATCCTTAATATCGATGACACTTTTGATCCGGTAGCGTGTTGTTGGGGGCAGGATAATTTCCTCCTCCTTAGGAAAGTTGGAGTATGATTCGATACAAAGACCTATGCCCGCAACATTTTCGGGCAGCTCGATCTTCATGAGTATATACCCAAACGCATAGTTTTCCTGATAGTAAAAAGGATTGCGCGTAGTGCTTACGAAAGCGGGCTCCTGGTAAAGATCTCCCGGACGAAGGTGACCTAGGAAGGAATCCTCATGGATAAAGCGATAGACAGTATATTTTTTGGTAAATGGTGGAGCCCTCCGGATCAATGAGATCATGATGCGTATCTGGTTCTCCAGATCGGAATTCCTAATGGCCTTTTCAGATCGTCTTTTTTGGAGAAGACAGCAAAAATATTTGCGTAGATAGAGGTTCATATAATAGGATCCATAGAGTGAATAGTGTTTGACCAGTCCGATGGCACGGGAGCGATAAATGTAAAGTTGATGTTCCATGAGGATATCGGCGGGTATATCATAGGTGGCAATCTGTTTGCATAATATATTGATCTCTTCTGTACTCAAGTTGCTCCGATCGATCAGATTCCAATCGTAGGCCAGATAATAGAGTTCGTCAATATTATAGTAGGGTTGTATGTGGTCCATACCGGTTCCTGGCCGGAAACTAGGCCTACGGCATGATGTAATATATTCGTTAACGACAAAACTTTCATAGAATATTTTAAAATAGGTTTGCTGGAGTATGTCCAGGTCATAGTAGGAAAGTATGCGTAAATTTTCACGGTCCGATTCGAAAGGTTTTTCCAGGTTGAGCAAAGATTCGTAGAACGTCCGGTCTACAAAACGATAGTTATCATAAATGATACGTGGATAAACATTATTCTTGTAGACCAGGAAGATATGATTGTAGCTAATATCATAGAGGGGTACCCTTTCCTCATAATGGCTGATGGTAGCGCGTAATTTTTCCTGGTAGTCGGCAGGTAATTTTAGTTTTTTTGCCTGTTCGGGCGTGATCATCTGTGCGCGTCCAGCAAAAATTAGTGAGATTAATTCTCCCAAAAATTGTGTTTTACGTATGATCTCAGGTTCATTAGGGTCTACATAATAGTATAGGTCCATCTATATTTAACACCAACACTCTTTTTGTGTTTTTTCTACTTTGGGTTCTTCCGTAATAGATACATCATGTGATTTTGTAGGTTGCAAATCCTTATGGAGGTCAATTTGCCGGGCTAATAGGAGAAAGCATTGGAGGACACCTTCTCCCTGTGTACTGTTGGTAAAAATATAGCTAGCACCATATTTTTGTGCCATCTGGACCACTTCGTTCTGTTCCACCTTCCATTCGGATGGTGGATAGTCCGTTTTGTTGCCCACGATGACTATAATATGTGGTCCTTCATGAATTTTAGTATAGTCTTGGATCCAATAATGGATAGACTCGAAGCTCCGTCTGTTGGTGACATCAAAGACGCAAAGGCATCCTTGGGTATATTTATAGTAGAAACGTGTAATGGCACGGAACCTTTCCTGTCCGGCCGTATCCCAAATTTGGAAGATGAGTTCATGCAGCCCGTCTGCGGCGGTCAGACGACGTTGATGGAAAAGGGCGCCGATGGTCGGCTCCCAGTGTATGTCAGGTCTACCCTTTAGAAAGTAGCTGACCAAACTAGTTTTGCCCACCCCTGAATCTCCGATCACGGCAATTTGATAGGTTGATTCCATTAATATTAGACTATATTTTTCCAATCGATCTGGAGGAGGGAATAGCTGAATACAGACTCTACTTTGAGCGGATAAATTTGATTTAGTACTGATAGGAAATAAATATCGGGTGTTATTAGTCCATAGATATATCCAGGATCATACTTATAAGGGAATGTTTCTAGAAATGTGTCCAGATGGCACATTAACAGGGTGCGTAATAGAATATATTCCCAGATGGGTATGGTGGCCCGTGTTGGATTTTTTCGGTCCTGGAAAAAATCTTCTGGGCGGTCATAATCTAGATGGTGGAGCAGTTGGGAACATAGATAGAATGAATATAATAGTTCTAGGGTAAACATTTTTTCGAGCGACAATGGTAGATAGTTGGAAAGATAGCAGCATTTCCAGACAATGGCCATCATTTCCGCATACGCTTCGGACGGATTGAGCGTGGGCGGATCAATATCCCATTGGCAGGATAGTTTGTACCCTAAACTTTTGTCCAGGCCGGTTAGATGGACCAGTTCGTGTAGGAGCAGCCGGATGATATCCTCACGGCGTGTGATATAGACTTCCTGTCCCCAGGTTGATCCGGAAGGTTCCATCTGTAGGATTCGGGGTGCACCCTCCGGATGTATAATAGATGGTATTATGCGGGGTAAATCGGTTAAATATATCCAGAATGTTGATTTTTGGACCGGAATTATTTGTAGGAAGAGTTGGAGGGCTTCGAGGACAAAATAAATGGGGACGCGTGCCTCCTGCCATCCAGAATGGAGACAGTTTACTATGATATTCTGAAAATACCAGGAGTTCCGTTGAGGGTTGGCCAACCTTTGGTGGAACGGTCTAAACTTTTGGAGGAATATGGATAGATCAGGTGGTCCTACCGGTCGAAAATCAATGGTAAATGTTGTGTCCAACCGCATCCAATTTTTTACCCATTGTATTTGTGCGGCCCTTTGGATACGTTTTTGGAGGATATCGGGCAGCCTGATGGGTTCCAAAAAGTATATTTTTTTATGTGTTCTACTATCCATTATATTTGGGGCATAAAAAATGGATCGTTAATTTTGTGTACCAATTTAAGCTCCCGGACATGCCATTCTTCGTAGCGTTTTCCGGGAAGATAGCGGCGGATGATGAAGGGAGTCATATGGTTTATCAATTCTAGATAGGCCTGTTGTGGGGCCGTCAGATGTTCTACGCCATCCACTAATGGTTTGGCCCCATAGTTGAACTGTTGGGCACGTGTACCGATAATGCGTACCATTTCATAATAGGTCATAACAGGTTCGGAGATCCGCTCGTCATCGGGTACACGTGTATATTCCATCCTACCATAATAGCCACCATCCTCCTCGCCCAGGATAAAAAGATCATTTTCCAGCCCACGATAGGCACAAATATGTGTTTCTGGCCGGACGGTCTCTCCCACTTCTTTGCCCTGTTCCTGGGATGCTGGCTGGCTTTCCGGGGGTTCTCCCGTCTGGGCTATTTCTTCGGATGTATCCTCGCTCTCATCAAATTCAGTAACAGGATCATACTCACCATCCTCATGGGTATCATATTCTGCCTCATCATCGGGGTCTATATCTAAATGCTCGGTATCAGGTTCCTGGTTTTGTGTTTCTTCGGACATGATTATATTATTAGTTAATATAGGATTTATTCATAATATTTCAAATTTTGAAAGTAAAAAATATTAGAATAAAAATTATTATCTATTGTAGATGTTTTTTTGTGAAAAATGTCATTATTTGTACAATGTGGCCAAAGATATTCGTTCCAGACAAGTGGGCGGGCGCGTGAATAATGCCCTTAACAGACTTTTTGAGAAATTTCAACTAAACGAGCCTTTTCAGGAGGAAGATCTGCAAGGTCTCCGGTCGGCCGACCTACTAAATGATGAACGTTTTGAAAATCTAAACAAAAAAGATCAGAAGAAAATGATGGTACTAATTAAAAATGTCAGTAAATATTTTTTTCAGGATGATCCGGAGGAGGAGATAGGGAGCAATGTAGCCTATTTTGTTTGTAAATTTTGCCGTAACTATCGCAAAATCGAACCTGGTACCATTATTTATGCACGCTATTATGGGACGGCACGCTCTGATGATCTCGAAGATTATAGTTATGCCGCAAATGATCCATCCTTGGCCAGAACACGGCTTTACATCTGTCCCAATCCGGAATGTCCCACACATAAAAATCCTAATTTAAGGGAGGCTGCACTAACCAAAAATGATCGTGAACAGATTATTTACATTTGTACGGTCTGCCAATTTTATTGGAGCGCTAGCTAATAGATAGCATGATAACAACGCTTTTAGAAAACAGACTATAATCTGGCATCTAACGAATACCTAAAATGCAATTTTTGGCCATTTTCTAATCAGTCTAGATGTCTAGATGGTGAACATTATTCCAAGCTTGATTATTATCTACTAACCTTTAATTATTTCCTTTAATTAATTAAAGGAACATCAAAACCAATGGACAGATCTTGTTGTAACTTATCGTAATTTGTTATAAACTCATTATAATTATTATAATGAGCTGATTTTGTAATTAAGAAATCTTGGCCAATTTGTTTACAAAAATAGACCAATTAATTAATTAATTAATTAATTAATCCGACTATCGAAAGGAAATATGAAGGCAGATCATATGTTTAAAAAGTTGATTTAAACATAATATAAAATCGATTATCTTATTGTTAGTTAGCAATGTTGCTCACCAACAATACGCATCAGAATGCTTTGGAGAGACTCTATCTATTTATGAAACGTTTCCGTAATGAGACAAAACGGCGCAAGGGTCAGAATTTGGTCTGGACACATACTATGACCTATGAGCCTTATGGTTCATACAATATACCCGAGGAGCATTATGATGAATTTTTGCAACTTTATGAGGATGCCATCATACAGGGGTATCATCCTCATATAACCGAAAAACATAGAGAGATTGGACCCATTGTAATTGATATAGATTTTGTCCAAAATATACCCGACAGGCAATATCTAGAGGAGCATATCATACATATTGTTCAATGTTATCATCAGGTAGTCCGTAGATATTTGGCGGTCTGGGGATACCAGCTGACCGTATATATTTTGGAGAAGGATGCACCTAGCCTACGTAACGGTAAATATCATGATGGTATACATTTGGTCTATCCTTTAATTTGTACACGTCCAGATTTGCAGATGCTTTTACGCCAACGATTTATTGAGATAGCCCAACAGGAGAAGTTGTTGGAGAATCTACGGTTGGAAAACAGATGGGAGGAAATTTTTGATAAAAGTGTAATTTATGCTACCGGGTGGATGATGTACGGTTCTTGTAAGAATACACATGCCAGTGTTTATCGTTTGACCCATATATATATGACATTTAATGGTCGGCTTCACGATATTTTTATAGATCCGAAAGAATTAGATACTCCTAGATGGGTGGGACATTTAGTACGGACGCTCAGTTGCCGTAAGTTTATGGATCCTGGTAGGATAACACCTTTGGCGAAACATCTAACATTTCAACAGGTGGAGCGTGAGATAGACGAGCTGCGTGGTAGAATGGTGGAATCTGTGGGGAACGAGCAGGCCCTCAATTGTTTGATGGGCCAAGAGGCACGGGTTGTTAGGACGACTACCAATGATCAGCTGGCCGAGGCACGTGCCCTGGTCCGATTTTTTTCGCGCGAGAGGGCTACAAACTATCATACATGGTATCAGGTGGGCCACTGTCTCCATAACATTGACGACCGTTTGCTCGAGGACTGGGTCCAATTTAGCCAGAAATGTCCGGAAAAGTTTAAGCCGGGGGAATGTGCCCGTTTGTGGGCACGTATGAAGTCTTGTAACTATACCATGGCAAGTCTTCATTATTTTGCCGCCCAGGACAGTCCCGAAGAGTATCGAAAATGGCGACAAGAAAGGCTGGAACGTTTGTTGAACGAGGGTATTGATGCAAGCCACCATAATATTGCTAAATTGGTTATTGAGAGGCATAAATTTATGTTTAAATGTGCCTCTATTAAGCATGGTGTATGGTACCAATTTCGTAAGCATCGTTGGCATGAAGTGGATAGTGCCTATACCTTACGTATATTGATATCCCAGGAACTAACGACCGAGTATGCCCGTTTACAAAAGGATTTTTATGACCGGTCCAACACTCTAACAGGTAGGGAGCGGGATAAATGTATAGACGATGCTACTTATATTTCTAAGGTGATCCAGAAGCTTAATAACTTTAACTTTAAGAATGGAGTTGTAAGGGAGTGTGCGGACCTAGCCTATGATCCTATTTTCCTTAAGAATTTGGACGAAAATATCTATCTCTTAGGTTTTGAGAACGGGGTCTATGATCTGGAGGCAGATATTTTCCGGGAGGGTTGTCCGGACGATTGTATCAGTATGTCCACAGGGTATGATTACATTCCCTACCAGCCCGATGACGAGGTTGCCCAGAATATTAAGGATTTTTTTGCAAAAATTCAACCAGACAAAGAGATGCGTGAATATCTCTTAACCCTTTTGAGCACCTGTTTGGCCGGCTCGATAGCCGAGGAGAGTATTTATGTTTTTACGGGTTCAGGTGCCAATGGTAAAAGTAAGCTCATGGAGCTCTTAAAATATACATTAGGCGACTATTATAAGCCGACGGACGTACGTGTCCTGACCGAGAGGAGAGGTAGTGCATCGGCCGCCTCACCGGAGATCGCCGATAAAAAGGGAGTACGTGCCAGTCCATTTGACGAGCCACGTGCTAATGATGAGATCAATGCTAGTTTTATGAAACTCTTTACCGGTGGTGACCTTATTATGGCACGTGCACTTTTTAAGGATCCCATCTATTTTAGGCCACAGTTTAAACCTTTTTTGCTCTGTAACAACCTGCCCAACATCCGCGCCGACGATGATGGTACTTGGAGACGTATCAAAGTAGTTCCTTTCTTGAGCAAATTCATTAAACCTTCCGAGGCCACCGAAAAAATACTCCGCGAGGGACTGCCCAAGGATCATTTTTGGGCGGACGTACGACTTTCCGAAAAATTACCCGAATGGCGTCAGGTATTCATGGGAATGCTCATCCAATACTATCGTAAATATAAACGTGAAGGTTTGGTACACCCTAAATTGGTTCTGGAGTATACCATGGAATATCGTAAACGGTGTGATATTTTCCAAGATTTCTTGGGTGAATATGTGGAAAAAAGTCAGCAGGAGTCCGATACTATTACGGTAACATGCCTACATGAAGGTATGCGTACCTGGTATCGTTCCAATTATGATGGAAAGTGTCCCAGTACCAAAGAGTTGCGCAACTATCTGGCACAGAGGTTCCCGACATTTAATAAAAGGACGGATATGCTTACATTCTACCGTCTTAGAACACAGGATGATACAATAGATAAAATAGCTACTATTAACTAGTAGTAACTACCAGTTAATAGGATAACCGTAGGATCTATAATTCTGATGTTCGAATATAAAGAGTCCCGAACAAGGGGGTCCACCAAAGGGGATGGTAGCCTTGACGGGAATTATCTCTTCGTTAATATTCCTTCTATATCCATTATGATAACCAGTTTTAGTATCGACCATAATTGGTCGATCTATCTGATTGTATGGATTATTGTATGAATTACCATAATTACTATGGTTTACTTTTCGGGACATTCTAGTAGAATGTAGACTACCATTAATGGGATTTAGAGAAAATATAAAAATCAATTTTAAGGGTATATTAATGGTACTATATTTTTTACTTTCTCAAAATGGAAAAGAACACAAATTTAGCGATTTGGAAAAAGTAGCCGCCTACTTATATCCACTAATATACCAAAAGATAGATCTAACCGATGTCGTCATAATCTTATACTATGATGGAATACCAGTAGAACAATTACAAATCTGGTTTGAGGACCATTTATATTTTTATAATCAGGATAACATGATTTCGGCACGTATACTCAACCCTAAATTTGCTATCTTTGACAAAGTACTCTCCGAACATAATATGATCACACAAATAAACAATGCTTGTACGCAAACGAATGACAAATGTATGCAAATGAAAATTATGAAAGGAGTTCCAAAGGACACAAAGGACACAAAGAACACAAAGAACACAAAGAACACAACGGAAGGAGTTCCTGAGGACACAACGGAAGGAGTTCCTGAGGACACAACGGAAGGAGTTCCTGAGGACACAACGGAAGGAGTTCCTGAGGACACGACGGAAGGAGTTCCTGAGGACACGAATGATCTAAAATATCAATCCATCCAAAAATTTAGATATGATAAGAATATTTATTTTCATATTATGGACGATCTTGTCCGAGAACAGATTAAAGACGAGGATATAAATCCGCAATTTTCTGCTAAATATGAGCTGTTCCGTATATTAGACATACGCGGTCAGCTTCATCGGGACGATCGGAATATTAGAAAAGAATGGGAACTTTTTAAGGATCTTCTGGATCATGTTGATAATATTTCCAACTGATTCTTATTATATCTTGATGAAAACATATGGCCCAAATATATTTTTTTAACATTAATACGTTTGTACAGATCAATGGGATTATGTCGATGGAATTTTTCTGCATCATGCGTTAATAATTCTACATATTGATATTCTCTCATCATATGTTTGATCACAAATATAATTGTTTTTAAGGATAGATCAATATTATTGATAATGTTTTTTTCCGGCCGAATTTTTTCATCATATATATATTTGATAAAATAAATTAATGATTCAACATCATGTTTGAGCAAAGAATGAACATAATGGTGATTTTTACATGTCGGATGTTCATAACGATTGTAAAATTTTTTACAATGGATATATTTGGGGCAAAACATATAAGTGGATCTCATAATATAAGGTTTTTTCTCAATGATGTAGGGTATTAATGGTTGCCCGATCTTCTGGGCGAGCATTTTGGCCACATTAGCTATCCATTTTAGGGCATTGATTATCCAAAGTATTTTTGTAGGGGTCAGTCCGTGAACATCATCGGTTGGCCGACAATCATTCTGGGTGGCAGAAAACTGTTGGTTGTCCTGAAATATTATATTTGGTAATTGGGAGGACGAATTATCATCCTGAACATTTTGTCTGTTAGTATAAACGAGCATTTCATCCAGACTCGTCCGTATGAGTGATTCGCAAAGTGAGGCTACACAATATTGATATTCTAAAGCAACTGATGTCTCTAAATTTTCAATAGGTTTTTTAATAATATCTTCTAAGTATTCAATAGTTTCGTCCATATTAAACTATGATAGGTATATTTTATATTTGGTGTTATTAGTTATGAATATTAGAAAATAGGATATCAACAATCAAAAGATTCTAATATCTATTGATTGTTGTTCATGGTAAAAATTATGTTCGAAGTATTTTTTCATTAGATGTTTTTAGATAGTTCCATTTTTGTACAAAAGTGTTAGGATTGGTACGCCAGTCTCCTTCTAGTTGTAGAACATCCATATAAAGATAAATATAAATTAATTTATGGTTGTTAATCCATTGGGGGAAATGATAGGTTCCAATATTTTGACATGCGTGAAAAAAATTGAGGAATTGTTCCCGATTGATAAAAATAAATGGTAGTCCATTTTCAAGGACACAAAAACTCCAAAGAAAAAATTCTTCTAGCTTATAAAAATATTTTGGTACATGTATTTTTAATTTTTGTAAGTTTGAAATATATTCTAATATTTTTTGTAGGTTCATATTTTCCCCACCATATATGGTTTTTTTTAGATCAGTATGCTGATAGATAGAGGCAACAAGTTGTTCCGGTAAGAAATTATAGATGAGTTTAAATTGTGAAAATTTGATGGGATAATAGTCAATGTATTGGGATTCAATAAGGGTATTTTTCCAAATATTATTAGGATTAGGATTTAGTCTGAGATAATTTTCATGGACTAATAGGGCGGCCATTAGAGTAGATGGATAATATTTATGGAAAAGTTGTCCTATGGAAAAGTATTTATCTATGCCACGAAAGTATCCACAATGGAGGCGATAAGGATGTTCATGGGAGAGATAGAATAATAGTTCATAGATCTGCATTAGATCTATGGGATAAATAATGATAATAATCCCATGAAGTTCTGACTGGACAAGAGTGGACAGTTGGTCCAAATAGTTATCATATTTCCCATTAGATGGATAATGTCCTGTGATGATCATTTGGGGTATTGGTTCGTTCAGTTGGGAATAATATTGAAAGTCTTCTGGTCCGCGTTTAGCAATTTTTATATAGTCTAATTTTTCGGAAACATCTGGTGTGTCCAAATTATCTGAAGCAGTCACACGTACATGTATTAATATTCTTTTAAGGACCCCCGAAAGAAGTCCCAGGCCGGCAAATATTTCTTCAATATAATTTATATTATAAACTTGGACCAATTCTGCAACCACCCGGAAAAAATCATTACCAGGTAGCCAGTTTAGGGTAGAATTACGATGAGTATTCTCCTGACTTTTCCCATCAATATTGTAAAGATTAAAATTCCCTGTTAATAGCCTATAAATACGTTTATCTTCCGGACTTATAGAAATATAGGTTTCGAGCTCATCTTGTTCTATTTGGGTTATCATTTTATGTATTTCTTGATAGCAAGCTCCACCCGTTGCATAGTAGTCTACTATTGATTTGCGATTTCCTAAGAGTAATTTTACCAATTCCATAAATCTACCAAGAATTTTAAATTTATACCATTAAAAGGATAAAACCACATGATTAATCCTTTTAAAAAATTGAAAAAATAAATAATTTTTAAATAGAGAATGAAATTGATTCATATGTCTAAAACAAATACTTCTAAAAAAATAGATTTTTTTACTTTTCTTAATGATAGTAATATTGATAAAAAAATATATGATCCAGAATTCCAAAAGCAATTAATCGAGCAATGTGCCCTAGAACCATTTCCAGAATATACAGGTGAGAATGCCTACCGAAAATATAAGGAATACTACTATAAAATTTTAACTACCAGCGTTCTACTAGAACATTTTCGCGAAATGGCCTTCAATAAGCTTAAGGAACTTAATGAACATATAAAAAATGATAAAGATACTGTACAAAATTCTTTTGTAGATGATGAGGATGATGAACCTCATGGGAACAAAGGGAAAAAAAAGGTAAAAATAGAAAATGAAAAAAATAAAAAAAAGAAAAAATCAGAATCTGATGCATCTAACGATGATGATGAAGATGCAAACGAGGATGAAGTTGATGATGAGGATGAAGTTGTAGATGAGGACGATGTTGAAGATGATGATAATGAGGATGATCAGGTTGAGGAAGAGAATGAAGATTATGAAGATGAAGAGTCAGATGAACATAATAAAAGGAAAAAAGGTAAAAGATAAATATTGGAATGCTTTATAAAATAGATATTAATGATATAACTGCTAGTAATATTCTTATTAAAAAGAAAAAAAAGGAATCTAAAATATCGAAAAAACAAACTAAATTAGAATACAAAATTAATAATAATAATAGTCCTAAGATTAATCATAATAATAGTCCTAAGATTAATCATAAGATTGATAAATCTTAAAAAGATGTAATAATATTTTATCGGGCGGATCTGTTAGATGTTCGATAAAATATTGGGGATGTGATTGATAGTAGTCCAGAATAAATTTCATAACGTAGGATTTTTTAGAAATATTTTCTGTATGTTTTAATTTATGGGCACTTACGCGTAGGGCATAAAGAATGTTACGTTTGATATTCTTGCGACTATTAGGACGTCTTTGTCGGCTGATATGGACAAGTGCCATGACAAAATAGAGATTAGCCCCATAAGTACGGAAATCTTTGACGGTAAATAATTTTCCTAGATTTTTTTGTAAATATGCATTCAGATCACGATCCGTAATATTTTTAATCTTAATCTGTCCTATGTGTCCATTGTATCCAATGGGAACCTCCTGAATATAGCGAAAAAGGTGATCATTTTTATTTTTACAAAGTCGGAGTAGCATTTTAATGTTTTCTACATAGAAAGGATTTCGAATAACAAAACGTAATCTTTTGCCACTTTTTCCACGAAAGTCAAGGTAGGCTGTACCATGGTCGATTTTAACATGTCGACAGCGTAGGCTAGAGATACCATAGGAACGATTTTTTCGGGCATAAACTTCTTTGCCCACACGTAATTGATAATCGCGTACGAGCTGTAGCATCAGGGCGATCACCCGTTTTTGATGATAGATGGGTAGTTGATTGTCTTTTTGGAATATTTGGTTTAGCCTGGGGACTTGGAGGGCAAACTGATAAATTCTAAGAAATTTACGTTTTTCGGCCTTTTGTATATGGGTCTGATGGTAGATATACTGTTTTCGACCCTTAGAATCAAATCCAATTGCCTGGATGGATGCATAAGGGTCCCAGGCTACCTGAACATTGGTCCAGTTCGGGGGAATATGTAGTTTTTTGATACGTTCCTGAAGTTCTGGAGATAAATTTTGAAAATACTTTGGATCATATGGAAAAAAACCGTCCTGATTCTCCATCTAATTATAGGTTATAATTATAGAAAATGCTTGATCCAATAATAACAATGTGTAAATTGGCACTACTCTATTTTATGCCCGAAGGTACCAAAATATCTTTAGGAGAACGGAATATTATTTTACAGGAGACCGGATATATGCAAACTATAGAAAGATTTAAGAATGGTGATATGCGATGGGATATTGCCCGGCTTTATGAACCAATTTATTTATTTGTTCAAGAATTTTTGGCCAAGGATAAGTCTGGAAGGCTGGCAGAGGACCTGCAGATCCTCTCCCAGCTATCGATCAAAGGTCTGCTTAAACTTCAAAAAACCTATCATGATGATCGTAGTATTAGTATTATCATCCAATATTTAATAAATTTAATAAAAAATGGACTACAAGGTAATCTTCAGGAAGATATTCTGATCCCAATGGATAAAGTCTCTGGTATATCCCCGAATCTTCAAATAGTACATCCAATTGTTACCCTATTGCAGAGTATCCAAAACATGGAAGAATCTCCCAAGGATATATTAGCGATCGTCCACTGCTGCGAACAAATTTTGACCAACCGTGAAGTTTAACTTTGTAGGATCCGTAAAAAATCCTCCCGGCTAACCTCTATATCCGTATCATTCCAAGTTTGGAAGGCATGATATTGTTCATTAAGTGATTTATATTTAATCATGGGATATTCATGATAAAAATTTCTAATGAGCATTTTGATTTTTTCCCTAGATTTTTCATATTTGAGATAATCTATCAACCGTTTCTTATCCAAATGGTAAACTCGGAGCAAATATTCCAATATTTCACCGTCCGTAATTTCAGGATCATTTTGTGGATACCATCGTTGACATTTTTTACAGCGGATCATTCCATTATGATCATCTTTCTGGTTATATTCATCTATAATTTTCCCATTTTTCTCATTCATTTGTTGTTATACCTATAAAAATTTAAAAAATTATACTATATATATAGATCGAATGGCCTATAATTTGGAACAGGTTATTTTTGAACAATTTATGGGAATTATGGGATATCATTGTAATGTGATAGGATTTCCCTTTGATCCTAAAGAATTTTCTTATTTTCCGAAAAGAACTAAATGTTTAAGTCTTTTGGAAATTATCTATATACCCAAAAAATGCCGTTGTCAGCATCTTCGTTTCTGTACGATAATTGATTATACTAACATATGTTTTGAAAATCTATCCACCAATAAATGGCAGCAATATTTGAACGGTCTAGTAGTTGATTTTCTAGACAATATTATGTATGAGTATGTACTTAATGTTCCCTATGTGTCCACCGGAAATACTTCAACATGTAGAGAACAGCCACTCTGGTGCCAACTACCTACGCGGACAACACAGGTTGTACGATGTCCCTGTCCGTGTCCGCCACCAAAAACAACGATGGCCTGCGCCTACACACATAGTCCTCCGTATTAACACGTAATCATGGTTGGGTAGTTGGGTAGGGGGGAATGACTTGGCCTTTTTAGCCGACGAATAAGGATCAAGGCCTCGTTGAAGCCTTTCAGCGGGTGAAGTGGATACTCTCAGCGTTGACAGCTTGAAACCGAGTGCGAGATATAGGTTTAAGCGTTGCTAGAAAGAAACCACATACGGTGTGTTGGAATCCAATCCACAGTGTGCTAGGGTTATTGGGCTTCGTAAAACACCAAAAGCTCATGAGCCTCAAAAGACCTTAAAGCTAGGCTTGTGTGGGAGCTAACATGAAGAACCTGCTTAGAGAAAAGCTTTTGAGAGGAGAGCCCACCCTTGGCTGCTGGGTAACCATACCCCACCCGGAGATACCCGAAATACTCTCCCTCCTCGAGTTTGACTGGTTCCTATTCGACATGGAGCACGCACCAATCACGGTTACATCACTAGAGGGTCTACTCCAAGTCACACCCCAAAAGATAACACCGATAGTGAGGGTTCCAGCAAACGACTTAGTGTACATAAAACACGCGCTCGACTTGGGGGCGCATGGTGTAATGATTCCAATGGTGAGTAACCGGGAACAAGCAGAGCAAGCTACAAGATGCGTGAAGTACCCGCCCTCAGGGGTGCGGGGTCTGGGTGCTAGAAGGGCGTCATCCTACTACACGAGGCATTCAGAGTACCGTGCACTACCCCGCCCTTGCGGACGAGGCATCCTCGCCTCACGACGAGGATTTCCTGCTTCTTCCAGGAAACTTACTATACACCCCCTCTGAGAAGGGGATGTATAGCAGAGGTTTCCTGTCCACAGG
>OGCG01000736.1_pt1 | contig 18712 bp, 18 predicted proteins | sample 1570061 | NCBI WGS metagenome assembly OGCG01 (sample SAMN06268698, study PRJEB24515) | hot springs metagenome | isolation source: Joseph's Coat, Yellowstone National Park, Washington, USA | place: USA:Joseph's Coat, Yellowstone National Park, Washington, USA
CTCTCCAGGCTTCCATAGCTCAGCAGGCCCGACGTCGACTGACTGGTGGATCCAGAACCCGAGCCGCTCGCGCTGCAGCTAACGCTCCCCTGTATTGTGAAGCTCAGGGTCTCGTTTTTAATCGTGATCGTGCCGACCACGGCATTCGTGGAAGACACCTGCCCATTGTTCAGGTTCAGCACCAGGTTGTTGGACACGATCGAATCGCCGGTGGCGAAGAACGCGACCAGGCGGTGGATCAGGTGGCGCTCACCCGGCGACATCTTGCTGTGCAGGTCGGTGATGTCGATCTGGAAGTTGATCTCTTCCGCCGTCCAGGTGTTCTTGATCGCAGCGCGGAATCGCTCGTAGAAATCGGGATACCGCATCGGACGGAGAGTCAGTTCCATGCCCGGATCAAGCAGGCGAGATTTCAAAGGCTGCGGGGAGGCGTCAATGAGCTTCATGGTGGAGTTCCTTCCGACTCAGCCGAAGAAGACAAAACCAAGTTCTGAGGTTCATTGGCAGGCCTCGCAATTTCCTGGGCCATCAATTGCGCAGGTTGCCGGCATGATGCGGGTCGCGGGGCGGGATCGCAGGTAATAGGTTGTCTTGAGCCCAGCTTTCCAAGCGTAAAAGTACATCGATGCTAAGCGTTCTGTTGTGGGGGATTCCACGAAGAGGCTGAGTGACTGGCTCTGATCTACGAAGGGGCCGCGTTCTGCCGCCATGTCAATCAGGGATTTCATTGGGATTTCCCAAGCAGTTCGAAATATCGCCTTGATCTCGCTCGAAATGCCTTCCAGGAGCTGCACCGATCCGCCGGAAGTCTTGAGAGCGTCGATCGTCCTCTTGTTCCACAGGCCTTGTTGCTTCAGCTCTCTCACCAGGTACTTGTTGACGACTATGAACTCTCCTGAGAGGGTCTCCTTTTTGAACAAGTTCGAGACACATGGCTCGATGCTTTCGTGGCAGCCGGCAATGGCCGAGATGGTGGCGGTAGGGGCAATAGCCACTAGGAGGGAGTTTCTTAGTCCGAACTTGCGGATCCTCGAGCGCAGCTCATCCCACCGCTTCGGATTTGAGGGTTGGATACCCCACAGGTCGAATTGGAGCAGGCCCCTCGCCGTCTTGGTGTCCGAAAAGCGGGGATGGGGACCAAACCTCTCTGCTAATTCGCTAGATCTCCAGAGGGCATTGAAGTAGATCTCCTCTGCGATGAGTCGAGACAAGCGTTGCGCTTCTGGAGAGTCGAAGGGCAGGCGCAACTGGTAGAAGACGTCAGCCAGGCCCATGACCCCAAGGCCTACCGGCCGCCATGCGGCGTTGGACCTAGCGGCCTTCTCCGTCGGGTAGAAGTTGATGTCAACTACTCGATCGAGCATCGTTACTGCTGTTCTCGCGGCCTGGGCCAGCTTGTCGAAGTCGAAGCCGCCGGGCCCGCAGAAGCGTGCGAGGTTCAGAGATCCAAGGTTGCAGACTCCACATTCGGAGGAGCTGGTCACCTCGATGATCTCCGTGCAGAGGTTGGAGAGGTGGACTATTGCGCCACCTGGTTCTTCGGTCCCTAGCTGGTTGCAGAGCAAGTTGGCCCGGTCCTTGAATGTCATCCAGCCGTTGCCTGTCTCGGCCAGGGTGCGCATCATGCGGGCGTAGAGCTGTCGAGCAGGGAGCTGGCGTTCCCAAAGTCCTGCCCTTTCCGCTTCGATGTAGGCTTCCTCGAACGCGCTGCCATAGAGGTCTGCCAGATGAGGGACCTTTTTTGGATCAAAGAGCGACCAGAGTCCGTCTTGCTCCACCCGCTTCATGAACAGGTCTGGGACCCAGTTGGCGATGTTGATGTGGCGAAGCCGACAGTTCTCATCGCCGGTACTGTCTCGCAGTTCCAAGAACTCTTCGATGTCGGCATGCCAGGTCTCCAGGTACACGCACGCGGCCCCCTTCCTTCTGCCCCCTTGGTTGACAGCAGCAACGGAGCAGTCCAGAGTCTTTAGCCAGGGAACTATCCCATTCGAGATCCCATTTGTTCCTTTGATCAGAGAACCACGCGACCGGATTCGGTGAAATGCCACGCCGATCCCACCGGCGTGCTTGGAAAGACGAGCTATCTCCCCGTAGGTCGCGTAGATGGAGTCCAGTTCGTCACTTGGCGAGTCCAGGAGGTAGCAGGATGACAGCTGGGGGTGGGTGGTGGCGGAGTTGAAGAGCGTAGGGCTTGAGGGAAGGTATTCCAAGTTGGACATGAGCGCGGAAAATTCGAAGACTTCGGCCAGGTTCTGGCTGAGTCCGCATGCCACCCTCAGGAAGAAGTACTCGGGGGTCTCGACGACCAGGCGACTTGTGGGATGGCGGAGGAGATAGCGGTCGTAGAGAGTCCGCATGCCGAGGTAATCAAGCCTCGTTCTTGCTCCATTTGCGGCTGCATCATTGAGCAACCTGGCATGGCGGTCCACAAAGGAGGAGACCTCTGAAGATATGAGGCCGAGCTGAAAGGCAGCGGTTATGGAGTCGGAGAAACAGAAGATCCCGAGGGAGTTCACTTCCTCGTCGATCAGCCGCGCCAGGAGCCGTGCGGCCAACTGGGAATACTGAGGTTCCTCCAGGACTAGGTCTGCTGTTCGTCGAACGGCCCAGTTCCAGAGCTCCCTGCGGCTGGCGAACTCTGGTGGCCCAAGACGGAGCTCTGAGACGACTCTGTCTGGGTCCACGAGGTCGAGTCCTTCTGCCGCTTCTTGCAGGGCAATCTGTAGGTCTATGAGGGGCTCTCCCTGATCCAATTCTTCAGGAACCGAGCTTTGTAGCCCTAGCCATTCTTGCATTATTGTCATATGTTCCTCTCTCCGATTCGTCTGTTCTGGGGTTCACGGAAGCCAACAGCTGGCCGTGCAACCACTAGATATTGTGGTTGATGCTGGAGTCATGCCCACATATTGTTAATTACAGGGATGTGGTCCCCGATGCAAGTTGAGCGAGCTTGCAGTTTTTATCACTAAAGGGCCGTCAAACGAAGAGGCAGGTCAGCATCGATCCCCAGGGAGATACGGTATGGAATCTTTGAATGAAGCCTCCTCAGAATTGGAGGGATCGAGAGAGGTGAATCTGAAGGAAGCGGCCCGAAGGCTTGGCGTCCACTACATGACCGTCTATCGATATGTGAGAACGGGGCGCCTTCGGGCGAGCAGGCGAGGTGGCATCTGGAAGGTTCCCCTCGATGGTCTCGCGGAGTTGCATCCTGAATTGCGTTGCTCTCGGCCCGGTCAGGAATCCCCTACTCCACAGATTCTTGAGGCGCTGGTCGAATGTCTTGCTAGGGGCGACGAGCGGCGCTTCTGGTCGATGCTTGACGTTCAGCTCGCAGGCGGCAGTGGTCCTCGTCTCTTGACGGAACTGGTGGTTGAGGCGCTGCTTGAGCTCAGGCGAGGGTGGGGTGAGGAGGCTTGGCGGAGCGGTCAATGCCAGCTAGCGGCGGCAATTGCTACTAGGAGCCTGGTCAGGATTTCCCACAGGTTTGGCCGTCTCGGCAGGCCAAGACGGCCCGTGTTGGTGGGGGGCACGACCCTTTGCGGTTGGCACCTTGTCCCTTTGGCTGCGGAGCTTCTTCGCCAGGCGGGCTTCGACGTTCTCGAGGTAGGTGCACCTGTGCCCCTCGAGGCGCTGAACGATGTGCTCGGAACTTCTCAGGCAGTCTTCTGTGCCGTCGCTGCCGTGGATGAACACAAGGACGACGACCAGCTGTCTCAGTTTGCGCGCTCGGGAACGGAGGTGATCGTCTGGTGGCCGCGTCCATGGGACCCGACGTCTCCGTCCCGGGGGGGTTTGGTTGTGAGCGACGATCCAAGGGAGATCGTCCGGGTGGTGGAGAACCTCTGGTCCGGAAGCCGAGGCCTGCGCAAGGTATCGGTCTCTTCGTCTAAGTCTTCCTAAGCTCCGGGGATGTGAGCGAAGCAGGTGCGAGGCGACCACAGCTGTGCATGGTGCCGTATCCAGACCCGGACGTGGAACGCCAGCTCGTGGAGTTGGGCTGGTCGGTTACGCCAGACCCTGCCTCTGCTGAGGCGCTGGTATGGGCTAGCTGGCAAGAACCCCTCGAAAAGCTGAAGGAGATGCTCCACTCTGGTTTGCGCTGGGTGCAGCTTCCTTCTGCTGGAGTGGACCGCTTCGTCGAAAGTGGCGTGATCGATGGGGAGAGGATCTGGACGTCAGCTGCTGGTGCGTATGCGGAGGGCGTAGCGGAGCACGCCGTCGCCCTTGCCATGGCCGTGCGCCACCGCCTTAGGGATTGCATCGAACTGGACGGCAAGTGGGAACGCATCGACTACAAGCCGCTTTTTGGTGGGAGAGCCTTGGTTGTCGGGGCTGGCGGCATTGGAAGCAGGATCTGTCGGTTCCTCGCCGCCTTGGAAATGGAGGTTTACGCAGTAAATCGCTCTGGGAGACCAGTGGTCCACGCCAAGGCAACCTATCCAGCATCAGAGCTGGGCCGTCTTTGGGGCATGGCAGAAAACCTCTTCCTGTCGGCTCCCTTGACGACAGAGACGAGAGGGCTGGTGGACGCCTCGGTGCTGGCCGAGCTTCCGGCAGGGGCTTGTCTTGTAAATGTGGGCCGGGGGGAGTTGGTGAGAACCGCTGATTTGGTTGAGGCTCTGAACTCCGGGAGGCTTGGCGGTGCGGGACTGGATGTGACCGATCCAGAGCCCTTGCCCGAAGGACATCCTCTCTGGAGGCAGAGCCGCGCAATCATCACGCCCCACGTGGCGAACCCTCCCTCTACGGCTGGCCAGGCGATGATGAGCCACATTCTGGAGAACGCGCGTCGCTACCTGGCAAAGGAGCCATTATTGGGAGTTGTGGATCTCGCTGCCGGCTACTAGAGGCTATGGGTGCCCGATTGGGGTGGATTGATCTCTAGGACTATTTTCCCGCGGGGCGAGTGGTTGCTGCGCAGGAGCTCAATCGCATCGGCGTAGCGCTCGATCGGCAGACGGTGGGTTACGAGGAACCCCGGTCTGAGCATTCCCCGGGCGACCGTGTTTGCGGTCGCCTCGAAGGCGGAAGCGGTGTAGCCGAAACTGGCGAGAATGGATAGGTGGTTGTTCACGAGGTGGTCTGGTGCCACAGGGAGCTCGTCCCCGTGGGGGGGCAGGCCAATCAGCAGGGCAGTGCCACCTCTAGCCAGCAAAGAGAGGGCTACTTCTACCGCAGCTGAGCTGCCGGCTGCTTCGACGACGAGCTCGTAGGGCCCTTTCAGCTCGGAGGGATCGGTAGTAAAGAGGTCTGCGCCTGCTTGTTTGGCAAGGACGGCTTGGCCGGGCTTGGCCCCGAGGAGATGGACCTGCGCGGACCTCAGCTTGAGCAGGCATACGGCAAGCAGGCCGACAGTGCCGTCACCAATGACCAGCGTCCTAGTAGCGGGGCTTACCTCAGTCCTCCGCAGGGCGGTCTCCACCACTGCTGCCGGCTCGATGAGTACTGCATCTTCTGGGGAGGGGCCCTTCCCTAAATTGTGCACGAGTCTCGATGGGACGCTAACTAACTCGGCGCAGGCCCCATCGCGAGTAAAGCCGACCTCCTCGTAGGTCTCGCAAAGGTTGGTCTGGCCAGACCTACAAGGCCTGCACGCGAAGCACGGGACGATTCCCTGCGCTACGTAGAGATCCCCTTGATCCGGCGCCCCCTCGGCAACTCCGCACCACTCATGTCCAATGATCAGGGGATAGCGCACGTAGGAGGGGTCGATGCTCCCGTCTATGAGCTCGAGATCTGTACCACAAAGTCCTACCAGCAAGGGGCGGAACTGGGCCTCCTCTCCTGCTGTTCGTTGGGGGTAATCCATTAGGGATATCCGTCCAGGCTCACTGATGACCAGGGCCTTCATGACTCGATCGTCCTTTCGCGCCCATCTTCGTTGACGGTCGGGGCACCTAGCTGCTTCGATAGCTGGTCGGCTTGCTCTCGGACCAGGAGCCCCAGCTCATGGAGCCTTCGGGTTGGGATGGCTGCCTTGAGGCCGGTGACGCTCAAGGCGCCTAGGCAGGTGCCGCTGTGGTCGAAGAAGGGCGCTGCTACGCAAACCACGCCGTCGGCGTCCTCCTCATCGTCTATTGCGTAACCCCGCTGGCGGGTGCGCTCTAGGTCTGCTAAGAGGTCATCTAGGTCTGTGATGGTGTGCCGGCTCCGGGCAGGCATCCCTGTGGCGGAGACGACTTCGCGCACCTCTTGTGTCGTTAGACAAGAAAGGATTGCCTTGCCGGCAGCGGTGGCGTGAGGTGGCTCGCAGCGTCCGAGGGGCGTGTGGAAACGGACGCCGCCTGGGCCATCAACCCTTTCTATGAAAACCGGCTGTCCCTCCTCGGCTAGCGCGCATCTGGCAGTCAATCCAGTTCTTCTCGAGAGCTCGGTCACGGCAGCTCGACAAAACTCGCCAATAGGAAGTTGGTTGGATGCGGCGTCACCAAGCCTCAAGAGGGAAAGCCCCAGGTGGTAGCGAGGTCCAGGCCTTGTCTCTCGTACGTAGCCTCTCCGAACGAGGGTTCTTAGCAAGCCGAACGCGCTGCTTTTGGAGACGTGGAGAAGCTTGGCAACTTCGGTGAGGCCTGTTCCCCCAGGTGCTGCTTCGGCAAGAAACTCGAGCAAATCGAGGGCGCGATCTACTGCTTGGACTCGATAGCGATCCTCCGTTGAGGCAACCTGGCGACCGTCGCCCTGGTCCGTCTCTGTGGCAGCAGGTAGTGATCTGAAGCTACGAACGCTGTTTACCAAAGAGCTCCTCCCTGATCCTGCAGCAAATTCCCTAGTCTCAAGACAAGCTCCTGATGAGAGCGGGTGCTCTATTGACTCGGAGTAAAACTATCAGTAGTCTATCCGTTTGAGATTATCTAATATTGTTCGTTTCTTCCGAACACGGGATAAGACTGTACACAGAGGTTGTGCTGCTCGCAATTCGGACTTGGGCCAAAGCAGGCGCCTCTAACCCCGAGGGGCCTCGCCAAGCTGGCGTCGGCTCAAGACGGCTGCTTCAGGCAGGCATGGCTAAAGGAGGCGACGTGGAAGACACGGCAGGATCGAGGATGCCCGGCGGACGAATAGGGGAAGCCGCGCTCTCGCTACTTGGAGTTCCCATTGATCAGCCGTGTCCGAGTAGCGAGGCGCGATTCCCAGACGGAGCAGCGTTTCGAATCGAGATTCCAAGTGTCGAGGGACCTGAGGCGATGAAGGCCGTCTTTGAGGAGGCGGACCAGCTTGGAGTTGTCGTGAATCGGGTGTCTCAGGGAAGCGGTGCGATGCTCCTGCGTCGTCGCGAACTTGCCGAGATGGCCCGCATGGGAGCCGACCGCGGAGCAGAGGTTTCCTTGTTTGTCGGTCCAAGGGAGGAGTGGGATCTCGGGGCGTCTTCCCGCTCCTCTGACGGTCCCGGTTTGGCCGGCCAGCTTCGAGGGCTGCGCCAACTTCGTTACGCAATAGACGACGTCTTGCGTGCCGTGGAAGTTGGCATCAGAGGATTCTTGGTTGCTGACCTTGGTTTGCTAGAGCTTCTAGTTGCACTGCAGCGTTCAGGAGAGATCCCCGCAGACGTGGTGTGGAAGCTCTCAGCAGTGGCAGCGCCCTCGAACCCCGTGGCCTTCCGACTCTACGAGCGGCTCGGTGCTTCGACGGTGAACGTGCCATCGGATATGACCTTGGCTCAGCTGGCAGAGGTAAGGGCGCTCTCGGATCTGCCCATTGATCTCTACGTCGAGTCACCGGATGGCACCGGCGGAGTAGTGAGAGGCCACGAGCTGGCGGAGATCGTCATGACTGCAGCGCCGCTTTATGCCAAATTCGGCCTCCGAAACGCGCGGGGCGTCTACCCTGCTGGTCTGCATCTCGCTACAGAGGTGTCCTTGCTCGCCAGGGCCAAGGTGCGCCGAGCGTCAGTAGCTCTCGAGTGGGCCGCAAGAGCCGGTTGTGAGCTCGCTCAGTCCCAGCCAGGCGCCAAGGGACTCGGAGTTCCCTGTCCATGATGGTATCGAAGGAGAGGGCAGGCGTGGAACTTCGCAGCAAGGCATGGTTTGGCGGCGATGACGAGGTTGCTTTGGAGAACAGAGCAGCCATGCGTTCAGCCGGTATTGATCCAGGACGGGGAGACCGGCCTGTAATAGGGATAGCCAATACCGCCAGCGACCTGAATCCTTGCAATCTCCCTGCTCGACAGGTGATCGACGACGTGAAGGCGGGGGTTCGAGAAGGTGGAGGAGTCGCCGTCGAGTTTCCCGTCATGTCGCTTGGCGAAGATTTGATGAAGCCCACAGCCATGCTCTACCGGGACCTCATGGCAGTGGAAATCGAAGAGACCGTGCGCGCCTACCCCATCGATGGCCTCATTCTCTTGGTGAATTGCGACAAGACGGTGCCAGGGGGACTCCTTGGAGCCATCAGTGCGGACGTTGCGACCTTGGTGGTGCCGCTGGGCCCAAGGCCTCCGGCGACCTTCCGGGGGCGCAAGATGGGATCGGGTACTGGCCTCTGGCGGCTCTGGGATGAGCGACGAAGCGGCCTCCTCGACGACGAGGCCTGGTCAGAAGCGGAGGCCTCTTTCGTCTGCGGCCCTGGGGCGTGCAACACCATGGGGACCGCCTCCACCATGGCGATCCTCTCGGAGGTCCTCGGATTTTGTCTGCCTGGCACTTCGACGGCGCCTGCTGGAAGCGCCAAGGCAAGAGCCGCGGCCCGCCAAGCCGGTCGCAGGATCGTTGCGATGGTCCGAGAACATCTTGTGCCGAGCAGGCTCCTCAGTGAGGAAGGCCTGGCCAACTCCTTGGTCGTCCTAAATGCGATTGGTGGCTCAACCAACGCAATAATCCACCTTGCAGCGATCGCGCGAAGAAGGGGTTTTGCCTTCGACCTCCTCGATGTGGATCGATTGGGTCGTGATGTCCCTCTCCTGGTCGATGTCGAGCCCAATGGCAGCGGCCTGATCCAGGACTTTGACCAGGCGGGTGGGTTCCCAACTCTAGCCAGGGTGCTGGGCGGCATGCTTGATGGGTCTCAATTGATGGCAGACGGGCGCCGCCTCAAAGAAGTCGCGGACGGCGCGCCCGGACCTGCCGGTGTGATTCGGCCCCTTGAGAGACCCTTGCTCGAAGGAGGCTCGTTTCGGGTCGTGAAAGGAAGCCTGGCTCCGAAGGGTGCAGTGATTAGGCGAAGCACCGCCAGCTTGCACCTGCTTCGTCATCAGGGCAGAGCAGTGGTTTTAGAGGACCCCGCTGGCTCGGACCTCCTGGAGGAGAAGGGAGTCCGATTGGATGCCTCCTCTGTGGTGGTTCTGCGAGGTTGCGGCCCAGTCGGTACGCCGGGGATGCCCGAATGGGGAATGGTGCCGGTCCCCCGCCAACTACTGCGTCAGGGCATATCCGACCTAGTGCGTGTCACTGATGCCAGGATGAGCGGTACCAGCTTTGGGACGGTAGTGCTTCATGTGGCTCCGGAGGCTGCTGTTGGGGGCCCTATAGCTCTAGTCCGCGACGGCGACCTCATCGAGCTGGACGCCGATGCGGGTCGGATCGACCTGCGCGTGTCCGAGGACGAGTTCGCTCGACGGAGGGAGTCCTGGGAGCCCCCTTTGCCGCGGCACAGGAGGGGCTGGCCCGCACTTTTTGCTCGGCATGTGCGCCAGGCACCTGAGGGATGCGGCCTCGACTTCCTAGAGCCAGAAACTGAGGCGGACCTTGGGCTAGTGGAACCGATCGTAGGTCGTTCATGAGAACACGGCGAGGCAGTTTGAGGCTGCGAATTTAGGGCCTATAGAGCAAGTTTGGCTGAATTAATGAGTGGTAATCGCTAATGGCCCAAATTTTGACTATGAGCATGGCGAAGTAGGAGTAATAACGATACAAAACGAGTTGTCTTGAGGTCATATTCCGATCGCATGGTCTGTGCAGTGGCGCTTCTGTTTGGTCCTGGTGGCAAAAATAAGAGATGTTGGGTACTGGAACTGCTCTGTTGGTTGGATGAGCAGGCAATGGTAATGAATTTAGGCAACAAGAATAGGACTCAAGCACTAAGAGCTCGTCAAAGATGGCGGCAAAAAGGGAGGCGGTAATGCTCAATAGCATATTCAAGCCAAAGAGAGGGAGAATACGCTCAAGATCAGGCCTCTGCGGTCGGGTTGTGGCTCGAGCTTTCTGTGCCATCTCCGGAGTGGCGCTGCTCTCGGCCGCCACTGCCTACCCAGCGGCTGCTGCCTCGGGGAGTGGAGGCAGCGTTGTCCATCTAACCCTTTGGGAGAACTATGGTACTGAGGCAAATGCGACTGCGACGGTGAATTTGGTCAAAGCCTTTGAAAAGCTCCATCCAAATATTCAGATATCTGTAGTGAGCCAGCCAGCCAGCAATTATTTTTCACTTTTGCAGGCAGCAGCAATCTCTCATAGCGGTCCAGATCTGGCGGTCATGTGGACAGGTCTTTATACGCTTCAGTACAAGAGCTACCTTGAGAATCTGAAAACGTGGATCCCAGCGGGCGACTTGGCGCGCTTGGAAGGCCTTCGCTGGACAGCAGATGGGTTCAATACCGCCAATGGTCCTTATGTTATACCTCTAGAAGATCAGTTCTACATTGGTTTCTATAACAAGGCATTGTTTGCAAAGGCCCATGTGACTTCGGTGCCGAGAACCTGGAGCCAACTCTTTGTTGACTGCGCCAAGTTCAAGGCAGCACACATTACCTGTCTCTATTACGGGGCGGGATCTCAGAATCTCGGCGCGGAATTCTATCCGTGGTATGACCTGAGCTACATGATGATTGGCGCCCTATCCTTGCCTCAATGGGAAGAACTCTACAATGGCAGGATCCCCTGGACAAGCAAGATCGTGACCTCACAGCTTGAGCGCTGGCACGAGTTGTATGCCGACGGCTACACAAACAAGGATGTTATTACCTCAGTTGGTTCCTTGATAGCTTTTGAGCACGGCAAGGCTGCGATGCTGATAAAAGGGAATTGGGATGCAGCGACCCTTTATCAAGCTATGGGTTCCAAGCTGGGCGTCTTTGTACCGCCATTTTCGAACACTCCTGTACACGGGGTAGTTCAGTATCCAGGGGACGGTTTCTCGATGACGACCTACTCGCAGCACAAGAAGCAGGCTGCTGAGTTCCTCGCTTTCCTCACCACACCAGCAGCAGGAAGGATTGTGGCTGCGAGCGGCCTTATTCCCGACGTGCGAGGCGTGCCTGCCACCAATCCAATTGACAACGAAATGCTGGCTTTCTCTTCGGTCCAGCACATGGTGAAGTATCCAATGCTTGACAACGTCACGGCTGTGGGCGTGGTGAATGCAGGTAGCAAGATCATGCCCGAGTTGCTCGCAGGCGAGGTGAGCGTGGAGGCGGGTGCTAGACAAATGGAACAGGCCTGGCAGGCCCTGCCCGTGGGGGAGCGGGGTCCGAGCTGGGCCAGTTACAACGCGAGTTGATTCTCGAAACGTATCGGCGCACATTGATAGGTCAAAAGGCTAGCTCGAGGTGATCTCGAAGGGAGAGGGTTTGGTCTCGGAGGGGGCATCCGCGGCTGACCGTCGTGTTGTGGCCGTGAGCGGAGCGGACGGCTCGCCTGAAGTTTTATTGGGGCGAGCCGTCCCTGCCGAGTCGAAGCGCATAGTGGCGTCGGGGTCGGCCACGGCCGGTCTGGCAAGGCGGAGGGCACTCGAAGGCGTGCTTCTTAGCCTGCCTGCGATGGTGGTCGTGGCTGGGATTCTGCTCATCCCGATTGGCCAGGCGATTTACTACTCCATGACCAACTGGGATGGCATCACCTCCCAATGGGTCGGTCCGAGCACCTATGTATCTTTGTTCAAGAATCCGGTATTCTGGCGCGTTCTAGAGAACAATGGCATGCTTCTTCTCGCCGTACCTGTGGCTATATCAATCCCACTGGTGATTGCGGCAATGCTTCACGAACATGTGTTCTTCTGGCGGCTGTTCCGAACACTTATATTTCTCCCGACTGCAGTTTCATGGGTAGTCATAGGTATAGTTGCCATTCATGTATTTGCTCCCACTGGTATTGTAAATGGGCTCTTGGGGTTATTTGGTCTGAAGTCCCTCGAGACTGACTTCTTAGGACATCAGTACACGGCGATAGCCGCGGTCGCACTAACCTTCATTTGGTCTATGGTGGGAACAAATACGATCATTTTTCTTACTGGAATGTCGACTATTGATCCTTCATTGTATGAGGCTGCCTATTTGGATGGAGCCACAAGAGCATCGCGCTTTCGCTATATCACTGTACCATTGCTAAAGAGATATTTTCAGTTCAGTTTCATCATTACAATGATTACGGCGTTCACAGCGCTGTTTAGTCTCATCTTCATAATGACAGGCGGTGGTCCGGGCTACGCTACCACCACGCTTGAGTTCTTCGTTTATCAGCAGGCGTTCGATGTGGGTCAATTTGGAACGGGAGCGATGCTAGGTGTTATTCTTTTTGTGATTCTATTTGGAGTTAGTCTGGCCCAACTCAAATTGATCAAGGCGGAGCGATAGTGGCTATTGGTATGGCGTCCGTCAAGGGAGGTTCTGCTAGAGGGCTTGGACGGCTGCGAGCAGGACTAAAGAGAGCAGCGCGTGATCCAGCCGTAGTGCTTATGACGCTTGTGCTCGCCTTGGTTAGTACTGTGATGATGTATCCGTTTGGCGTTATGGTGATCGACTCACTCAGGAGCGAGAACCAATATCTAAATGGTAGCGGGTTTTCCACTGTCAGCTGGTCAGAGCTGTTCTCATCTCTTCCGGTTGCGAGAGAGGTAGGTAACTCTGCCCTAATCTGCGCGGCATCGATTGCAATAATATTGGTTATTTCTAGTGCAGCTGGATTCGCGTTCGCAAAGCTTAGATTCCCGGCTCAAGGCGTCGTATTTCTTGCGGTAATAGGGTGTATGATGGTGCCGTTGCAGTCCATTATAATTCCGGAGTATGTCAACTTTGCTCACCTACATCTAATTAATAACTATTTGGGAGCAATCGCGGTATATGCGGGTTTAGGGACTCCGTTTGCTACTTTTCTCATGACGACGTTCTATCGGGGTCTGCCGGACGAACTATTGGAGGCTGCTCTGTGTGATGGTCTGGGCTATGGAGGAACATATTGGCGCATAGGCCTGCCAATGGCTCGTCCTGCGCTAGCTACCGTTGCAGTTTTGCAGTTCATACAGATATGGGATGACTTGCTTGTCGGACTTCTGTTTTTACAGGAGCCCGCGAACCGTACCATAACGGTGGGGCTGGGGGTTCTTTCCTCTGGGCGAATAGTGAGTATTCCCGTTCTCATGGCGGGCTCTTTGGTAAGTGCCTTGCCCGCAGTGATCGTCTATCTTTTCTTTCAGCGGTATTTGATATCTGGCTTGACCCTTGGGGTGAGCAGATGAGGAGCGACGCATTAGGCGAGCAAGCCAGTTGGTCTGGGGGGAGAGCCTTTCGGCTACAAGGCGGAGTTTGGCCGGTATTGGCGACTCCTTTCGGCGAGGACGACTCCATTGACTGGAAGGCGCTTCACCGGGAGATCGACTGGATTGTCTCTCATGGGGTCTCAGGCTTGGTCATAGCCATGGTTTCTGAGCTCACCCGCCTCGACGTTGACGAGCGCATGAGCCTCGCTGAAGCAGTTGTAGAGGCTGCGGCTGGAAGAGTTGGGGTAGTGGTGAGCGTTGGTTGCGAATCGACATGGTCAGCGAAGAGGCTTGCTCGCCACGCTGCCGGTGTCGGAGCCGGCGCGATCATGGCCACAGCGCCTCTGATTTGGCAGATTTCGGACGAGGACGAAGTCGTTGGTTACTTCAGTGACCTAGTTGAAGCCGCAGCGGGATTGCCATTGGTGGTTCAAGATGCGAGCCTTTATGCAGGCCCGAGGCTCGAGGCTTCTGTCGCTCTGCGTCTGCTCAAGCGCTTTGGGCCCGAGGTGGTGGCCTTCAAGCTCGAAGGGCCGGATGCGGGCCGGCTGTGGTCGACCCTCATTGGCGAAACCGGTGGTAAAGCCCGGATTTTCGACGGCTCCGGCGGGGCAAGGCTGCCTGAAGCGCTGCAGCGTGACGCGTTTGGCACAATGCCGGGTCCGGAAGCTCCATGGGCGCTTGTTCCTGCATGGAGAGCTCTGGTCGCCGGCGACTCAGACGGCGCCTTGGGAGTGCTTCGAGAACTGAGCCTTCTCCTGGCGATGCAAACCAGTCTGGAAAGCTATATAGCTGCCGAGAAGTATCTCCTCTGGCTGCAGGGAGTGCTGCCAAACACTAGAGTGCGCCGGCCAGCCGGAAGTGTCCTGGACTCAATTACCGAGGAGCTGCTCGTGCGGCTCCTCCGCCGACTGCAGATCGCAGCTCGGACGTTGGCCCCCTAAATGTCTCCGCGTTGCAGCCTAATTCTGGCTCCATTGAAGCTATTGAAGGACAAGAAGCTATTGAGGGACATGGCACCTCCGGGGCAGGCGACGATTCCTTGTCCCCTTTATAGGAAAACGGAGCTCATTCTTTATAGATTGTGGCCTCTCCTCTCGGCTGTGCCTACTTTGTTCTGTGTAGGCTTGCCTGACAGCCGATCCGGTGTCTTGCGAGCCTGAAGGGGATCGAGCCAGCCTAAAACTTATGTCTTCCTGATGCGGCTTTTGGATCAGCTGCAAGCGGATGCTTCATCTTTCGACTACTAGCCACACGCGGCGATGTGGCAGGGAAGTGTCGGGAGTCAAGAAGACTTCCCCTTCGACCTTCATTCCTAATTTCACATAAAAGGGCACTGCGGTGAGCCTCGCGTTGGCCCAAATCACTTCGATACCCATCGTCCTAGCCTCCTCGACTGCGGTCTTCATAAGGGCTTTGCCTACCCCCATTCTCTGGAATGCTGGCTCTACTGCCATTCCCCGCAACCTCCAGGCCCGGCTCAAGTTTCGACCCGGCAGAGCCTGAGGGAGGAGACTCGCGACTCCTATTAGGTCTTCTCCGAGAAAGGCGCCGAGATGGATTGCTCCTGAATCGTCGTCTCCTGGGAAGTTCACCTCAGCTGCCTCTTTTCCGCCCCGCAACACCTTGCGCCGCAGCTCGTGGGTGTCGCGGGGCGATATTGGTCGGACTACTACCTCTAGGTGGTTAGCTGGCATCCTTCGGGATTGCACGGCCAAGAAGCGAGAGGTCGGCAGGGCTCAGCCGATCCCTGGCATTGGCGGCCTGGTGCCAGTAAGGGGAGAGGAGGGGTGGCGCGCTCACCTCGTCGAGTCTTTTCCTCTCCTCCTCGCTCAGGACCACCTCGGCGCTGCCAAGGTTCACCGAGAGTTGCTCCTGGTCTCGAGCGCCAACCACTAGAGAGGCAATTCCAGGCTTATCGCGGAGGTACGCGAGGGCGACCTGCGCTGGGGGGATGCCCCTTTGCCTCGCGATCTCGACAACGGTGTCAATAATGGCAAACGCCTTGTCCCAATCGTAGATTGGCGGCTCGTGCCATCCGGAGAGATGTCGAGCCCCCTGCGGGCCCGCTAGCTGGCCATCGGCGCCTCGGCGATACTTTCCAGTTAGCAGACCTCCTGCTAGAGGTGCCCACACCAGAATTCCGACTCCCTGGTCTAATGCTGCTGGAACCAGCTCGTATTCGACCTCGCGAGCAAGAAGCGAGTAATAGATCTGATGGCTGACATGCCTCGGGAAACCGTTGCGGTCTGCAACGGCGAGGGACTTCATCAGGTGCCAGGCCGAGTAGTTAGAGCAACCTACGTATCGCACCTTGCCTGAGTGCACCATGTCGGAGAGGGTGCTCAGGGTTTCCTCGAGAGGCGTGATCCCATCCCAGGCGTGTAGCTGGAAGAGATCCACGTAGTCAGTTTGAAGCCGCCTCAAGCTCTCTTCCAGCGATCGCATGAGGTGGTGTCTGGAGGAGCCAGCATCGTTGGGGCCATCTCCGGTTGGGAAACGAGCCTTTGTGGCGAGGATGACCTCGTCGCGTCGGCCCTTCAGGATCTCTCCAATCATCTCCTCGCTGCGTCCGGCCGAGTAGATGTCCGCGGTGTCTATGAAGTTGACACCGGCCTCTAGGGCTCTATCGACCATTTTGCGGGCTTCCTCCAGAGGCGTCTGGCCGATCGGGGTGAAGACTCCACTCGCGCCGAATGTCATCGTTCCAAGCCCCAGCACCGAAATCTTGAGCCCTGAGCGGCCCAAGTAGCGGTACTCCATCTACTTCCTCCTCTTCCTCGCTATGCTGCGCAGTTGTCATGTATCGCTTTGGTCTGGTCTAGCGGGCCAGCCTTGATCTGACTGCGAGTCGACATAATCCAGTGCTAGAGCAACTTACTCCCTGCCGTGTGCTGGCGATAGCAGCACACCCAGACGACATCGACTTCGGGGCCGCGGGCACCATAGCCGCGTGGACCCAGGTGGGTGCCGAGGTTTCGTACCTGATCTTGACTGACGGTGCCGTGGGGGCCCTGGACCCTGATTCGGCTCCGCCGGATTTGGCCCAGGTGCGTCGCCAGGAGCAGATCGACGCAGCTCACGAGGTAGGTGTGGAGGAGGTCTTCTTTCTGGACTATCCGGACGGTTCCCTCACTGTGACACCAAAGCTCCGCAAGGAGATCTCTGCGGTGATCCGGCGGGTCAAGCCGGACGTAGTCTTGGCTCAGTCTCCGGAGAGGCTTTGGGAGCGGATTCGCGCCAGCCACCCTGACCACCTTGCAGCAGGCGAGGCGGTGGTTTCGGCCGTTTATCCCGATGCCCGCAATCCCCTTGCATATCCCGAACTTGCGAGGGCTGGTCTTGAGGCTCATGTGGTAAAGGAGCTATGGCTGATGGCCTCCCCTAGGCCCAACAGGGCTGTAGATGTGACCGGAACCTTTGAGCGGAAGATAGCAGCACTGCTTTGTCACCGCAGCCAGGTCGGCGATGGCGAGGGTCTCGCGGAGCGCTTGAAGGAGATGCTCAAGCTCCAGGCCCAGCACTTCGGTCTTCCGGAGGGTGCACTGGCAGAGGTATTTCAAGTGGTGGACACAAGGTGAAGGCCCGCCGACCGGCGGCTGAGGTCCCTGAGTGTCAATGGGTGGTGGCCAGGGTCTCCAGCCCGAAGCGACCTTGGGCGAAAAATCCAGAGCTACCGGCTAGGCCCGGAAGGCCTAGCCGGTAGCTGCAGCCGATGAGCGCTTGGTAGATGAAAATGCGGTGGGCGAGGGGGGACTTGAACCCCCACGTCCTTTCGGACACAGGAACCTGAATCCTGCGCGTCTGCCTATTCCGCCACTCGCCCAGGTTTCGAATTAGGCTATCGTATCTGCGAGGCCTCCTCTGCTTATGTAGGCTCTGAGCGGCCATGGGACTAGATCGAGTCGAGCGCCGGCTACAACAGCTTGTCGAAGGCGCGTTTGCGAAGGCATCACGTCGCGGGCTGCAACCTGTCGAGTTGGCCCGTCGGATGCTCCGTGAGATGGACCTGCAGCGCTCCGTCGGAGTTCGCTCTTTAGTCGCGCCCAACTTCTTTACCGTGGTGCTGTCGCCGGTCGATGCGGAGCGCTTCCTCCCGCTTGCGGACGCTTTAGCAAAGGAGCTGGCAGAAGCGGCGCGTGAGCATGCCCAGGAGGAGGGCTATGGTCTATTGGGGCCTGTCGAAGTGGAGCTGGTGCAAGACACCAGCCTGGGGGAGGGGGTCTTCTTGGTGGAAGCACAAGTGCGACCTGCCGAAGATGGAGGTCCCCCAGCTTCGCTCATTCTTCCGGATGGCACGAAGATACCGGTGTCGGCCACCCCAATGGTGATAGGTCGGCTTCCTGGCTGCGAAGTGGTACTAGACGACCCAAATGTGAGCCGACGGCATGCGGAGCTTCGGAGAGAGGATGGCCAGGTGCTGATCTCGGACTTGGGTTCAACCAACGGAACGCTGGTCAACGGGCAGCCCGTCACTGCGGCTCGGCTGGCCGACGGGGACCGGATCACCTTGGGGCGCACCACCTTGGTCTTTTCAGTGGGCTGAGTAGGGCCGTGGCCGGTGTCGGACCAGCTGCTGTCGATCCTCAAGTTCTTCTTCATAGCGTTGGTCTGGCTGTTCTTCCTGCGCGTGACCAGGGCGGCCTGGGTTCAGGTTCGCCACTCACAACGCGAGATTCAGCCGGCGGAGGCAGCCGCATGGCGTGGCCGGCCGGCGCGCTCTGGTTCTCCCGAGAGCGGCGATGTGGCCGCGCTCCGCTTGAAGGTGATTGAGCCAGAGCAGCGGAGAGGCATGACCTTCGAGGTGGATGGAGAGGTGACGATCGGGAGGGCCCCTGGGTGCCGGATCAGGCTCTCGGAAGACAGTTTTGCGTCCCATATACATGCGCGCGTCTTTCTCAAAGATGGCAAGCCTTACCTGGAAGATTTGGGCTCTACCAATGGAACGTGGCTGAACTCCCGTCGCCTGGATGGACCCGCTTTGATCAAACGAGGCGACAAGATCCAGGTCGGGGTCACTGTCTTGGAGGTGACCCGCTGACTCGGCTTAGGTGGGGCGTAGCCACGCATCGAGGGATGGCGCGCGAGGACAATCAGGACCGAGTCCTGGCGCTCAGCCATGTATTTGCCGTGGCCGATGGCATGGGAGGACACCTGGGCGGCGAGGTGGCGGCCGAGGTGGCGACCACCACTCTGGCGGAGATTTACACCGAGCCGGGGAGTCCTTCGAATTTCGAGAGGGCGCTGTTAGAGGCTAATCTCGCAGTCTGGAGACGCTCCGCGGCGGACTCAAAGGTCCGTGGCATGG
>OGCG01000738.1_pt1 | contig 18600 bp, 13 predicted proteins | sample 1570061 | NCBI WGS metagenome assembly OGCG01 (sample SAMN06268698, study PRJEB24515) | hot springs metagenome | isolation source: Joseph's Coat, Yellowstone National Park, Washington, USA | place: USA:Joseph's Coat, Yellowstone National Park, Washington, USA
ACCCTTGATATCCAGCTATCCACCACCCTTTTATCTGGAACGGAGTAAAAGGTTGTGTTAACCTCTGCAGTTTTGAAGAACAGCGAGTAATAGCTCAGCCACTCTCCATGCTTCTGCGCCAGCTCCCTGGGGTAGAAGCTGCCAACCCAGTCTGTATAGGACCAGCCTGAGCAGCCTATGCTGAGCTTCATGTTTCTTTATTCGTACGTGACATAAATAAGCATTTGGCAGGGGATGCCGAAAAGAAGGGGCAATGTTCAATAGGATCCATTCGATGTACTTCTGTTACCGCAGGAAGTGCTGGACATGTGAAAGCACATAAGGTGCGGTAACTACAGCGCGTCGAGATGGGTCCCTCCAGGACTGGGGCGCGACACCCCTGCATGACTGGAGAACAACCCCGATGCGCAACATCCCGGCATGGGTCAGGGTCGGGAGTGCGCCAGGGCGTTCCATGAACGACACTGTTAGTGCCGGGAAACATTTGTCAGAATGCCCTGGGTGGATAAGTGCTACTTCGCTCCGTATTTGACTTCTTTTGTATGGCAGGATTCACATGCTCTGTCCGAGCAGCTCACTGAAATACAGCCCTGGTTTGCTCCCTCATGAACTGTGGCAGATAGTAGATGCCCCCTGCTCCTTTGCCTGTGGAGCCGCTCATCTTCCATCCAACGAAGGGCTGAGCACCGACCATTGCACCAGTGGTGGCACCCGCACGTTTGTTCGCATAGCAGACGCCTGCCTCTATGTTGGCAAAGAAGTGCTCTATCTCCTCCTGCTTTTCAGAGAATATACCCGCCGTGAGCCCATAGTCCACTGAGTTGGCCATTTCTATTGCCTCATCCAGGTTTGCCGCCTCGGTAACGCACAGAAATGGGAGGAAGAGTTCTTCGCGGAAAAGCCTCGAGTCTGGTGGAATATTGTCCACAATAACTGGCGTCACATAGTGTCCCCTTGCCATTCGTCCTTCAGTGACCCTTTCCCCTCCCACCAGTATTTTGCCCAGCTCCTTCGCCTCTGCCACTGCCCTTTCATATTTCTCCACTGCCTCCCTGTTTATAAGGGGACCAAGAAATGTTTCCCTCTCTGCTGGAAAACCAATTTTTAGCTTTCTCGTATACTCAACAAGTTTTTTCATCAACCTGCTTTTTGCATCGCCAACAACAATAAGGCGGGATGCAGCACTGCACTTCTGCCCACCGAAGCCAAAAGCAGCTCTCGCAGTCCCCTCTGCAGCCCTGTCCATGTCAGCACTCTCCATCACTATCACAGCATTCTTTCCCCCCATCTCCGCTATGAGTGGTCTGAACCTCTTTTCGTTGAATTTTCTGAACAGCTCAACACCTACCTCTCTGGAACCTGTGAATGCCATGCCTGAGACTAGCTCATGCTCTGTGAACCCCTTTCCAATGACGGAACCGCTTCCTGTGACGAGATTCAGCACACCATGTGGAAGGCCTGCCTCTGCATATATGCGTGTGAGCATGAGCGACATATACGGAGTGCTGCTGCTTGGCTTCAGCACTGCAGTATTTCCAGTGATGATGGCACCCGTGCTCATGCCGCATGCGATGGAAAGGGGAAAGTTAAAGGGGGCTATTATGCCCCACACGCCATACGGGTTAAGCACGCTCTTATTCTCCTCACCAGGACCTGAAGAACCCATGGCTGTGCTGTACCCCTTGTTCAGAAGGAGTTGCTCGGAGTAATAGCGCATGAAATCTATTGCCTCATCGACATCCGCCATCGCTTCGTATCTGTTCTTTCCGTTTTCAAGTGTCATTGCAGCTGCAAGCTCAAATTTTCTCAAGGACGCTATTTCGGCAGCCTTCTTCACAATGGCCGCCCTCTGCCTGTAATCTGTTGACCTCCAGTCTTCGAAGGCTTCAGATGCAGCCTCTATTGCATCAGCCACATCCTCTTTCGAAGCGCTTGAAAAGCTGCCTATGAGTATTTCACTATCAGCAGGAGACCTCACGTCGAAGAACTTCTCGGTGTAAATCTCCTCTCCATTTATGAAGATAGGATATTTCTTTCCAAGCAGCCCCTGTACCTTATGAAGGGCATCTTCGTATTTACTGTGGAATTCCTTTTCCCTTCCAGTATTTTTCATCCGTATGAATGTGTTCTCGTTCTCGAAACCCATGTTATCACAATACTCAAACAACTATGTACTCTTTACTTATTTCTCAAAAAGACATGGTACCTTAACTGGATGAAGATTTCAACTGCTTCCACTCGCTTTTGCCAGGAGGGAGAAGAGAGACTATCCTGTCCACTTCGACACCAAGCAAAGGAGACAGCTCAGATGCAACCTTTTCCTTGCTCTTATCCCCTGGTGTGAGCAATATATATTCCATGTTCCTCGCAGCTACTGCACTCTCAGGTGCACACATGAGCTTCCTTTCCCCTTCATATTCAATGAATCCGATGGCGAGCCTGAGAGGCAGCTTGCTGAAGTAATTTCTCTTTCCCCTTATCACGAATGCGCCTGTCTTTAGATACTCGCCTGACTCAGGCGTCTTGCTCACCTGGTCAGGGAGAACCCAGTAGGCTGCTGCAGCACCTATCTGTGCATTCCATGCCCTGCTGAAGCAGACAGCAAAGGCGCATGCCTCTTCAAGTGTTTTTTCTGTCGCTCCTTCTTTCCATTTGACCACAACACTCGGAGCACCGTAAATGTCTGCATGCACATATCTGTCCTTCTGCTCCATATGCTTCTGAACCAAACGCTCATTGCTCTTCGCATCCCTGCCACCAAGCACAAGGCATTCCTCGCTGCTCAGAAACCATCTGTAGCTCTCAAACCAGAATTTCTTTTCCTGCCTCTTCAGCACCACTGGCCTCTCCTCTCTGACCACCTGTCTTTCCCTGAGTGAGGCCAGAGCCCTTTCCGCACTCTCCACCTTCCTTTCAGCCTCCTTTGCAGCATCAAAGACTGAGGAGAGGAAGGAGTATCTGTTTTCAGAGAAATTTACATGGAACGATGCATCAGGCAGCATTATTGTGTATGTACCATCCCTGTTCCTTGAGAATTTAATGCTACCCTCCTTCCCCTCCTTCATGGAGGAATGAAGCTCATTGAGAAGAAGTGTGTCTGTGGAAAGAAGCTCTGCAAACGTTCTTATGGCCATGGCCTCCTGTTTCAGTTTCCTTATGGCCTCTTCCTGTTTTTCAAAGGATCTCACATTAACGGACTGCTTCCTTTTCTGAAGGAACTCAGATATGCATTCGCTGAGTGTCCGCAACCTCTTATGCTCATAGGTGCTGAATTTTGTGAAGGGGATGGGGGTGAACTGAAAGGCACTATCTCCTTCAAAATAAATTGTGGGCTCTGGATTGTTGATTGTTCTATTTATTATAGACAGGGCAGTTTCATACAGCTGCGAAATGAATGAAGGGGAGAGCTCTGTTGCCTTTGTTGAGAAATCAATGCCAGTCAGAAGGCATACCTCCTCAGCCATGTCTCCTCCAAGCCCTATCCTTGATGCCAGCGTTCTCACAATATCTGCCTTTGAAGTCAGTATGGCCTCTCTGAACTCCTCCTGGGTGCAGGATAACATATCGAATTTGAGCAGTGGTGGTGTGTAGGCGCTTCCAGGCAGTATCTCCACGCTCCCCCTTTTCTCATGTCTGAAAGCCTGAACTATCTTGCCATCACATGTCACTATCACATTTCCCCTGCTCATCATTTCAAAATAGATTAAGTAATTCTCTGGCCACTGAAAATACATCTTTATTATTCTATCAAAGCCTTTGTTCTCAATACGGCTGACCCGTGCGTTATCCATTGATTTTCTTATGAACTGTGCGAATCTTCCTACCTCACCCTCATGTTCAAGGGGGTCGGAGAGAAAGAGGAACAGACCCTCTTTCACAGCAACCTCTTTTTTCCCCGACTGCGTGTTGAATCTCACAAACAGATCATCAGACCCAAAGGCCTTGTCTATGTATGCGCCCTCAAGCACCTTCATCTCCTTTCTCAGGAGAAGAACGTCAAGGGAAGTGAGTGATTTCTTTACCTCTGCCTCCTGCATCGTGTTTTCCAACATGCAACTTTACTTCTAATTTTTGTATCACATGGCTAAGATTTAATAGAATCTCTGAATTTCATTGAAACTGTGCCACTGTAGCTTAGTGGTAGCGCTACAGGCGCCACCATATAGCGACGCCTTGGTAAGTTTCCCAGACAGGCGTAGGTCGAGGGTTCAATTCCCTCCAGTGGCTCCTGTCACCCTGCAGCGAAAGTATATAAGCAGTGAGTTTCTGAGTGTCTTAGAGTGTCCACGGGAACGGAGAGCTGAAGTTAAAGATGAAACGCAGAGGCGATCCATTTGGTGGAAGTGCTGGCCGAAAACAGGGAAGTGGCTGCTGGCGTGCAGCAAATAGTACTGGAGGCCAGCAACATAGATTTTTCATACGAAAATAATTATAAAGTTTTTGAAGGCATAAACATACAGGTCAGAAGCAACGAATTTGTAGGGATTGTAGGGCCGTCAGGTATTGGAAAGTCAACACTGCTCAGGATACTCGGTGGATTCCTCAGGCCTGACAGGGGCTCAGTCTTCCTGAATGGAAAGGAGATAAAGCGGCCAGTGCCTGAAATTATACTGATACATCAGTCAATAATAACATTTCCATGGATGACTGCGCTTGAAAACGTCATGCTCGCACCCAGGTCAATGCGCATCCCTGATGAGGAAGCGGAGCGCATTGCACGCAAGGCACTGGAAGATGTGGGTCTTCAGGGGTTTGAAAATCTGTATCCCAAAGAAATGAGCGGCGGCATGAGGCAGAGGGTTGCAATTGCAAGGGCACTTGCCGCCAACCCCACTGTGCTTCTGATGGACGAGCCCTTTGCACATCTGGATGAGCTGACAGCCGAAGGGCTGAGACAGGATATTTACAACATACTTTTCAGGAGCGATACACCGCTAAAGGGCGTTGTGCTTGTATCGCACAACCTCACAGAGGTCATAGAGCTTGCAGACGAAATATATGTCCTGAATAATGTCCCCGCCACAGTTGTGGAAAAGGTGCATGTTGACCTCCCCAGACCAAGGAGCCCCAGGGATGAGCGTTTCAATCAGTATCTGGACAGGCTTTACAGCCTCCTGACACCGCCTAGGGGGAAGAGGGATGAATGAATATCTGCTCATACTGCTGGCGGTGCTTGCCACTACTGGAAGGGTCCTGGGACTCACACTCTTTTCAGTCGTGACGGGCTGGCTGCTTGCATATATCGCAATCAGGGGAAGGATATTCGAGACAGTTTACATCTCAGTCATAGAGGTATTTGAATCAGTTCCAGTTATCTCCTTCTTTCCAATAGTGCTTGTGATCTTCGTTGAGAGGATAGGTGGTGTTATTGGAGTGGAGCTTGCAGCCGACTTCCTCGTCTTCACAGCTGTTGTGTGGAATATCTGGATGGCTGAGTATCAGGCCTTCAAGACAGTCCCGAAGGAGATGCTTGAAGTATCGGAGAACTACAGGCTGTCCTTCTTTTCAAAGATGAAAAATGTTTACATTCCCTTTTCACTTCCAAGGATTGCAGCCAATCTCTTTCCAAGCATTTCAGACGGCTTCTTCTATATTACGCTCAGTGAGGTGTTTGCAGTTGGAGCGAAGACATACGCGACCTTCGGCATAGGCACCTTGCTCAGCAGTTATGTCTCCTCTGGCAATTATTTTGCGGTCTATATTTCAATGCTCATCCTGGGTGCTGTTATTTTCGTTATCATAATATTGCTGCGTATGTACAGCAGATATGTTGTCTCAAAGTACACGCTGGATACAGATGCACCTATAATGAGAAGGGGCAGGCTGAACTTCAGGCAGACCTCCAGGGTTCTGTATGTTCTGGCAAGAAATCCACTTGGAAGGCTGGCAGGTTACTACAGGAGGGCACCAAGAAGGGGTGTATATGAAAAAGAGGAGGAGAGCAGGGTTGGCAGATACATGGCTGTTTCAATAGGTCTCCTTATCCTCTCCTTTATTGTCTATGGTGCATATTCAGTTGTCTCTGCTGTCTCGTATAGAACCTGGGCACTGCTCCTCTCACAGACACCATTCATACTCTATTCAATGGTTGTGGATTATGCGCGCATAGCAGTGGTTCTTGCAATTGTGTTCATCTTTTCAACACTGCTGGGCTATTACTTTGCACTGCATGCTCGAAGCGAAATGATTGGAGTGCCCTTTCTTCAGGTCTTCTCTGCCTACCCTGCGCCAATATATTTCCCCTTCATCTACATTGCAATTGAGCCTGCACTCTACAGGCTCATAGGGGGATATACAAGCGATTTATTTGTCATACTGCTTGGCTTCATAAGCACTTTCTACTACCTCTTTTACTCCTTCTGGATGGGCATCAAGGCGCTGCCAGCAGAATATTTCGATGTAATGAGGAACATGAACATGGGCTTCTTCAGGAGGATGAGAAGTGTGATCATACCTGGCACCTTCCCGTATCTGATAAGCGGAATATCCTCCACAGTCAACAGCATATGGGGCGGTTTCATCATAGCTGAATACTGGCCAGGCATTTACGGCAACAGGACACTCCAGGTCCAGACAGGACTGATGAAATTTATAGATGTGAATACGCAGAATGGTAACATACCACTTGCTGCATGGGCATCTGTCCTGTTCGGTGTTGTAATCGTTGTTTATTCGCTGCTATTCACAAAGAAAATGATGGATCTTGCCAAGAAGCGCTATGTTGCTGAGGAGGGCATCTTTGCTGCCTGAACTTTTCTTCAATAAATGCACAAAGGTAATGAACTGCATACTCTTTCATGGAACTGGATGTCAGAGGATTGCAATCCAGTTCATCTTCACTGGCAGTCATCCAGTGTATCAGATATGGAAGGGCAGCGATTTGATAGCATCACGTTGCTTAAAGCTTCCAGACACGCGCCGAATGAAGCAGGCTGGAAATTGAAATGAACGAAGTTGTCGACCCCAATTCGAGAATGGCGGACCTTGTAGGTCTTCTGTATGTGCTCGATACAGTTTTCAATGGCAGGGTTGTGGATTTATATGAGCTGGAGAAGGAGATGGAAGTTGACCTGGACGATCTGATGCCCATTGTCTACACTGCCTCCTCCCTTGGTCTTGTATCTGCTGAGTCTGGTAACATATCAATGACTACAGCTGGAAAGGAGTTCATACATGCAAACATGCGCCGCAGGAAGGAGATAATAAGGCAATCAATTGCATCCCTTGAGCCCTTCAAGACAGCTGTGGAGCTTCAGGAATTCGAAATACCTGCCCTTTCCGAGGCTCTCGAGAAAAAAGGCATTCAGACCTACAATACGCCCTCAGGTCTGCATGACCTTGAGCTCATACTCATAGAGTGGGGCATTTATTCAGGTCTGCTGAAGAAGAAGGGCGACAGATTCAGGGTTGCCCAGTGAATCATTGCGTCACTCATTGATTTAATGGATTTCACTGTTCAGTGCGAGATGTTTTCACTGATAAAAGCTATTTAAACCTCACCGCAATGGCATCACAGATACTGAATGGCTGAATCCCTCTCCAGAAAATCTCTCTTCATAACAGTAATGAATCTGCTGGGCGCCATCATTGCCTACCTCGGCTTCTTTGTAATAGCAAGGTACATGCCCCAGGGCGAACAGGTCATAGGTTTGGTAACATTCAGCACAGGCTATCTTTCTGTCTTCCTCCCCATCTCAAGGCTTGGATTTCCGCAGGCCCATACAAAGAAGGTATCGGAAGGAAGCGACCTTGCGGTGTGCAATGGTGCCTTTCTGATCATCACTGTACTCCTCACACTATTAATGAGTGCTGTGGTGATAGCGACTATAATCATATGGGTCTACCTGCTCCACAGGGGGTTCGAGACAAAGGAGGAGCTCGATGCAATATGGATAATGTTCGGATACAACATAGTCATCTCCTTTGCAAATGTGCCAATCACTACATTCAGCGCAAGGAGGGAGATGGTCAAGAGCCAGCTGGGCACATTCGCAGGGCACATCGCAAGGGTCGTAGCCATTGTATTCGTTGTGTTTTCAGGTCTCTCAGGTCTGGATATAGTGTGGGCTTATTTCATTGGTGGTGCTGCATCCCTCGCAGCTTCGCTCTATCTTCTCTCAGGTTACCCATTCAGATGGCCTCACAGAGCAATGCTCAGCGATTACTACAGATTCTCGAGACCACTTGTTGTGCCAACGATTCTCGCGACACTTCCACTTGGTCTTGCACCCGTGCTCATACAGTATTACTGGCACCTGATCTACACAGGTTATTTCGGTTCGGCCTACAGGATTGTCGCTGTATTCATTGTTCTTGGGCAGAGTGTTGCAAGCGTCATATTTCCAAAGATATCTGAGCTTCACTCACAGGGAAGCTTCAGTGAGATCAGGATGCACACAATGGAGGCAGAGAAATTACTTGCATTCATACTTGCACCGCTATCATTTTTCCTGCTCATATATTCTCCAGGCATAATACACGTGCTGCTGAAGAACACATTTCTGGGAGCTGTCTCCTCACTCTGGGCCCTTTCCCTCTGGCTCTATGTCACCGGCATATCACAGCCAAAGAGCAATCTGATTCCAGCAATGAACAGGCCATCCATATCAGGCATGATTACCTCTGTTTCTTCCATCGTGTCAGTGGTGCTCATGCTCTTCCTCATCCCGAGGGATCTGTTTGGCTTCCGCCTGCCGGGGCTTGCAGATTTTGGTGCATCCCTCGCCCTCCTGGCAGGTGCTGTCGTATCCTACGGTATTTCGAATTACTATTCAAATAGAATATCAGGCACCAGATTCAGCTTTGCAATAATAATCTTCCCCGCTATTGCAGTTCTTTCCTGCCTTGCAGTCTTCCCGCTGACCTATGTCTTCGGGCAGCTCAACTGGGTATGGTATATAGGGCTGCTCTTCGTATTCCTCATTGCAGCCATCTATCTTCTCATCTGCCTTCTCTCCAGAGCCATTGAGCCAGGGGAGATAAAGCTGATACTTGATGCATTGAATCCGCTTGAGATGCGCACATATGTCTCCTCTGAACTCTCTTCCAGATACAATGGAAAGCAGTGATCAGAAATATTCCCATATCACATCTGAATCAAGACCAAGCCTTTTCAACCACTGCTCTGCCCTATCCATGCATTCTGTTGGCACCAGCAGCCTGAACTCATGCCCATCAGCCATTACCTCTATCAATGATGAGAGCCTTTCCTCAGCTTCCAGCGTGCCCACCGTGTTGCATGTCTCCACCTGCACGACAACCCCCCTGCCTGTTTCATTGAATGCCACTATATCGGGCTGGGAGCCATTTATCAATCCTGGCTCAGCCTCTCCTTCAATCAGTGCAGCTATTGCATGGAATCCCTCTGTTTTCAAAGTGGAGAGCATGCTCTTTCTCATTTCAATTCTCTTTTCCTCATCGGATGTGGAAACATCCATGCTCTTCATACATAATCCTCCCTTCTCACCACATTTCCAGGCATCTTTCCTGATGCGAAGAGAGCTATATTCTTCATTGCAGCGGTCAGTGCCATCTCCTCTATGCCATCCACTATGCCTGAATTGTGCGGGGATGCAATTACATTCGGAAGCGAAAGGAAGTCATGCTTCATCTTGAAAGGCGAGCCATGCCTCGGTTCATCCCACCATACATCAATGGCGCAGCCAAAGGAAGGGTTGGACCTCACATGTTCAAAGAGATCATCCTCCACTACAATCTCAGCCCTTGCAACATTGATGAGTATACCATCTTTTTTCATAAGTTCAAGCTTGCTCCTGTTTATCAGACCCCTTGTATATTTATTTAGAGGGATGGAAATAAGCACTGCATCTGATTTTGAAAGAAAGTCATCAAGCCTTGACATATCCCCATAGTAATCACATTCATTGCACTCCCTCCTTCCTATACCATATATCTTCATCCCAAAACATCTCGCAATGTTTGCAGTTGCCCTCCCTATGCCGCCATAACCCAGCACTCCGAGTGTTTTTCCTGCGAAGAGCCTGTTATGCGAACTCTGGTCAAAAATTCCATCCCTCATCCTCAATTCATTGTATTTCAATCTCTTTCCCAGCGAGAGCATCATTGCAATTGCATGCTCAGCAATTGGAAGTGCGTAGGCACCTGCATTGCTGCATATGAGCACATGCTCCGGTATGCGGGAAAAGGGGAGCCTTTCAACCCCTGCCGAAAGCGTCTGAAGCATTTTGAGAGAGGGCATCTGTGCCACCAGTTCTGCAATCTTGGACGAAGGTGTGAAACCGACGAGGAGTATCTCATAATCAGCCATCCTCTCCTTCTGCACTTCTTCCTCGAAGCTCAATTCAGAGCCCATGGAAGAAAATTTTTCCCTGATGCTCTCTTTATTCTCTATATACATTCCCACAGATGCCAGGACCTTCAAACAATCACTCCTGAACAACCGAAATACGATCGGGCGCATGTGCTTTCTCATATTTCGCTTTGCACCCGAATCAGTTTAATTGCCTGTTTTCAATTCACAGGACAATGGAAAGAAGGACAAAGGCAATACTTGTCCTGGGAACATCTTCCTTCTCAGGTAAAACGACACTTGCTATGGCACTCTGCAGATATTTCTCAGATAGGGGGTACAGGGTATCTCCTTTCAAATCTGTCAACATGTCATTGAATTCAGTTGCGATACCGCCAGGCAGGGAGATTTCACGCTCAGTTTATTTGCAGGCAGTTGCAGCAAGGGCGGAGCCCTCTGTCTGCATGAACCCATATCTGATAAAACCTGAAGCGGGTGGATATGCACAGCTCATAGAGTTTGGAAATTCCAGGGGGATAATGGAATATAAGGAATTGAATGAGTACATGAGGCGCAGGGCAGGAGGTGTAATACAGAGCGCGCTGCACACACTTGCAAAGAAGTATGATGTTATAATTGCAGAGGGGGCAGGGTCACCTGCAGAGCTAAATTTTTCAGGGGAGGATTATTCAAACACATACATCTCCTCAGTGCTTGATACAGCTGCAGTGCTTGTGGGTGATATTGACAGGGGGGGTGTTTTTGCCTCTCTGTATGGCACATTGAGCCTGATGAAGAGGAAAGAGACCGTAAGATGGCTTGTAATAAATAAAATGAGAGGAAATGATGCAATCCTTGCCCCGGGGATTAAGAAACTCGAGGCACTCACAGGCAGGAGGGTAATAGGCGTCCTGCCCTTCATTGGGGACATAATGCTTCCTGGCGAGGACGGACTCAATTATGAGACAGGAAGATTCAACAGGCATGTTGCTGTGGTGAGATATCCATTCATGGAGAATTACAGTGACCTTGATCCACTGTTTATCTATGGGACAGGGGCGAATCTAATAGGGGAAGGGGGGACAGGGATGATAGAACATGCACATCTCGTCCTGCTTCCTGGATCCAAGCGTGTTGACCACGATCTTTATTTTTTAAGAAAGAGCGGTCTTGAGAGGGAACTGCTTGAGTCGGTGAAGAAGGGCGCCACTCTGCTCGGTATCTGTGGGGGATACCAGATGCTCGGCAATAGAGTAACTTTCCAGGATGGAAGGAGTTTGAAGGGTCTATCGTTACTCAATGTGTCAACAATATATTCTGAAAGGAAGACAGTGAGGAGTGTGGAGTATGAGTTTTTTGACAAGAAAAGGTTTGGTGAGGGCAGGTACGGCGGATATGAGATACACTATGGAATAACGCGGCCTGAACGTGGCACTCCATTTTTGAAGATAGGAAGGAGATATGAGGGCATGATCTCAGAGGATGGAAGGATAATTGGAACGAACGTGCATGGAGTGCTTGAAAATTTGAGCTTCCTGCGTGCCATCCTGCCAGAGGCGAGACTGGATGTCAATCTTGACTACAGTTCTTTGATTGAAAGAAGCATATCAAAAGTGACATCCAGATTGCTGAAAAATCTGGATACCGGTGTCCTGGAGGAATATGTTAAGAGCAAATAGCAAAAAAGATAGTGGACAGAACCTCTCAATGAGATCTCTACAAACACATTAATTTTCTGAGCTATATGGTGATTACGTGGCGATTCGAACAGGCAGAATTGTGGTCGCGGGGCTTTCAAGCAGTTCAGGCAAGACCACTGTTTCTGTGGCCCTAATGAGCGCGCTGAAAAGAAGGGGCTACAGCGTCATGCCGTATAAGGTGGGGCCTGATTTCATAGATACAAAGTACCATGAAATTGCCTCTGGCAATTACTCCTACAATTTAGATGGTTTCATGACCTCTGCAGATTACATAAGGAAAAAAGTGGCCTCCAGGGAAGCAGATGGTACTGTATCTGTCATAGAGGGTGTGATGGGTCTATATGATGGTGTAAAGGCAAGCAGCGATTTCGGGAGCACAGCATGGGTTGCAAGGTTACTCGGTGCACCTGTCCTCTGTGTAATTGATGTAGGTGCGATGATGCGTACTGTTCTTGCAATAGCAGACGGCATCCGTTACTCGCTGGAAAAGAGGGGGATAAGTCTTGCTGGATTTGTGCTGAACAGAACAGGGGGAGATGCACATTATGAGCAGTGCAGGCGCATACTAGTTCGCAATGGATACAGAGTCTTTGGTCATATCCCATTCAATGCTGATCTGGAAATAGGGGAGAGGCACCTCGGTCTGAAATTTGGAGACATAGAGGCCATGAAATTGGCTGTAGAAAAGATATCTGCATTCGCAGAACAGACGCTTGATATTGACCGCATAGCGCAGGCATACATGAAATTCAAATATACCGGTTTGCCAAAACCTCATGTTGTAAGAAGGAAGCGTTCAAAGTGCAGAATTGCTGTTCCTGTGGATCAGGCATTCAATTTCTATTACCGTGAAAATCTTGAATTGCTTGAAAGAGCAGGAGCAGAGATAGTAACCTTCCAGTTAATCAATAGCCAGCTACCTGAAAAGATACAGGGTCTCTACATAGGCGGTGGTTATCCAGAGCTGTTTGCAGATACCATCTCGTCGAAACGCAAACTGCTCGATGAGATAGTTACAATGGCCAATGAGGGTATTCCGATCTACGCTGAATGTGGAGGATACATGTTGCTATCGAGAACTCTCAGGGATGCCAGTGGTCGTACTTTCAGAATGGCAGGTCTTTTTGACACAGAGATTGAAATGCAAAACAGACCGACAATAGGCTATAGATGTGTGGAGTTCAAGGAGGATAGCTTCATGGGAGATAGGAACATGTCAGCCAGGGGACATGAATTTCATTATGCCATTGAAAAGGTAAACAGCGAAAGGAAAGCATTCAAAATGTTTTTACCAGGTACAAACAAATACTTGGATTGCGGTGCGAAAAAATATAACGCAATAGGTTCATTCGTGCACCTTCATTTTTCTTCAAATCCAAATATCTATAGACGTTTTATCAATTCATGTATTTCCCCCTCTTCATCTTAAGACATGCATAACACAATTATGTAGAATCTTACAGAATTATGTGCACAAATAATAAGAAATTTTATAAGGGGTTTGGAGGTGTTTGCTTCACCTCAGTGTCTCAGAGTGTTGTTGACCCAAGTTGAGAACCGCCACTGTAGAGTGTCACTGTCATGCCTGTGAGGCCTGAGCCGAGAATATAGAAGAAGTCGCCAGTCTGCAGGTAGGTTCCGCTATTTCCGCCAAGCACTCCGAAGTACACAGTTATGCCACCGGTGCTTTCGAGTTTAATGACAGATCCAGCAGCCACTGAAGATGAGATAGCATATGACGTACCGTTCACAACTAGTCTCAGATTGCCAATGGCTATGTTCGATGCGGAAACGCTGGTTATTGTCACTGTGAAATTATTTGCACTGTTCTGAGCCTCTGTCAAACCCGCACTGTTCACAGCTCCTGGAGAGTGGGTGAATCCACTCACCATCACATACAGCACTGCAGCGAGTACCACAGTTATTGCAACGAGCAGAATTGTCGCAATAATCGGTGATACACCGCTATCTTTCATTCTCTTTGCCCACGTCTTCTTATTCATTCTTTTACGTCCTGCAGCCACCTGGCTGCAGGGTTAACTTTCCTGTTTCCCATTTTAAAAGGATTGAAGTAAATATCATTGCTCTAAAATTATTTCATTAATATCAATATTGAAAATTATGGCTTGGAAATGTTTAACAATAAATTACCAAAGTTGCAGATGGAGTATCATGTGTGATTTATAGAAGCGTGGCACGGGTTGTTAGGCACTTACTTCATGAGTATTCTTGCACTTCTGACATGAAGTAAATATGCTAAAACGATCCACTATTGCATCAATTTCTCATGAGTTGTCGCGCCAATATAATCAAAATTGTAATTTAATTATGTTTTGCTTTCACCCTTAATTGTGTATTTCCTTGAAACGCCTTCTACATTCAATTCATGACTTTCCTGCTATCTTTTGTATAACGAGTGGAAACAACAATTAGTTGTTTTCAAATATTTAATTGAAAGGGCACAAAGTATGCTTGAAAAGAGAGACTGACATACTCTCCTCGCTAAAGCATCGGAGCTTTCTTGCTCCTATTCTAGTAAATGTTAACTAGAGATAGTTAAAACTAAAAATTGGCTGTCTCGTGAATGATATTTAGCCAAGTCTAAGGCAGAAAGCCCGAGTTGTTTAGAGATAATATGTTGTTGAGGCCACAACTCATTATACAAACCGAGCTGAAAGGATCTGAGTGTGTCCTCGATCGAACTGTAAGCCCATAGAGGCCTGATTTGAAGTGAGTTTTGAGAAAATTCTGGATTCTTTTTTACAGAAAGGTGTTTAATTGAATTAAATATATGTGGTCCATCAAATTCAATAGTAACGGAAAATTGCCATATAAGGTAAAAAGTTTAAAACGCCAAAGAAATCAATAAAAAAATCAATGAAAATTTCAATGACCGTTACACATTCCGAAATACGGCATATAATTTAGAGAGTCGAGTAGACGTACTTCAGGAAATGGCGAGTTATGGAATTTACAACCGATGAAATAAGTGTCATATGAAATAGCGATTCTATTGTCTATGAGAGCATACCGTCTGCAGCGGCGAATAAAAGGAAACAGCTGAAAACAAAAAACAATTTTATAATTTCATCAAAGGAAGATTGGAGACATAAAAACTATAAATGTATATTATAAAATAACCGTGGGGATTAAATGGGATTAATTGATGTTTATAAAAGATATAAAAATTCATATGAAAATTATTATTCAGTAATATTAAAAAGAGCAATGAAAAAGAAGGTAATTCCGGTCAAATTGAGGGACGGCACTGTGAGAAATTGGTTAAGCTACGTAGTTTGGTATTACAGTACATTAGACAATCCAGTCGAAGAAGGGTTACTAACAATGCTAGACAGTTATTCCAGTTCTAAACTAAGCAGATCTCCAATTGAATTTACATACAATCAAAGGATGATTAGACTTTTTCCAGATTCTTCCGGTGCGGATTTTGGCGGTTTCCTTGAAATTTTTGTAGGAAATGCCTATAAAGAATTGCTTCCCTGTGAGGGAGAGATAGTAATAGATGTTGGTGCCAATATTGGAGATTCCAGTATTTATTTTGCTTTAAACAATGCAGATAAGGTAATTGCACTAGAACCTTTCCCTGGGACTTATAACGCAGCTTTGAAGAATATAAAGGAAAATAGCCTTGGAGATAGAATCACTTTACTGAATGCCGGGTATGGAGAAGATTCCGAAGTTTTTCTCGATGGCACCGAATTACAAGACACTCTTTCTCTGTTAAAATCCTCCAGCAAAGGAATGAAGATTAATACTTATTCATTGGAGACACTACTGAACACATATAATATTGATAATGCAATTTTAAAAATGGATTGTGAGGGCTGTGAATATCAAATATTAAACGAGAGTGTACAGACGCTAAAAAGATTTAAAAAAATCCAGATCGAATTTCATTATGGTTATAAGGCACTGGAACAAAAACTTAAAGATGCAGGTTTCCTGGTGAGAGTCTTTGGCATTCACACACCGTTTTTGAGAGTTGATCCGGAATTGAAGAAGGCAGCTTTAAAAATAATGACTATAGCGAAGGATACATATTGGCTATCCCAAAACACGAATAATTAGTATTTTAGCGATATTTATTTGCTTAAATAAATGTGAAAAGGTTCTTTTTATTTACATTTCCAAAAAATTGAGATAATCCAAACAATGTGGTGGTTGTAGAAATATTGTATATGGCGACTATAAGGAGATTACTTCATTAACAAAGTTATAGAGGAAAAATTAGAATACAGAAATTCGTGACGCTACGCCTCTGGCTAACCTGCCTCTCACACTGAATTTAATGCACAATCATATTCTGAATTCAGAATTGCTTTGAATTCATTGAGATGATGCCCTCATTTCTAACCCGGTCACATTTTACACTTCTGTGTATGTTCAATAGCAATATAGAAACAGGAAAAAGTTTAGAGGGTTAACCTCATACTACTCACTGGCTGTTTGCAGGTACTGTCTTGGTGACACCTACATGTTGCTTCACCTTAGGTACCACAGTGCCAAATCCTATCAGTGCAGCTATTATCATCATTGTGCCTGTCAGAAGCAGGGAGTTATGAACCCCGTAATCGGTGTAATAGATTGCAAATCCATATCCTGCAAACAGTCCAGCCACTGCCTTGGCAGTATAGACCACACCGTAGTTTGCCCCTGACTTCTGCTCACCGAAATAGTCGCCGACCATGGAAGGCCAGAGTGTAAACAGAGGGCCTGAACAGAATGCTATTATCATGATTGTTATAACAAATGCAATTGGCGATTTCATCAGGAAGAGAATCAAAAGGCCAATCCCGGATATACCGTAGAACAGCAGTATGGCTTCCCTTCTTCCAATGAAATCAGAAACCACTCCTGATACAAATCTCCCGATACCGTTGGAAATTGGGAATACGTATACTGCAATGAACCCTGCAATTGCTACCCCAGTTACTGTTGTACCTATCGAAGGTAATTTCCCAACAATGCCTAAATAGGCCCCTGCTGAGAAAAAGAATCCAATATAAATGGCCCAGAACTGCCATCTTGATACCATCTGTCTTGGGCTGTCCTGAAGGCCGCTTTTCTTTACCCTCTTTCTCACAACATCTGCTTCTGCCGCTATCTTGCCATATGGAACGTAATCCGGCGGAGGATATCTTACCAGAAAACCGAACGGCACTATTATAAGCATCAGGAGACCAACATCGAAAAAGGCTACATGGAAATTGTAATTTTTAATTAGGTACTCCACGAGCGGCGATACCCCGAAGGAACCAGCCCCAAAGCCAAGATCAATCAATCCAACTACCAGTCCCCTCGTCTTTCCGCGGAACCACTTCAAAGCAGTTGATATTCCAACTCCGTAAACTATTCCAGGTCCAAGGCTTCCGATACCGTACATCGCGTACAGGTAGTATATTCCAGTTGATTTTGAAGTAAAGGAACTCAGGATCCAGCCGAGGCTCGTGAGAACCCCCGCAATAACCACAAAATATGGTGTCAGGTGTCTTCTCCTGTCCAGGTAACGACCTGAGAAAAACATCGTAAGTGCCTGAACTATGATATATATTGAGAAAGTGGTGGAGATTATATACCCTGTTGGACGGACGCCAAATAACTTTCCAAGCGGCGCCGTAAACAGCGACCAGGAATATTCATATGGACTCACAAAAACCATTGCAACGATCATGCTAAATACGATCAACCAGAGCGGAATTCTTGTGCCCATCACTTTTTCCCTTTCAGTTTTCTCAGACATTTTCAACACCCTCCTTGTTGGAGTCAAAATGGCGGACCTTCGAACAAATCCCAGTTAAACGAAAATATCCGGAACCAGCCTGCGAATGCCTCAATATGTATGTGTCCGCACTCTGATAGAAAACATAACTTCTTGATAGACCATACAGAACTGTAACTTCAGTATGTCCCATTGTACCCCTTAGTTCCCATCTCAGTGTAAACCATATGAGGCATCGATGTCTTGCACTAACTCGCTTTCTGTATTTGATCCTTCGTGAAATTCGTGGTGTACCTGTTCAATGAAATAATTGTTTATTTTTGAACTATCTGGTTTAGATAATCAGATTTGCATTCCAATGAAACACAGTCAAGACAATGGTAAATTCAATTACAATAATGAAGGAATCTGCATTCAGGGAACTCCGAGGACGAAATAAATTGTTTAGGAAACCAAGTCGATAGCGCTTAAGCCAAATCCAGTGGTAATTAATGCAACTATTGTGCTGAATTTTCAAATGACCACTATAGTAATGATTTCAATCTCTATGTTCTATAATTAACAGCTTAAGCTGTCATAATGCATTCTCTAAAAAGTTACTGCAAACTTCAAGCAGAAAATTAAAGAATGCAGGGAACTGAAAGGCGATGCAAAGATAATTCTGAGAACAGTATGCTCAATCAAACCCGACAATCATCGATCTGGAGAATGAAAATAAGGAGACACATTTCATCTCATACATCAACAATGAAATGGGGGGGATATAGATAACAACAAAAAAATGTCACCCCTATATAAACTAATATTTGACGTATTGAATATTAATCATTTTCATCTAATATCTGACAATTGGAATGTTAATTATTCTAGCCTAATTCAACTTCCTTGTA
>OGCG01000739.1_pt1 | contig 18591 bp, 16 predicted proteins | sample 1570061 | NCBI WGS metagenome assembly OGCG01 (sample SAMN06268698, study PRJEB24515) | hot springs metagenome | isolation source: Joseph's Coat, Yellowstone National Park, Washington, USA | place: USA:Joseph's Coat, Yellowstone National Park, Washington, USA
GATTGGGATAAACTAGGGGTAGAAGATAAACTACGAGTTCTTGAAGATATTAGAAAGAATTTTGAACAAATCTATGATCAGATACTAACTAAGTACTATAAAGGACAGATCTTACCGGGAGGAATAAGGCGAATACTTGCAAAGGAGTTCTTCATAAGGTTAGAAGATAAGTTGCTCAACTCAAATCTTGAAGCTCTTAGGAACCATATAACTTTAAATGAGAGAACACAGGATCTAATTGACTATTTAGCTAGTGTGGAATATTTAATCAAGCAAAAATGCACTGTAATTGACGATACTAAAATACTTTTTAGTGATAATACCATAAGAGAAATTCAGCTAATTTATGAAGGTATTAATGCATATATACGCAACTTAAAGTCCAAAGGATATAACAAGACGCCAAGTAGAAATGACCAGCTAATATTTGTATACCTCTTTTTGTTATTACGTGGCAGGATTTATGATAAGATCGTTTTCATTACAGATGATAATGATTTTGAAAGAATGTATAACACAGTGTTAAATCATTTGAAGGATATTATAAATGGAAATGCAGATCTTCGAGGAGACTTTAAAGAATATGCTATTGAAGCTAACGATATCTTAAGAAAATTAGTAATCAAAGGTATCAATGACTTAATCACTCAACAAAAGAGATAATTAAAACTTTTATCTCTCCTTTAGTTTCCCTCGGTTTCTCCTTTAACTCTTCCTTTAAACTCCTCTAGAGTTCAAGGCAATTTTACGTTAAACTCCCGTAGAGTTAAAACTTATAGCCTGTGAAATTAATTTACAGCAGTTATGGGACTTTAACGTAACTTAAAGATTTTCATCAGCCCCGGCGGTCCACCTAAATAACGTTCAACGAACCTGAGGAACGCCTCCACGCTCCTCAGGTTCAGCTCCCCCACCAGCTCCCTGACGACGTTGGTCATGATGGTGAAGATCGCGAGGTAGCCCTGAAGCCTCTCCCTAGCGAACTCGATCAGTCCTTCCGCACCTTTTCAGCGGGACGACGTCGAAAACTTCTCGCTAATACCGACTTCCCCGTATTACCTCCCTAAGATTCCCATAACTGCTGAATTGAAGTAGCCCACAAAGCTGCAGGACTCACTAAAACTTCAACTTCGTCTTCCTTTTAACCTTGGCAATGGTTCAAGGGTTGTTAGATTTAAATCCAGTTTGCTAGATTTTGTCCCTCAAATAAAAATAGGCCACTATTGAGAACTAATGGACTCTCTACTGAAAAACAAAAAGATTGAAGTTTATCTGAACCTTCTCCTGGGTTCGTCCTCAACTACCTTATCGGAAAGGTTATTCTGCGTGTTAACTTCGAATGAACCCTGAGTCTCAACTAGTTTACCTTCGCGACCCAAGGTCAATCTCATGGAACCTCTATGGACGGAAACGAAGCCGTCCTCTATGGCGAATACCTTTCCTTGCGTCACCTTAGGTATATTTGAGTCCCACACGCTCATAAGGATTGCCCCAGTCTCATCTCCGACAAGGACATCCATAACCTGGTGGGAAGAACCATCCTTCCCTATCACGTTCCTTTTCTCACCCAGACTAACTACCTTTACTACTACGTCAGCCCTCCTTCTAGGGGCTAAGTCTTTCACTTTCAAACTTTTTCCACTGAGTCCAAGTAGGGAACAGTGTATATTAAATTCTTGCTAACTGTTCGCCCTTCGAGAATAGTTTTCATCTATATGACAAATATCTTAAACGCGAACTTTTCGTCGGATCCTGAAACCCCTAGGTTTATTAAATGACTGCTCTTATCTAACATGTGAAAACATGTCCAAGGTAGGATTCATAGGAGTAGGCAAGATAGGACAGACCATAGTCTACTCGTCGATAGTGAGTGGAGCTGTGGATGAGGCGGTGATTTATGATATAATTCCCGAACTTCCCGAAAAATTTGAACATGAGCTTAGACACGCCTTCGCAACTAAAGGGATAAAGACCGAAATCCTTGGAACCAATAACCTAGACGACGTGGCAGGGATGGACATGGTAGTGATCTCGGCAGGAAAACCGAGGAAGCCGGGCATGAGCAGGAGGGACTTATTCGTTGATAATGCCAAGATAATGATGGATTTGGCAGGTAAGCTTGCCCCTAAGAACCCAGGGGCCATCTACCTCATGGTCGCGAACCCCGTGGACATGATGGCCTCGGTCTTCATGAAGTACTCGAAAGAGTACACGATAAGCACCGGTGACCAAGTGGAGACCATGAGGATGAGGTCGTACATAGCCAAGAAACTTAAAGTTCCTGTGACCCAGGTGGATGGGTTCGTCGGCGGTGAACACGGGGAAGATGCGGTAGTTCTATGGAGCACTGTGAAGGTTAAGGGAAAACCCATCGATAACTTCAACATCAATAAACAGGAAGTAGAGGACTACGTGAAAAAGATACCCGGAGAGATAATCAGAGTCATGGGAGGTACCACTTGGGGACCTGGGACCATAATAGCTGACATCATAAAGGCTGTGTCTCTAAACGAGAACAGAGTCATGAGTATAGCAACTCCCAGACAGTATGAGGGACAGATAATACACGTCAGCTCACCCATAGTAGTGAGTTCCAGCATAGGGCCTAGTCTTGAGACTCTACTGGACGAGAAGGATAGATGGCACCTCAACTCTGCCATGAAGGACTTCTATGAAGCCTACATGGAGAACATGAAACAGTTAGAGCAATCCCTGAAGCCAACCTAACCTTTACGACCCCACCCGTTTTCGTTTTAACCTGAGGGAAGAGTACTGCGCAAGGTTTTCCGTTTCAAGTCGCCTCCATGAGAAGAGGTTTTAACGTCAAAAGTTGTTGGAATCCCCCTTTACTCGGAGATGAGATTAAAGGGAAAATTCATGTATCTTCTGTCGACGTCAGGGAGATCTTTAGCTAAGCATGTTGATTGATCTATAATTTATGCCAGAAATCGTCCTAGGAGGGATAAAAGGAAATAACGTGAGAACAAAGGACATCCCTATGCCACCTCAGTTTATGGCCTCAGCCGTCACTGACGGGGAAATAATGAGGCTGCCTGAGCTCAAGGTTATATGGGGGAAGCTTATTATGACCTGAGCGTTCTCCGTCGGACCTACTATGAGGTCCTTTCCTGCAACGAAGTGTATCTTAAACACGTTACTGGGCACCGTGACGGAGAATCCAGATAGCGAGGCCGTTGCGTTAGATATGTAGAGGAACACCTCGTTATACTTACCGGCAGGTATCCTGGCTGAGGCCAGGAGTGTTAGGTTCGAGCTCAACTTGAAAGTGATCGTTTTGTTGGACACGGTGACCCAACTACCGTTGACTGCGTGGAGCATTATGGAAGTAACTGTTAGATATATTGAGAGACCCGAGGGGGCGTCCTGAACGTACACCGATACGTTACCAGTTGTTCCGTATATATACCCAAGATATCCTCCTACAACCAGGACTATGACCACGAGTCCGAGGATCCAAGTCTTCATTGATACTTACAAGTTCACGTAAATTAAAAAATTTCTCCAGAGATCTTCACTTTTTCCGCATTATTGCCATAATAATTCCTAAGAACGCGAGACCTGACCGTGCAAGAAAATGACAGCTCTCGTAGTCTCGCATCAGTTTAGATCCTCACCTGGAGGTGAAGAATATAGAGAAATTAATCGCAGGAGTGTTGATGGCAAGAGAAGTCATGAAGTGGGAAGAGTGGAGACCTTTAACGTCTCAGGACCTATAGCCAGTCCTATCATTGATAATAGAGCTCCCACTGCCAGTATGACAGTGGCTGACATGGAGACTGGCATCGCTCCAGATAACTGCGAGATGAAGAGTTGCGTGAACCCGGCCACTATGAATGCCCCGTTGTACGAGAATCCCACTCCCGTGGCTCTGCTGAAGGTGGCGAACCTCTCTGCCAGATAGGACGGAGTTATGGCTGATGCCAGGTTAATTCCGAAACCGAAGATCACCATCGAGAGAAGGGATGGATGTCCAGATGCGTAGAACCAGATGGCTGTGAGTAACCCCACGGCCACGCCTGCAATCCCCATGGCCTTCCTCCCCACGAAATCCGAGAGGAACCCCGAGAACAACATGGACGGAATCCCTACAACGTTCATGACCAAGGCAAGGAGACCGTAAACCTGAGGCTTGAGGTGAAGGACTTCGCCAAGGTAGACTGGAATAAATTGGGGGCCTGCGTATATCATGACCCAAAAACCTACCATCACCAGGAGGGTCTGTATCAAGGGTGAAAGGCCCTTCAGTGGGTATTGTTTGGGAGCTTCCAGATATATCCTAGGCTCTGAGACCTTAGCCCTCATGACGAGGGCGAGTATTGCGGGTATGACTCCCACGAAGTAAATCACCCTCCAACCGTTCACGGCGAAACCTGGGCTCCTGGCCAGGTTCGTGAAGAGGAGGTCAACCAGTACGAAACCTAGTAGAGTTCCTGATTGCATTAGCCCCGAGTAGAGACCCCTCCTCGAACTGACACTCTCCATGGCAAGAGTAAATGAACTGGAGACGTCTCCCCCTATGAACATTCCCTGTACGACTCTAAGTAGAGATACTATGACGGGTGCCAATATCCCTATTTGATAATACCCTGGTAGTAAACCCGTGAGGCCTATAGATAGGGAATAGCCCAAAACGGTAACTATTAAGGCCTTCTTCCTCCCCTGAAGGTCGGCCAGCATTCCGAACAGTAAACCTCCAAGGGGCCTCGACACCACAGTGAAAATGATGGGTAAGACTGCTCCCAGTAGACCGAAGGTGGGATAGAAGACCTTTTCCAGTATCGTTGCAGTGATCACTACTGCCCCTAGGTCGTAGGAGTCCATGACCCAGGATAAATACGCTCCTATGAAGTTGGACCTCATAAAGGCGAAAATTCAGTAGAAATTTAAAAAATTAAGTATATGCCTTTTAGGAGAACTAATTTAACGGGTTTGTCATCTTCTCCTCAAGATGAGTACTACAGCAAACACGATCACTAAAACAACCACTATCCCAACTATCAGTGTGGTATTGAGCCCTCCTCCGGTAGTGGGCGGAGCTGGTGGACTGCTCTGATTTGTAGGCTTAGAGGTATTGCTCGGTGTAGTCGTCGACGTAGTGTTGGTCTTGGTTGGTGGGGACACTTGAGTCGGCTTAACAGCAGTGAAGGTGATGGAAGACTCCTTCTCCAACTGTACTCCCTGAGGCGTCACAGAGTAAGTGCTCACAGTGACGGTGTAACTACCTGCTTGCGGAGGAGTTATTGAGACTTGAAAAGTGGCGGAACCGTTCACTGGTAGAGTGTAGTTGAACTGCCTGGTCAAGTTTAAAGGTTCGACAAGTACCAGAAGGTAACCTTTCCCAGAGTAATTCCCTTGATTGTTAACCGTAACCTTTATCGTGAAGGAGGAGTTAACCTGGACCTGGAAGTTGAGTATCGGTGAACCGTTTGCATAGTAGAGCTTCACTGACGGGGTGGGCAGAAACACCAGAGGTAGAAACTCGACTCTCACACTCGTGGTTCCATTAACGAAGATTACACCTGAGGGAGCCTCAGCCTGGAATCCTGTCACTTGACCCACGGAGTACTCGTACTTTCCTCCCTTTACTTGGAACGTTATCTGACTCCCCGTGGAGGTCTTGGTAGTACCGTTGAGGGTCACAGACCATTGGGTACCTGAGGGTAGACCCTGTTCCTGAAAAGTCACGTTGAACATGTTTTGAGAGGCGTTAGAACTTGTGTGGGTAACAATTAACAGGGCTGGGCTCAATAGGGTCAAGAGGATTAGGATTCCTGCAGTTTGTCTCATGATCTCTGCAACGGATAAGCTCTGCATTTTATAAATTTTTCCGATACACTCTAAAATTGTCCACAGCATCAGAGCTTACTATTTTAACCTAATTTTTAAAATAAATAAAAATATTGTAAAGCTTAAGGATAAAGGATCTCCCTAACCCCAGCTGTAACCAGACCCGCCAGAGGAGCCAGAGCTACTGGAGCCTCCAGAGGAGCCTCCGGAACTACCCGAGGAAGAGCTTCCTGACGAACTAGTCATGGTCGAAGTGGAGGTCGTCTTAGCTGTGGGAGCGTGTGATAACGCCATAGCCATGAAGACCCCTCCCACTATTAATACTACCACTACCAAAGCAATTATTCCCAGCTTTACGCCGCTCGGTCCTTTTCCGCCTCTCATAGTTGATCTAATGAACTTTACCCCACGTTTTAAAAAACTTTTACCCAAATTGGAAGATGATCTAAATTCTTTACTGTCCAAATAAATAGTCCTTTAGAAAATGTAATCATAAAAAGATTTGAAAGTTGTCTAGATTTGGGAAAAACTATTTTTAAAGATACATCCTAAGACAGCTCGATATGAGCACTGTGTCAACTCAGGAAAAGATACTCAGGATATTCGGCGGTGTACTCCTGTTGGCTTGGGCAGCGTTGCACTTTTTCCTCGGATCAGCTCTATTACGCCATCTCCCTCTAGTGGGCCAGTTTTTCTTCGTCGATGCCGTGTTAGCGATCGTAGGGGCCGTGATGATCTTCATAGGGATAAGATGGTTATACACTCCTGGGTTAGTGTTTGCATTGGTGAATTATCTGCTCTTAACAGAATCTAGAGTTTATCCAGCCCCCGTGTTAGGCAAGCCGCTCCCAGCCATAAATTCCTACGTGATATTCACTTTCGGCCTAGATATTCTACTGATTGTGGTTTTGACAGCGCTGGTGTTGTCGGAAAAAGTGATCTTTTTTATAAACGTCCCTCCGTGATTATTCGTGGTACATTAACTTTAGGAGGTAAATTCCAGGGACATCTATGAAACTGCCAATAAACGTCTGTAGCTCTATATAGCTAAATATAATCTAGTCCCTTCAGTTTTATAATCTCGTTTCAACAAATCCCGCATATGAAAGGTATATCTGGTAGGTTAGTAGCCGTAATAGTAGTTGTCATCGTGATTGTGGCAGCGTTAGCAGTGGTGGAGTTAACGTCCAGACCCCACACTACAAGCACCACTACTAGTCCGACTAATATTACTACGACACCACCGGTTGTGGGTAACGCCACGAACGTCACCATAACCGTGGTGACTTTCTCAGGGCAATCAGCCAACTTCATTCAGTACGCAGGTAACCTCTTCCACCAGATGCATCCCAACGTCTACGTGCAGGTCGTCACGTTCCCCTTCAGCGAATACATACAGAAAGAGCTGACCGCGCTCACTGCCCACTCCACACAGTACGACATAATAGGCTACACCTCCACCTCAGCACAGAGAGTAGCTCCCTATCTGCTACCCCTCACCGGCTTCAACACTTCAGAGCTGATAACTCCACAGGAGGACTTCGGGGGAGTAATATATAACGTGTCTACGGGGCAGACCGAGACTGTAGGAGTGGTCTATGAGACAGCTGTCTACCTGATGGCCTATAGGGTTTCCATATTCCAGAACCAGACGTTGGCCAACGAGTTCTATCAGCAATACCACGTTCCCTTCAATCCGGCTGAGTGGAACAATTGGACTGACGTTATTTATGCAGATCAATTCCTCACCAGTCACGGCCTGACGAAGTACGGTTTCCTCATAGATGATCACGTGTCCCACGGCATCATCGACGCTTTTCCAGCGGTCTTCGGCTGGTATTATTCCAGGGATCCCGCTCTGTCAGGCAATACCACGGGGGGAATTCCTGGGTTCAACATCATGTTCACCGGCTACATTCCCTCCGGGATGAAGGTACCGGTTCCGTCCTTCAACTCTTCCGCTGGAGTTCAGGCACTTAGTACCTACGCCCAGCTCGTCTCATACGAGCCGAACCCCTCTCAGCTCCAGATAAGTTACGATAACCTCCCAGAGCTGTTCCCTCAGGCACCAGGTGGATTCCTCTTCACCAGCCAGTTGTCCTACATCAATTCCTCCGTGGCACAGGACACCTACTTGGCACCTCTCCCAGGAGGTTACGCCGAGACCGGAACCGACTTCCTGGGAGTGAGCAAGTTCTCAACCCACCCTCTGGTAGCTGAGGAGTTCCTGCAGTTCCTTGTATCACCACAGGTCCAGGAACAGGCCTTCCTGAAGTTCGGCAAATTCCCTGTGAACGTTCAGGCCTATCCAGCTCTCCTCAACAACTCCTCGATTCCATCATATCAGAGGGAATGGTTGAACGCGACCTATCACGCCGCGTTGAACGCTTGGGCGAACCCACCCAATATCCCGCCCACTTACATCTCGTTGATCACTGACTTCAACAACCAGGTCTACAGCTACTTGACTGGGCAGAATATGAACGCCACCGAGGTCCTCCAGACCGCAGCACAGCAATGGGCAACAGCAGTTGAGAGCTACTATGGTGCCTGAACTTGAGCGTGGAGATCAAGGGGGTATCCAAGAGGTACGGTAAGGTCGTCGCTCTCGACGAGATCAAATTGAGTATAGAGAAGGGAGAGTTTTTTGTCATGTTGGGTCCGTCAGGATCAGGTAAGACCACCCTGCTCAGAGTCCTAGCGGGATTGGAGACGGTTGACCGTGGAGAGATAATCCTTGACGGAAGGGACGTGACGAGAGTTCCTGCATCAAGGAGAGAAGTGGCCATGGTTTTTCAGAATTATGCCCTCTATCCCCATAAGACCGTCATGGAGAACCTAACCATGCCGGTGGAATCGGAGATGAGTAGGGAGGAGGCTAGGGAGTTGGCAGAGAGTATAGCCAGGAAGCTCAACATAGCGGAACTATTGAACAGATATCCCAATGAGCTCTCCGGCGGTCAACAGCAAAGGGTTGCCTTGGCTAGAGCGCTCATGAAGAGGCCCAAGCTCTTCCTCATGGACGAGCCCTTGTCCAACCTGGACGCAATACAGAGGATTTCGGCCAGGAAACTCATTAAGGACATTCAGAGGGACAACTCCATAACCACCGTTTACGTCACACATGATCAAGTTGAGGCTATGGCGTTGGCAGATCGTGTAGGCATAATGGACTCAGGAAGGCTCATCCAAGTGGGCACACCAGAGGAAGTATATAACAACGTAGCCAACGATTTCGTAGCGTCGTTCTTCGGGAATCCACCCATGTCGCTATTGAGCGGGGAATTCCTGGGAATCAAGGGCCGAATAGGTATCAGGCCCGAGGACGTGGTCATCGGAGAAGGAGAACTGAGAGGTCGAGTGTCAGAGGTGGAGTTCTGGGGGGACAGATACCTGGTTTATCTGGAGATAAACGGCTCGGAGATGAGGGCTTTCCACGGATCGAGGCTGAGGGTGGGGGAACAGGTCAGGTTCACCGTCAGGAGGTACTCCGGCCCTTGGGATGACGGAAAATGAGGTACCCTATCCCCTATCTCATTTACATCTTTGCCTTTGGAATAATACCTTTCTTTGGGGCCTTCCTGATACTGGGAGTGAACATTTCCTCAGCCTTCTCCGTGTTCAAGTTCGTTCCCGTGGGATTAGTAGTTGAGAACACGCTCATCTTCTCCTTCTTTACAGCTGCCCTGTCCTCAGTCCTGGGTACCCTCCTCGCAGTGGCCGTGGAGATCCTGCCTAAGGGGAAGAGGTTAGCCTCGCTCTTGGTCATGCTACCGTACACCATACCCTTCACCTCCTCAGCCCTCATATGGACCATTAGTCTGTACGGTAAATACGGATGGTTCTCCTACCTCTTCCACCTCCCATTCGATCCTCTCTATCTGGCCAAGACCTCCATATGGGCTGTTACTGGAGTGAGCGTTTGGTCCTCTGTGCCCGTCTCCTTCCTAATCATGATCTCCTCCCTGAGGTCAGTACCAAAGGAAGTCAGGGAGGCGTCAGTGATGGACGGCCTCTCGCTTTCCCAGTATTACTCCAGTGTCGCCGTACCCATGGTTGGGAAGGCCTTCTGGATATCTTTCCTCCTACAGTTCGTACTAGCCATGGGAAACTTCGACCTCCCCTACGTCCTGACCCAGGGCGGTCCAGGATTTTCCTCCACTACCTTGCCACTCCTGGTCTTCGACGAGATGTTCACCTTCGGGAACTTCTCAGGGGGGGAGTTGGTTGCGGCTCTCCTAGGGCTCATGGCTACCCTTCCCTCCCTGGCCTTGATTTTCCTCTTCAGATCCAGGAGGAGGAAGTATCTCCCCTCCCTCAACCTCAAGTTGTCGGATCGCGTGTTCAAGGGAATCATGATGGCCCTCATGGGCTTACTCTTGTTCACCCTGGACTTTCCGGTCTATTGGATGGTCTTAGTTGCGTTTAGGGAACCTATCCTGGACTTTAAGTATCCACCGGTCCTGTTCCCCACTCACCTGACTTCGTCGTACTTCATATCTTCCCTGGAGCAGTCGGTTCCATACATGATAACAAGCGTGGTGGTGGGCCTCACGGCGTCACTCTTCACCGTTTTGATGTCCCTCCCAGCCTCCTACGAGGCGGCGAGGAAGGGGATGGGATGGTTACTTTTCCTCTCCATATACCTGTACTCCCTCCCGGCCGCTTCTTTCGTGATACCCCTCTACCTGCTCTTCACGGGAATTGGGTTGATAAACACCTGGTGGGCCCTCATACTGTCTACTCCGATCTTTACCGCAACTTTCGCCACGTGGATATTCTATAACTTTTACATGGACTTCCCCAGGGGGTACGATGACGCCGCTCAGGTCTTCGGTATAAAGAGGAAGTTGTTCAGGATAATCATGCCTCTCTCTAGGGGCTCCATCTTCTCCGTTTTCTTACTGTCGTTCGTTTTCAATTGGCACCTCCTCTTTTATCCACTGATATTTGCCAATACTCCCTACAACATGAGATTCCCACCTGAGGGAGCCCTAACCATAACGATCTTCGCACTCCAGGCACTGGGAAACGAATCTCTAAATTGGGGATTGTTGGCCTCTTCAGCTCTAGTGGCATCGCTTCCGGTTATGGTGATCACCATGATGGCGGTGGACAGGATCCTACGGGGAGAGAGAGGGAGTGGAGTCAAGTTTATCTAATTCCCTTCACAGTCGTGTACTCGCAGTCTCATGATCGGTGTCTCTCTTGACATCGGGGGAATCCTGTTTTAAACTTCTAGAGGTAAATTTAAATTTCTAGCGTAAAGATTTTAAATTAAAATCCTGTTTTATTGTTAGAAACTTTTTTAGTTATTTTGAATCAGGTCGTGTAGGTCTTTCATATGTCAGGTGAATTGAACAAAAAGATAGCTGAACTCACGGCGAGAGTGGACAGGCTTCCCACCATAGTGTTACCAATATCCGTTATACTATCCCTTGCCTTCGGTTACTTCATCGCGTTGTACGACGTGATTGATATAGGCCTGGCCTTCTCTCCCGCGTCAATCCAATACACCGGCCTCACCTCTGGGCAGGCTACCACCGTAGTCTCCATGGGACTCTTCGGTTACATTCCGGGTGCAATCCTGCTTGGGTATCTCGCAGACAGAATAGGGAGGAAGCCGACCCTGATATTGACGGCGTTGCTGACCGGCGTAGGTAGCCTGGGAAACGCTCTGTCGGTGAACTTCATAACCTTCACGGTGTTCAGGTTCATTACGGGAATGGGTATAGGTGGTGACCTAATTCTCGTACCAGTTTACCTCGTGGAGATGGTACCTGCAGTCAAAAGGGCGACCTATTTTAACCTGGTTTACATAGCTGGATGGGCAGGACTCGGTCTAGGTCCCTTCCTGGCCTCCGAGATAGTCCTGAGCAATCCTGTGATAGGCTGGAGGATAGTCTTCGCCATAGGGGCAACGCTGGCTTTCATAGTGTTGGTCATAAGGTCACATGCCACAGAGACCGTGAGGATGTTGAGCATAAAGGGACACGTGGACGAGGCTGAGAAGGTGGTCAGACATATGGAGGAGGAGGCGAAGAGGAAAACCGGGATGATAGACCTTCCAGCCCCCCAGGTCACTTCCTTCCAGTCAAGGAAGGTAGATCCGTTCTACGTATTCAAGAACCCGGTTTACAGGGTCAGGGTCATCGCGGTGATGTTGGCTATATTCTTCTTTTACTTCGGCGAATACCCCTATCTAACCGAGTATCCGCTGTGGACTTCCACTTTTCTAGGCTACTCAGGGCAGTTGGGACAGGAGTTAACCTTTTACTTCGGCCTAGCGGGAATAGCCACGTTCCTCGGTGCAATAGGTCTCAGATTCGTCGTGGAGAGGGTAAGGAGAGCTGTACTAGCGACCTTCAGCTACTTCGTGGGTATGCTCTTGGGAGTCATAATAGCTGTTGTGGGTGCAATGAACAAAGATGTCAATCTAGCCTTCGTCGGCATGTTACTGACAAACTTCATAGGCGTGGGGTGGTCTAACCAGTTGAACTACCTTAACGGTACGGAGAACGTGCCCACTTACGCCAGGGCTACATCCTTTGCTATCTCGGACGGTGCGGCACACTTGGGAGCTGCTATCTCCACAGCCATAATTTTCCCCATCATTCAGTCTTTAGGTAGCTTGCCCACTTGGGTTATATTTCAAATACCCATGGTGATAATGGGAATTATACTGATTAAGGTGTTGCCCAACACCATTGGAAGAAGTCTAGAGAGCGTCAATGAAGCACAGGCCGGTGTCTAAAGCCTCTCTTTTTTAAACCGTTGAGAGGCCCTCTTCCTTATTATTTTTCCCGTTTTCATAGACTAACATGAACAAGGACGTAGGTAGGAACGCAGAGAGGGAGCTGGTGAGCCTCCTCAGATCTCAGGGTTTCAGGGCAGTGAGGATCCCGACATCAAACTCCTCCCCAAATCCCCTCCCAGACGTCTTTGCAGTTCGTTCAGGCTTCCTTTACGCCTTTGAGGTCAAAAGTACGTGGGATCCAAAGATTAAGGTCAGGAAGTTACAGATCGAGAAGTTGTTGGGCTTCCTCTCCATGTTTCCTATTCCTGGGGGGGCCTACATCGCCGTGAAGTTCAAAACGTTCAAGGAATGGCGATACGTCCAGGTCAATTCGCCTCAGGACACGACTGTGACCAGGGAGTCATCCACCCTTCTGGAGGAATTACTGTGGCCAAAACCCTTAATTTCAGGGAGCACATTAGATACACATGTTAACGATTCACTCCCTGAAGTCACACAATAAATGGGACAACACACTTCCCCCGATTGAGAGGATAAGGTCAGGGGACGTAATTACGGTGGAGTCCAAAGAGGCGTCCGACGGCCAAGTAACTCCCAACTCCGCCCCCTCAGACCTACTGAAGCTGGACTTCTCCAGGATTCATCCCCTGACAGGTCCCATAGAAGTGGAGGGAGCCGAGCCAGGGGACGTCATCGAGGTGGAGTTCCTGGACTTTACAACCAAGGGGTGGGGATGGACTGGAGTTTTACCGGGCTTCGGGTTCCTAGCTGGCGATCAATACACTACACCTGTGGACTTAACAGGACCAGCCCTTAAGATATGGAAGGTAGGAGAGACCGCCGAGGCTAAGTTTGGGGAAGTCTCGGTGAAAGTGCCCTCCAGACCATTCACAGGAGTTATAGGGACGGCCCTCCTCAGTCCTGGGAAATTCAGCACAATTCCCCCGAGGGAGAACGGAGGGAACATGGACATCAAGCATCTCACCAAGGGAACTAAGCTTTACCTACCAGTCTTCGTGAAAGGAGCTCTCCTCTCTCTAGGGGATACCCACGTGGCCCAGGGTGATGGAGAGGTGTGTGGCACTGCCATAGAGGCACCCATGGACGTTACCATCAAAGTTGTATTACATAAAAACGTGGGATTGACACAACCGGTGTTCGTTACCTCGTCCGTCAGGGAGCAGGAGTTCAGGGAATACTTAGCCTTCCCTGGGATCGATCCTAACCTATGGGAAGCTGGGAAAAAGGCAATCAAGGGCATCATCTCCCTGTTGTCTAGATTTATGACACCTGTCGAGGCTTACATGCTCTCCAGCGTTGCGGTAGACATGAAAGTCAGCGAAGTGGTGGACGTACCCAACTGGATTGTGACAGCCTATCTGCCCAAGGATATATTCCCAGAGGAAGTAAGGAAGGAGCTAAACTTCGTCAGGTAGTAAGCTCGTTTGAAAATTCTGATCTCCACCACATCTGATAGAAATGTACGTCCCCTAGAGGAGAGCTATTTAAGGTCTTTTCTTTCGAGTGCTTTGTGAGCTATCTCAATTTTTATTAGAGATAACGTGAAACCTGCTTTTTAATCTAACACTAGATTTTGAATTTAAGAAAACTTACTGGGCTAAACTCCTGAAAAATTGAACAGTTCCCAAAAAAGCAACTTTCGAGAGGGTGAACAAGGTACGAACTCACGAGAGAGCTAGCCCTGGAGCTGAGGTGAGGAGTCCTGGGTTTAAGTAAAGGTGCCGTCGTCAAGTTCCGATAAACCGCGAAGTTTATGCACTCTATAGCAGCAGTTACTAGATTTTGCCTTGATTACAGGGCAATATCTAAGGGAAAGTCCCACAACTGCTGTATTAGGAAAAAAATCACACCAAACGAGATGGAAGCATCACGATAGGTGTGACGACGAGTCATGTATGGGACGTGCGGGTTTCCTCAACGGATAGAGTCACGCCGGTGGGTGGGGTCATCCCACTTAGGAGTGTGAACGGATCGGCCCTGACTCCGTGAAACTCAAGGCCTAGGATTTATGCAAATCCATGAAAATTCGATGAAAGCCCAAACCTCTTAGATAAGACAACAGATTCTTGGCGAGAATGTAGGCCAATGCACCCGAGAATCAGGCTTTATATATTTTCAGTTCGTGTTGGGAACCATGACATCTAACCTGAGATTGGAAATGATAGCAGCTGGATTTCTTACGGTAGTTTCTGAAGCTTTAACGATTTATACACTTCTCGCGTTACTGGGGATATCTCCTCTCATCGTCCTATTTGTCCTTCCCATCTTTTGGTTCGTTCAATGGGTCGTCTCTCCCTATCTAGTGGGTAGGAACACCTTTGAGGTCACTCCCTATGACCCAACGTTCGGCTGGGTGTACCATCTGGTCAGTGAAGTAGCCGTGGAGTCTAGGGTTAAACCCCCGAAGGTGTACGTGGCTGATGTAGGCTATCCTAACGCTTTCGCCTACGGAAATTACATAACCGGAAAGAGGGTGGCCATAACGATCCCTCTTTTGAACATTCTGACCCCACAGGAGTTGAGGGCGGTAGTAGCCCACGAGATAGGGCACATCAAACACAACGATGTGGAAATAGGGATGGCCCTAGGACTGATACCTACAGCACTGAGTTACGTGAGCACGCTATTGATGTACGCTGGATATTTCCTCCTATTCCTAGCAGGTGATGAAGTGGAATTGGCCATGGCCTTGGCTTCACTGGCCCTCGGGGGATTTCTCTTCGTAGTGACGTTCTTCCTTCAGATATTCGTGCTCTGGTTCAATAGGCTGAGGGAGTCCTACGCGGACTATCATTCGGTCTCCCTTCTAGGCAAGGGGTCACTGAACCTAGCCACTGCCTTGGCAAAGATACAGATCTACATGCAGAAAGTTAGGCTGGATCCCTTCACCGGGATCATAGTCACTACGGCTCCCGTGAGGGTTGATAACACAGAACCTTATCTCCTGGTTCAGGAGTGGTTGAGAAAGAAGGTGTCCCTCCTGACGGACTTTCTGTCAACCCACCCCCATCCAGCTAAACGGGTACAGATGATTTACAGTCTGATCGGTGGTTAGGGAATTTGGCTGTCCGTTCTAAACGTAGGACTTTTCAGTCACTGTAATCCTGGAGGATCCTCTTGGCGAGCTTGTAGTGGACGTAGTCTACCAGCTTGTCGTCTAACCTTATAGCCCCCTTACCAATCTTCATCGCCTCTTCAAAGGCCTGAACGACCTTCCTGTGCCACTCTATCTCCTCCTTAGAGGGGGAGAAGACCTGGTTCGCCACGTCCACCTGCGAAGGATGGATGACCTGCTTCCCCACGAAGCCGAGAGATTTGGCCAGGAGAGCCTCTCTCCTGAATCCCTCAACGTCCTTGAGATCGAAGAACACCTTGTCCACCGGATCGACATCATACGCCTTTGCAGTGATCGCTATGGCAGTCATGACGTAAATGTTTCCCTCATAACCACGTAGATCCCCTCCAGCGTGGAGGGCCAGATCTGCAGCACCGTAACTCACTGCCACCACACCTTCAGACCTCACGAGTTCCTCCAAGGTCGTCAAACCCTTTGGGGTCTCCACGATGGGCTCAATCTCCTTTCCCGTAACCTCGTGAACGAAGCTCAGGTCTCCCTCTGCCTTAGGCACCAACACGGTATGTAACTCTAGCTCTCCCAGAAGTAGAAGATCTCTCAGACCATCCCTAGTGTTTACGGAGTTTATCCTAACTGCTAACTCTCTCTTACCCCACTCCAACTGTTTGACCAAGAGCCTGAGGTTCTCCCTCGCCTTCTCCTTCTGGTCTGGGGGAACTGAGTCCTCAAGGTCGAAGATCACTGTGTCTGAGGGGATTTCCACGCTCTTCCTGATCATCTTTTCGCTAATGGCGGGTACGTAAAGCTGAGATCTCCTCCTCATCTCAATCTATTCCGGTAAAAGGGTACAGCATTTATTAGATTTCGCCTGATTACAGGGCGATATTTAAGGGAAAGTCCCATAACTGGTGCGGGTATTTACGCACTTTTACCCTAAGAGCGGGACGGTGCTCTCGTCTATGTGAGGTCCTTAACCACGTGTATGTACTCCCGATCTTGCTGTGTGGAAGACGTCACGTTACACTGCAACCTCTACAGGTGAGGTTCCCTCTGATGGGCTTGAGGTCTCTGGACTGAACGCGGGAGGTTTCTGTGACGGGAATTGGAAGTGGAGGGACGGGAATTGGAAGTGGAGGTCGCGATTCAGGTTAGCCATTTTATTACGAGAAGAACAGTTTTGATAAGTAATAAATAGTTCCCAGTTAGGAATCTTCCCATGCGAAGAGTTTTGATATTACTAGTAAGTGCCTTACTTGTTGCGTCATTGGCATCACTATTTATGGTGCTGAACATCCTCGATCAGAGATATCCCCTCCCGACATCACAGGGACTCGACTCTCAACTTGGTGGAAAGTGGCAGGTAGTGGCTGAAGGTAATCTAGATAATACCTCCGGCTTGTCCAAGATATTAAGTGCCCTGGCTGAGGATTCCCAGAACTCCTACTTCGCCTCCTATAAAGGAGAGGATCAGATCCTGACGGTCTTTGTGTTTAAACTTCACACTAACTACACAGATTCCTTGCTATACAAGATAAGGGAAATATACACGATTCTGAACTGGTCTGTGAGACCTCTCAATGAGACCCCAGGGTTCTACATTTCTTCTCCACAGGCACAGTATGTATACGCAGGTTACAAAGAGTGGATAGTGGTGATCTACATTAACGGGACGCAGGTGAGACCAGGAGAGGAGCTCCAGGTCCTCTCCTTGGCCTTAAATCAGCTAGATTGACTCAAAGAGGTATGGACGGCCTCAGGTAGAATGTGTGACCTAATCCCTTAATACTGCTCAACCGATTCAAGGCTTCTCGGTTTACCGACCTGACTCCCTGATCGTTTAGCGTTACCCCCAAAACGTTCTCGTCCTCAACCAAAGCCGTGAGGTGCCACCCCCTACCTATGGAGGCTGCAGCGATCATAGTCAGCCCCTCGCCCCTGAGTATGCTCGGACTTAAGGCCTCAACCTTTTCTCTCCTCACCACCCTGTCGAACACAGTGTACAGGTAAGCCAAGAAAGCTCCGTCACCCATCAACTCTTCTATTCCCCTCCTCTCCTCTAAGGCCTCCGCAAATTGCCAATGAGTTGACGGATCACCCAGCTTGAGCATCACGAAGGAGACATAATCTCCCATGTTGAATATCTCGTACTTAGAGTTGAAGAGTTTAGCAACCTCCGGTAGGGTTACTTCCACTGCTGCCGGATGATCCACCAGGAGCTCTAACATCTCGCCTGGCTTGATCTTCATCAATTCCCTCTTAGCTATCATCTCTGGCACTGGGCACACCTCGCCCCTCACATCCACAACTTTCTTGACCTCTGGTTTCAGCATGGAGGCAATGAGGCCTAAGGGAAAACTCTCTACTCTTCCCTTGGAGCATATCAGGCTACCGTACTCCCTTATGTTCCTGGTTAAGGTATTCAGCAGACTTTCCTTCAACACGGAGTTCGGAGACTCCACGTTAATCCTGACCTGTAGGTTTCCTTTACCTCTCCTAAAACTTATGGAGGAGTAGAACCTCCCGTTCTCTTCCACGATTTCCAGTTCATCGGAGCTGACCCTAACGAAAACCTTGAAAGATAGACCGGCTAGCCTGAGGACACCAGTGTATCCCCAGTTCAGCCTCTTCAGATCGTGGAGCATATAGAGCCTACGATACTTTTCCAGATCCAGTAAAGGTTTATAGCTCACTTCACCTAGGCTTATTACTTCAGATTCCACATGATAAATTATTTTTAGGCCTAATAAACCCATCTAGTAGAAAATACTTAATTAAGAAAACCCCGAAGGCGTTCGAGGTCCTCGAGTACCACGCCTCCCCGTACTGTGCCCACCACGACGTCGAGAGAAGGTCTTAGGGCTGAATCCTTTTTCCCGTTAATAGAAATCTTTTTATAACTGTTTATAACGAATTTTCGTTGATAAATAAT
>OGCG01000743.1_pt1 | contig 18560 bp, 26 predicted proteins | sample 1570061 | NCBI WGS metagenome assembly OGCG01 (sample SAMN06268698, study PRJEB24515) | hot springs metagenome | isolation source: Joseph's Coat, Yellowstone National Park, Washington, USA | place: USA:Joseph's Coat, Yellowstone National Park, Washington, USA
CTGGGCCAGTGGCCCCCGGGTGGGGGAGCAGGGAGCGCGTGTTTATGCAGAATATGCGGGAGGTGCAAGTTTTGAGACGTCATACTTAAAAACCGCCATCTCCCATGCGGCGGTAAACCTCCACCTGCTTGGCGTTTTGGGAGATCAGAACATAGGCCTGAAGCCCAGGAAGCTTACGATAGTTGAGAAGCTTTTCCCCTCGGTCGATCACCTCAGTGGCTCAGACATCACCTCCACCACCAAGCAGGCTGTGCGCTTATAGTAGCTTCCTTCTAAAGGCTCATCACAAGTCACAAAGACATCAGGGTAATAGGCGGCTTCATCCACCCTGAGGAGCATATTTTCTGCAAAGGCCTGTCAACCTAAACGTTCTGCCACAGGCAGAACCGCCATAAGAACTCGAGCCACCAGGCGATTATGGTCGTCGGTACCTCCAGCCATGGTGAAGACCACACCGTCCACAAACTCGTGACGATAAGGGGACCGGGTCTCGGCCAACAAAAATTCCTCAAAGGTGGCGTGGCTCAGTGGGGCCTGTCGCACCATAGCTCCATAGCTCCGCCTCAGCATGGCTTGTTGGATCGATGATTGGACCCGTGCGGATCTTGACCGAGCAAGGGGTTCTCGCTGGAGGCTTCGCTCTATCGAGGTCGCCGCATGCAGACCCAGCCAGATCAACCAGCGTTTTTAGGCAAGGCGAAAGATCAAGGCTTCCCCGACGCGCCCTTGAAGGATTGGCACCAAAGGGCTTGCGGCCACCTGAGCGCAAAAGGGAATATCCTCTTCAAGGCCGACCCGGCGCAAAGCAGCCGCCGCAGCCGACAGGTTCAGCGGTTCCCTAGGGTCCGAATAGGCTCTCCGAGTCGAAAGGGCCACCAACGCCCCATCATTGAGTTCAAAACTACCCATGAGCTGGAGGTACTCGGTGAGCACGCCAGCGGTGTAGGTATCATCAAGGCCAACCTGCCCTTCTTTGCCGGCACAGAGAATGGCGATCTCCTCGACCGCCAGTTCGAGGGCTTTGCGCGCGACCGCGTGGGCATTGTAGAGGGAAGCCAGGAGGACGTGCTTCGCGCTGCGCGCCGCCAGGTGAGCTGCCTTCGTCCCGTTCGTGGTGCTCATGACCACAGTCTTTCCGGCCACACCCGCCGATCCCACTTCGCGCGGGGAGTTGCCTAGGTCAAACCCCTCAGGGCGAAGCCCTCCCTCCTCACCGGCCAGGAGGACATCGCTGTCTTTAAAGGCCCGAGCCGCTCCGTGATTGGCGACCAAGTAGAGGACCTCGGCCCCTGCTTCAAAGAGCGCTACCGATGTGGTCGTGGCCCGAATCACATCGATCACTAAAGCGACATCGTGGAACTGAAGCTCTTCGCGAGGGAGCAGGTCGACCCGCAGGCGCATGTCAGCCCTCCAAGAGTCGACGAAGGGCGGCGATGTTCTCGACGATATCTCCACTAAAAATCGCCGAACCTGCCACCAAAATCTCGGCTCCTGCCTGAGCTGCCTGACGGATCGTTCCTGGATGAATCCCTCCATCCACCTCGATGCGGCACAGGGGATTCAGGCGATCGCGAAGCTCCTTGAGGCGCTTCAGCCGGGGCAGGGAACTCGGCAAAAACTCCTGCCCCCCAAAGCCGGGATCGACACTCATGAGCAGGGCTTGATCCAATTCGGGAAGAAGGGGCTCGAAAAACTCTAAAGGAGTCCCAGGGTTGAGGGCAAGCCCAGCTTTGAGCCCCAGTTGATGAATCCGCTGAATCGCTCGGTGAGGATGTGGGGTCGCCTCCGCATGAACTGTGAGGACATCGGCACCGGCCTGGGCAAACGCTTCCAGAAAGGTCTCCGGCCGCTCCACCATGAGGTGAACGTCCAGGGGAAGGCGGGTGACCCGCCGAAGCGCAGCGACCGTCGCAGGGCCCATGGTCAAGTTAGGAACAAAGTGGCCGTCCATGACGTCGACATGGATCAGGTCAGCTCCTCCCGCCTCGCAAGCCCGCACCGCTTCCCCCAAGGCGGCGAAGTCAGCAGAGAGGATGCTGGGGGCGAGGAGGTTAGCGGATGCCAAAGAGGACTTCCTCCAGACCTTGATCGTCGAGGATCTCGATATAACCGTTCCCCATTCGGATCAACTTCTCGTCGCGCAACGCGTGGAGAACCCTCGTCACCGTCTCCCGGCTGGTTCCTGAGAGCTGGGCGAGCTCAAGATGAGTGAGCCTCATCCGCCCTCCATCGGCAAAGCGCTGCCGCTTGAGCTTGAGGAGGGCGTAGGCGACCCGACCGCGAGCCTCCTCGAACGAGAGGATTTCCAGTTCGAGGTCAGCTTCGCGCAGACGACGAGCCAGAATTGAAGCGAGGTTATGGAGGACCTCGGGGAAGCGTCGGATCAGGGTCCAGTAGCCTTCTTGATACAGAGCCAGCAGCACCCCTTCCTCCACCATCTCAGCGCTCGCCGAGCGCGGCTCTTCGTCCAAAAGGCTCATCTCGCCGAAGACGTCGCCGGGATTCAAATAGGCGAACATCCGCTCACGGCCATCCAGATAGGTCCTGTAAATGCGAACTCTCCCGCTCTGGACGATATAGAGGGCTCCCCCTAAATCCCCCGCCGCAAAGATCTGTTTGCCCGCCGGATAGTTGCGCGCCACAAAGGCCTCCCGGGCGATCTCAAGGGCGTGAGGAGGTAGGCCCCGAAACAGCGGAGTCTGGGCCAAAACTTGGGTGTCCGCGATCATTGCGCCTATTTTAACGTGTATCTCAGAGAATTGCCATAGGTTTCGTTCGTGCCCCAGGCGGCCCGAGGAACCTAAGTGTCCACCTCCTCTCCCATCCTCACAGTCCAAGGGCTGAGCTATCGCTACCCTGAGGTCGAGCTCTTTCGCGATCTTCAGCTGACCCTCTGGCCTGGCGATCGCCTCACCGTCCTCGGACCTTCAGGAAGCGGTAAGACAACTCTTCTCCACCTGCTTGGGGGTTTGCTGCCTCTCCAGGAGGGGGAGATCCTCTGGGAGGGAACGAGCATTCGGGGAAGCTCTGAAAGCGAGCTCGCCCACCGGCGCCTTCACTTCCTCGGATTTGTCTTTCAGCACCACTACCTATTTCCTGAGCTGACCGCCCTAGAGAACGTCTTGGTGCCGAGCTATCTGGCCGGCCATCCAGATCCCTCCTGGGCCCAAGCGCTCCTGGATCGAGTCGGACTGGGCGATAAAGCTCACCTGCGCCCCCAAGCCCTCTCGGGGGGGGAACGACAGCGCGTCGCCCTCGCCCGGGCCCTATGCTTGAAGCCGCGCTTGGTCTTGGCCGATGAGCCCACAGGAAGCCTGGACTTTCATAATGCTCAACTCGTCATCAGCCTGCTCGACGAGATGGTCTTGGAACTGGACTGTGCCCTCATTTTGGCCACCCACGACGAGCGTCTTTCCAGAGGAAGCACGCTTCGGCTTGGAGTATCCTGAGTCGAGAATGATCCACGTCCGCGCCGAACCTCGCGATATTGCCCCGTTCGTCCTGCTGCCAGGAGATCCTGGAAGGGCCGAGCGCATCAGCCAGTACCTTGAAGAGCCTCGCCTCTATACTCGCCACCGAGGGCTCCTCGGCTACACCGGCACCTACCGGGGTGTCAGGATCTCCGTACAGACAACAGGGATGGGAGCTCCTTCGGCTGCCATCGTTGCCGAGGAGCTCATCCGGCTGGGAGCCCGCTGGCTCCTTCGGGTCGGGACCTGTGGGGCAGTGCAGGATCTTCCTCTCGGCAGCCTGCTCATCGCTCAAGGCGCGGTCCCGCTCGAAGGCACCAGCCAGCGGTACCTTGGAGGGGCTCCTTATGCCCCTCTACCCGACTTCGAGCTGACCGAGCAGCTGGTCAAGAGCGCTCGCCAGCTCGGTTATCCACACCGCGTCGGCCTCATCGCCAGCGATGATGCCTTCTACATGCCCCAAGAGGAGCTGCTCGCCTGGGGGGCTCGCGGAGTCCTGGCCTTCGAGATGGAGGCCTCGGCCCTCTTCGTCGTCGCCCGATTGCGGGGAGTACGGGCGGGAGCCCTGCTGACCGTTTCCAATCACATCGGCGACCCCGAGCTCGCCCCTGAGGAGATCCTCCAACGCGGGATCGAGGCCATGATCGAGGTGGCCTTAGCGAGCGCGTCGGCGCTCCAAGGAGTCTAACTATGGAATTCGAGACCATCGACTATCAGGTTGATCAGCAGATCGCGACGATCACGCTCAAACGTCCCGAGACCCTCAACGCTCTATCCCATGAGACCCTCGATGAGCTCTCCGAGGCCACTCAGCTCCTGCTCGAAGACCCCGAGGTAGGCGTTTTGCTCCTGAGGGGGGAAGGGCGGGCCTTTGCTGCCGGAGCCGACATCCGAGAGATTGCTGAGCTCAAGGACAGCTTCTCCGGGCGGGAGTTCGCTCTTTTTGGACAGGCTGTCTTCTCCCAGATCGCCAGCTTGTCCATCCCCACGATTGCGGTGCTCCACGGCTACGCCCTGGGAGGGGGCTTGGAGCTTGCGCTGGCCTGCGATCTGCGCATCGCAGCTCCCAAGACCAAGTTGGGGCTGCCCGAAGTCAGCCTAGGCCTCTTTCCTGGCTTCGGAGGGACTCAACGCCTACCCCGACTCATCGGACGCGGGCGAGCTCTAGAGATGATCCTCACCGGCCGGCACGTCGATGCCGAAGAGGCTCTCGCCTGGGGGCTGATCCAGCGCATCGCCGAAGATCCTCTGCGGGAGGCTCGCGAGCTTGCCCAAGCGATCCTCAAGAATGCCCCCTTGGCCCTCGCCCTGGCCAAGGAATCGGTCAGCCGGGGAGAGCACCTCAGCCTCGCCGAAGCCTTGGAGATTGAAGCCGATCTCTTTGGGCTAGCCGCCAGCACCCAGGATTTTCGCGAGGGGACCCAGGCGTTCCTCGAAAAGCGTCCTCCCCACTTCAAGGGAGAGTAACGGGTGGAGCGCGTCGTCCAGGTCTTCAGCTCGAAGCAAAAGCTCAACCTTGAAGCCGATCAGTCGATCCGTCAGGTCCTCGCAAGCTACCCCAAGGCCCTGGAAGCGTACCAGCTTTTGGTCAATGACCCGGAAGCGAAGGGGCACTGGGACATGTCCAACTACATCACGATGCGCAAGCTGGGGTACAACGACCATGGCCGAGCCCACGCCCTCATCACCGGAGCAGCCAGCGTGATCATCCTCCAACTGCTCAGCGAAGCTGGAGTGCGCCCGGACATCATGGAGAGCGGGATGGGGACCCTCGAGGACGCTTTCGTGGTGGTGCTCCTCTCTACCATGCTCCACGACATCGGCAACCAGGTGCACCGACAAGGGCACGAGACGTTTAGCGTTCAGCTCGCTCTGCCTCTTCTGGATCGCATCCTCGGTCGGCTCTATCCCAACCCCGAGCAGTCGGTGGAGCTGCGCGCCTTCGCCCTTCACAGCATCTACACGCACGACCTCAATCCCGAGCCCCTCACGATCGAAGCGGGAGTCACTGCGGTCGCCGACGGAACCGACATCACCAAAGGGCGGGGACGCAAGGCCTTCGCCCTTGGGTCTGTGGACATCCACTCGATCAGCGCGCTGGCTGTCGACGAAGTCCATATTGCCCGAGGGAGCGAGACGCCGGTGGAGATCAGCGTCTATATGAACAACTCAGCGGGGATCTTCCAGGTCGAGGAGACCCTCGCCAAAAAGGTTTGGGCCAGCCCACTCAAGAACCTGGTGAGCATCGTCGCGATGACTCGAGGAGAAGGGGACCAAAGGATCATCGGGCGGGTCCGCTTGCACCGCTCCGAGCCCCGCTTCGTTCTCGACCCATAAGCCCTTAGATCCGGTCGCTGAGGATGGCTCGCTTGACCTCCTCGATCATCTGGGTGACCGGAATCCCCCGAGGGCAAGCCTCGGTACAGTTGTAGGCAGAGCGGCAGCGCCACACCCCTGTGCTCGCCGCCAAGGCTCCCATCCGCTCCCGGAACCCCCGGTCCCGGGAGTCGAAGATGAAGCGATGGGCCTGGACGATGGCGGCGGGGCCCAAATAGGTGCCGTTGGTCCAAAAGATCGGACAGCTCGTCGTACAGGCTGCACAGAGGATGCACTTGGTCGAAGCGTCGAAGATCGCTCGCTCCTCGGGGCTCTGCAGCCGCTCCCGCTCAGGAGGCGGCTCGTCGTTGATGAGGAACGGCTTGACATCCCGGTAGGCGGCGAAGAAGGGTTCCATGTCGACGATGAGATCTTTTGCCACCGGAAGGCCCCGGAGCGGCTCGACCGAGATCACCTTGCCGAGGTCGCGGACCAGGGTCTTGCAGGCCAGACGGTTGCGCCCGTTGATGAGCATGGCGTCCGAGCCGCAGATCCCGTGCCCACAGCTTCTTCGGAAAGCGAGGGTCCCATCCTGATACCACTTCACCTTGTGGAGGAGGTCGAGGACCCGGTCCATGGGTTCGGCCTCAACCTCGTAGGTTTGCCAGTAAGGTCGCTGACCTGGCTGGCTCCGCAGCACTTTGAGGGTGACCTGCATGCTCTCTCCTTAGTAGACCCTGGCTTTGGGCTCGAACTTGCCAAGCACCACCGGCCGATAGGCGAAGGAGACTAAGCCGTTGCCCTTCTTGTAGACCAGGGTATGTTTGAGCCAGTTCTTGTCGTCTCGCTCCGGATAGTCCTCGCGCGCGTGAGCTCCTCGGCTCTCGGTGCGATGGAGGCACGAGTGAATCGTCGCTTCGGAAACCTCGAGGAGATAGCCGAGCTCGAGGGCCTCCACTAAGTCGGTGTTGTAGGTTTCGCCGCGATCTTGGATGGAGATCTCGTGATAGCGCTCAGCCAGCTCCTTGAGCTTCTCAATCCCCTCCTGGAGCAACTTCTCGGTGCGGAAGACCGAGGCGTGATCCTGCATGGTCTGCTGGAGCTCGGCCCGCAAGACCGCCACCGACTCCTTGCCTTGAGAGGTCTTGAGCCGGGCGATCTGCTCGCGAGCTGGTTCGCGATCCTCGGGCAGAAGGTCGTAGAAATCGTTTTCTTTGGCGAACTTGGCCGCCGCAAGGCCCGCCCGCCGCCCAAAGACGACCAGATCTCCCAAGGAATTGGTCCCTAACCGGTTCGCCCCATGGAGGCTGACGCACGCCGCTTCTCCCGCAGCATAGAGCCCTGGGACCCGAGTTCCCTCCCCATCGAGCAGGACCTCGCCAGAGAGGGTGGTGGGGATCCCTCCCATCGCATAGTGCGCCGTCGGCATGACCGGGACTAGCTCTTTTAGTGGATCCACACCCAGATAGATCCGGGAGAACTCGGTGATGTCGGGAAGCTTTTTCTCAACCACCTCGGGTGGCAGATGGGTGAGATCGAGGAGGACGTGATCCTTCCTGGGCCCAGCACCCCGCCCCTCGCGAACTTCCTGATACATGGCGCGGGCCACCATATCGCGGGGGGCCAGGTCTTTGATCGTAGGAGCGTAGCGCTCCATGAAGCGCTCTCCTTCGCCGTTCCGGAGGATCCCACCCTCGCCGCGGGCACCTTCCGTGAGGAGCATGCCGTAGGGGAAGAGCCCAGTGGGGTGGAACTGATAGAACTCCATATCCTCCAGGGGAAAGCCCTTGCGGTAGAGGATCGCCTGCAGGTCTCCGGTGAGGGTAAAGGCATTGGAGGTCACCTTCCAAGCCCGACCATAGCCTCCGGAGCAGATGACGATCGCCTTGGCCTGGAAAGTGTGGAGCTCGCCGGTAGCGAGCTCATAGGCCACCAACCCCTTGGCGACCCCGTCTTGAAAGAGGAGATCGAGGACGTAGAACTCGTTGTAGAAGGTGATCTGGCGCTTGACACACTGCTGGTAGAGGGTCTGGAGGATCATGTGGCCGGTGCGGTCGGCGGCGTGAGCCGCTCGGTGGACCGGAGCCTTTCCGAACTCCTTGGTATGACCCCCAAAGCGCCGTTGGGCGATCTTACCGCTCGGCAGGCGATCGAAGGGGAGGCCCATGTGCTCGAGCTCGATGACCGCATCGACGATCTCGCGGGCAAAGAGCTCGGCAGCATCCTGGTCAGTGAGGTAGTCTCCCCCTTTGATCGTGTCGAACATATGCCATTCCCAGTGGTCTTCCTCAACGTTCCCTAAGGCTGCCCCAATACCCCCTTGAGCCGCACCGGTGTGCGAGCGCGTGGGATAGAGTTTGCTGACCACCGCGACATCGACCCCTTGTTGGGCCGCGTAGAGGGCAGCGGTAAGGCCACTTCCTCCCGCGCCGATCACGATGACATCATGCTGATGGGCCATAAGCTTACCCCTGAGCTGGGATCACGAAGTGGTGGTTGAAGAGCGAGAAGCTCCCGACCACAAAGGCTACGATCGCTAGACCATAGATGACGACCTTCCACCATAGACGCCGAGTCGGGCTCCGCACCCAGTCATCGAGGACATAGCGCACTCCATTCATCCCGTGGAGGAGCCCCAAGGAGAGCATCAACCAGTCGTAGAGCTTCCAGGTGATGTCGGAAAGGCGCTGGGCGATGTAGGTGTAGGTGGTCTTCCCGGCATCCATCATGATGTTGTCCATGTAGATGTGGCCGAGGACCAAAAAGACCAAGACCACGCCGGAGACCCGCATGAAGACCCACCAGGCGAGCTCAAGGTTGCTGCCGGCCTGAGACTTTGCTTCTTGATAACGCCGCGCTTTGATCGCCACACCAGCCTCCTAAGCGTCCTTGATGATCTCGGGAATCACGATGATCAGCGTGGGAATATACGTTAGGGCAAAGAGGACCCAGACCGCATACCAGAGGCTCCGCTGATGGCGGATGCCCCAACGGGTAAAGTCCATGAGGATGATCCTCAAGCCGTTGAAAGCATGGTAGAGCACCGCGGCGATGACCAAGAGCAAACCGATGCGGAAGACGACCGCATCTTCAAAGTGGAGCAGACGGTTGGAGACCTGAGGCCCCCACATCGCAGCAGAGATGTTGAGGGTATGGATGATGAGCCAGAGCAAGATAGCGAGCCCAGAAAGGCGATGCAGGTAGAACGCCCACTGTCCCTCACGACCTCGATACATGATGCCTCCTCAGTGGGTCCATGATACCACCCCCTCTGAAGCAGAATGTAGCTGTCCACGACGACTTCAGATCTGTCTCCTAGGCCCTACCCACAAGCCAGGAGCTCCAGAGCAAAGCAAAGAGATGCGCCGATCCTAGTCTGCGACGAGCGCTTTCGCTTGACACCCCCCTCCCCTCCCTCCATAATGGGGTCCATGTCGCAACTCCAGGAGACTGAGGCGCTGTTCAGCTTTGGTCCCCACCTCATGATCGATGGCTATGGGGGCAATCCGGCCAAACTCAACGATCTCGCCCTCGTGCGCCAGGTCCTCGATGAGCTGCCCGAGCGGATGGCGATGACCAAAGTCTTGCCACCCATGGTCCAGCGCTTCGGCGACCAGGGGCCAAACGCAGGGATCACAGGAGTCGTCATCATCGCTGAAAGCCACATCGCGATCCATACCTTCCCTGAGCGCGGCTTTCTCAGCGCCGACATCTTCTCCTGTCGGGCTTTTGAGCCCTCTCCCGCGCTGGCTTTCCTCACTGAACGCTTCGAGATCCAGCGCTACGCGACCCGCTTCATCAACCGGGGTAAGGAGTACCCTCGCGATCTCGCGGTGGTCCAAGAGCTCCTTGCTCAGGAGCGGGCTGCCCTCCAGAGCTCGCTATGAGCCACCTCGAACGGCTCTTCGAGCTCCTCGCCATTCCCTCTATCTCCGCCCGGCCTGAGCACCGAGCTGATCTCTTAAGGGCCGCTCAGTGGCTCGCCCAGCGCTTGGCTGAGCTGGGCTTCGCAAGCCGGGTCGACCCGACCGAGGGACACCCAATCGTCTTTGCCCACCGATCCGGAGCTCCTGGAGCTCCCCGGGTGCTCATCTACGGCCACTACGACGTCCAGCCCCCTGATCCCCTCGAGCTCTGGCGACACCCGCCTTTTGAGCCGACCCTTGAGGGGGGGCGCATCTATGCCCGAGGAGCCTCGGATGACAAAGGGCAGCTCTACGCCCACATCGCTGCCATCGAGGAGCTTGGCCAACCCTCGCCTGAGCTCATCTTCCTGATCGAAGGCGAGGAGGAGATCTCGAGCCCTCATCTCCGGGGTTACCTCGAGGCTCACCGCGAGGAGCTAGCTCACGACGTGCTCATCATCTCCGACGGAGCGATGTGGGCTCCGGGAGTACCAGCCCTCACCTATGGTCTGCGCGGCCTCGTCTATTTGGAGGCCGAGGTCCAGGGGGCTCAGAGCGACCTCCACTCCGGGGTCTTCGGTGGGGCAGCGCCCAATCCCCTCCAGGAGATGGCCCGCCTCATCGCCCTGCTCAAAGACGAGCGGGGAAAGATCCTCATCCCGGGGTTCTACGACCGAGTGCGCCCCCTGAACCCCGAAGAGCGAGCGCAGCTTCAGAGCCTCGAGGTCGATCCTCAAGCCTTTGCCCGGAGCATCGGGGCCAGCGCCTTACCGGGAGAGGAGGGCTTCGGGCTGCTGGAGCGCCTGTGGGCCCGGCCGACACTCGATGTGCACGGGATCTGGGGAGGCTATCAGGGCGAAGGAGCCAAAACCGTCATCCCTGCCCGGGGAGGCTTCAAGTTCTCGATGCGGCTGGTTCCCGATCAAGAGCCCCTCGAGATCGCTGAGCAGACCGAGGCTTACCTCAAAGAACGCCTCGCCCCCGGCTACCAGCTGCGCCTCCAACGACACGGCTTCGGGCGCCCCGTGCTCCTCAACCCCAAGACTCAGGTCTTCCAGAAGGCCGTCCAAGCTCTAGAGTCAGCTTGGGGGCGAGCCCCAGTCCTCACTCGCGAAGGAGGGAGCATCCCGGTCGTCGCCGATTTCCAGGAGCTGTTCCAGAGCCAAATCCTTTTGATGGGCCTCGGCCTTCCCGATGACCAGCTCCACGCTCCGAACGAGAAGTTTGAGCTGGTCAACTTCGAGAAGGGAATTCAGGCCTCTCGGGCCCTTTTGAAGAGCCTCTTAGTCTAAGAAGTCGCGTAGCTTGCGCGTCCGGCTCTCGTGGTACTTGAGCTTGCGGAGGGCTTTGTTCTCGATCTGGCGAATCCGCTCGCGGGTGACCCCAAAGTGCGCCCCCACTTCCTCTAAGGTGTGCTCACGGCCATCGATAAGCCCTTTGCGCATCTTCAGGACCATCGCTTCCCGCTCCGAGAGCTTGCTTAAAGCCCGCTCGAGCTCTTCCGAAAGCATGCTCTGGGCTGCCGAGTCGACCGGGGAAGCCATGTGCTCATCGGGGATAAAATCGCCATAGAAGCTATCCTTCTCGTCGCCGATCGGTGTCTCGAGGGAGACCGGCTCCTGGGCGATCTTAAAGGTCTCCTCAACCTTCTTGGCATCCCAGCCCAGACCCATGGCCTCGGCGATCTCCTCGTAGCTGGGCTCCCGGCCCAAATCCTGCTGCAGCTGCCGGGCCGTACGGGTGAGCTTGTTGATCGTCTCGACCATATGGACGGGGATGCGGATGGTCCGGGCTTGATCGGCGATGGCCCGATTGATCGCCTGGCGGATCCACCAGGTCGCGTAGGTGGAGAACTTATAGCGGCGGCGATACTCGAACTTCTCCACCGCCCGGATCAGACCCTGGTTCCCCTCCTGGATGAGGTCCAAGAAGCTCAGACCCCGGTTCATATAGCGCTTGGCGATCGAGACGACGAGGCGGAGGTTCGCCTCGATGAGGTGCTGCCGGCTCATCTCCCCATCGCGCGCCAGATGCAAGTAGCGCTTGTACTCTTTGGGAATCGAGCGGAGCTGCTGGTCGATCTTTTGGATCGTCTCGGGGTCCAATTTGAGATCGACACCAGGGACTTGCTGGATGCGCGACGAACTGCCCTGCACCTGGGCTCTCAAGACCTGGCGGATCAAGTCGACCTCGAGGCCGGTAATTTCGGCAAGGCGCTGGGCTGCCGCCACCCCCTCCTCGATCCGGCGAGCCAAGTCGATTTCCTCTTCCAAGGTGAGGAGAGGCACCTGACCGATCTCGTGAAGGTACTGGCGAACGGGATCCGAGGTGGAGACCCGCGAGATCTCCTCAAAATCCTCCTCCTCTAGAGGATCTAAAGGGGTCTCCGGCTCTAGAAACTCGAGCTCGAGCTCCGAAAGTTCCTCGACCTCCGGATCAAAGACCTCCTCCGGCGGAGCATCCTCATCCTTGAGCTCCTCCTCTGGGAGATCGACCTTAGCCTCCTTGCTCATCTCGTTCGCCGAGACCGGAGCCTTTTTCTTGCTCACGCAGATACCTCCTCAAACGAAAAGAGGATACCTGGGAATTTTCCCAGGTAAGAGCTTAGAGTCAACACGAGGAAAGAGGTCATCAAGACCTACCTCTAAGCTTAGTCCTGAGATCCAATCCTGTCAAGCCCCCGTAGCAACGCCAGCTTGAGGCGGGCGATCTCCCGCTCCATGAGGTTTTGACGGCGATCGAGCTCTTCCCTGAGCCGGATGATCTCCTCGACCCCAGCCAGATTGACGCCGAGCTCCTGGGTGAGTCGACGAATCTCTCGGAGCTTCTCGACATCCCGCTCGGAGTAGAGGCGGGTCTTTCCCGAGGAGCGGCGAGGTCGGACCAACCCTTTGCGCTCATAAAGGCGCAGGGTCTGGGGGTGCATCTCGACGAGCTCGGCGGCGACCGAGATGACGTAGACGGGTTTGTCTTTATCCATCATCGCTCAAGAAATCCCTCTCTACCTTTTTTAAGGATACACGGTTTTCCTTTCTCAGGTCTATTGAGTCAAATATTCAAGATCTCTCGATCAGACCCAACTCGCTCTCTAGACGGCCCCAAAGGCTCCTTTTCTGGCTCGGCGAGGCCTTGGTAGACTAAAGAAGCTCGGCTTAAGCCGAGCATGGAGGAAACATGGCGGAACGCAAGCCGGTCTATTTGACCGAAGAGGGCAAGCGACGTTTGGAACAGGAGCTCGAGTACCTTAAAACAACGAAGCGTGCCCAGATCTCCGAGGAGATGGGACGAGCCATCGCCGAGGGGGATCTCCGGGAAAATGCCGGCTACGACGAGGCTCGCCGGGCCATGTGGGAGAACAACAGCCGCATCGCCGAGTTGGAGGATCTTTTGAGCCGAGTGGTGGTCGTTCCCTCAGGCAATGGGGTTCCCGAGACGGTCACCTTAGGGGTAACCGTCGAGCTGGAGAGCGACTCGGGCGAGCGGATGCGCCTCACCGTGGTCGGAAGCCATGAGTCTGACGTCTTTAGCGGCAAAATCTCGGATGAGTCGCCCATCGGACAAGCCTTGATGGGTCGGCGGGTCGGCGAGCGGGTCGAGGTCAAGCATCCCCGAGGCTCGAAGGTCTATACGGTCCTCGAGCTCAGCTACTAGGTCCTGGCTCTACATGGATGGTGGCCTGCACTTCAGGTAAGCGACGCTGGAGGGCTGTTTCGAGCTCATCGCAGATCTGATGGGCCGCGGCCACCGATAGGTCCCCACGGACCACAAGGTGCAGGTCAAGAAAGGTGCTTCCCCCGGCCCGCCGGGTCCTGAGGCCGTGGTACTCCGAGACAATCCCCCGGTCCTTCCAGGGTCTTAGGGTCTCTTCGAGTACCCGCTGGAGCTGAGCGAGCTCGCCTTTGGTCAATCCTTCGTCCATAAGGCTCGCCACCGACTCCCGGACGATCCGCCAGCCCAAGCGAAGGATCAGGAGAGCGACCAGGAGCGAGAGCAGGGGATCGATCCAGGTCCTGTGGCTCAACCAAGCCAGGCCCAGGCCCAAGAGGAGAACCAAAGAGGTGAGAGCATCCGAGAGGAGGTGGCGCCCCTCAGCCCTCAGCGCTGGCGAGCGGGCCCGGCGACTTTGTTCGAGGAGGAAACGGGCGAGCTCCCAGCGCATGAGCCCCACTGCGGCCAAGATCCCCAAACCGAGGTCGAGGCGGTGGAGGGGGACCGGGTGAAGCCAGCGGCCCAGCGCCGCCCTCGCGATCCCCAAAGCGGAAAGGAGGACCAGGGCCGCCTCGAACGCAGCCCAGAGATCCTCGGCTTTGGTATGCCCAAAGGGGTGGTTGCGGTCAGGCGGCTGCCCTGCCACCCGGAGGGCGAGCAGGGTCCCGCCGGAGGTCAAAAGGTTGAGCGCTGCCTCCCAGGCGGCCGAGAAGAGGGCGACCGAGCCGGTCAGGCCGTAAGCCACAAGGAGGAGGAAGAAGGCCAGGAGGCCTCCCCCTAGATCCCACCAAACCCCTCGCAGGGCCAAGGTCTTATTCGAGCTCAAGGGACTCCTGGGGACGCAGCAGGGGGAAGAGGATGACATCGCGCAGGGTGGGTTGATCGGTGAGGATCATGGCCAAGCGATCGATACCGAGGCCCATTCCGGCAGCTGGCGGCATCCCGTACTCAAGAGCCAAGAGGAAGTCTTCATCCTGCCGGTGAGCCTCCTCATCACCTGCCTGCCGACGGCGATCTTGTTCCTTAAAGCGCTCGCGCTGGTCCAAAGGATCGTTGAGCTCCGAGTAGATGGGGGCGAGCTCCATCCCAGCGACGAAGAGGTCGATCCGCTCGGCGAGGCCAGGGTGGCTGCGGTGGCGCTTGACGAGCGGGCTCAGGAGCAAGGGATAGTCCTGGACAAAAGTCGGCTGAATCAGGTGAGGCTCGACATAGAAGCCGAAGAGCTTCTCAGGCAGCTTGTGGTCCTCGAGCTGGCGGAACTCCGGGTGGACGCGGTCCGACCAAGCCCGAAGGCGAGCAAGATCCAGAGGGTCGAAGTCGAGCCCCGCCCGTTCTTTGAGGGCACTGAGAAAATCGATCCGGGCAAACGGGGGGGTGAAATCCAGGGTGTGGCCTTGATAGGTGACCTGGGGACTTCCCTTCAGGGCCATGGCCGCCTCGTAGAGCAAAGCTTCGACTAAAGCGGCCATATCCTGGTAGTCGGCATAGGCCCAGTAGGCCTCGAGCATGGTGAACTCGGGGTTATGGGTCGCGTCGATCCCCTCGTTTCGGTAGACCCGCCCGATCTCGTAGACCTTCTCAAACCCTCCCACCAAGAGGCGCTTGAGGTACAGCTCCAGCGAGATGCGAAGATAGAAGTCGTGATCCAAGGCCCGATGGTGGGTCGCAAAGGGGCGGGCCTCAGTCCCTCCGGGGATCGCCTGCAGCGTGGGGCCCTCGACCTCTAAGAAGCCCCTCGCCTCGAAGAAGTCGCGAATGGTCTTGAGGAGCTTGCCCCTCAGCCGAAAGACCTGACGGACCTCGGGATTCTGGATGAGGTCAAGGTAACGCTGGCGATAGCGGACCTCCTTATCCTTGATGCCGTGCCACTTATCAGGCAAGGGGTGCAGGGCTTTGGCCAGGAGCTGCCAGCGCTTCACCTCCACGGTGATCTCGCCGGTCTGGGTGGTGAAGACGGTCCCCTCGACCCCGATGAGGTCTCCGACATCGAGATGGCGGACTGCCGGGTAGGCCTCGCTTTGGTCGCGTCGGAAGAGCAGCTGAATCTTCCCCGACTCATCCTGCACATGAGCAAAGGTCAGCTTGCCCATCCGTCGAAGGGCGAGCAGCCGACCCGCCAGGCGGACCGTCTCCTCAAAGTGCTCTCCGGGAGCCGCGCCCTGGTGCGCGGCGAGGATCTGAGCAGCCTGATGCGTCTTGTCGAAGCGATAGGGGTACGCTTCGTTCCCCTCAGCCAGGGCCTTCAGGTTGTTCAGGCGCTGATGGAACTGATCGGTTTCCATCAGCGGTGCACGGCAACGACTTCGAACTCGGTCTTCCCCTTCGGCGTCTCGAGGAAGAGGCGCTCCCCTACCTTCCGACCAAGCAGGGCTCGGCCGATGGGGGACTCGTCGGAGACTTTCATGGGGCGCTCGAGGACGCTGGCTTCAGCCGGAGCTACCACCTGGACCTCCATCTGCTCGCCGGTCTTGAGGTTCTCAAGGGTGACCACCGAGCCGAGGGTGATCAGGTTGCTCTCTCCTTCTTCCTCAAGGATCACCGCCCGCGAGAGGGTATCCTCCAAGGCATCGATGCGCGCCTCGATGAGGGCCTTCTCCCGCTTCGCGTACTCTAGGCCGGAGTCATCGTAATCATCGGAGGACTCCATCTGCTCTTGGAGGATGCTGGTGGCCTTCTGAAGGCGCTCGCGCTCCTCTTCGAGTTCCTGTATGAGCTTTTGGTAGCCTGCTCTGGTGAGCTTGACTTCACGTGCCATAGCTCTCACTCCATACCGAGACCCGGCCTCGGGCGAGGCCGGGTGTTTTTAGCTTGAGATTATACTTCGGAGAAGGACTTCTCTCAAACGATGGGGCAGTGCGTAGCGGGCACACTCCTGGGTCTCCTTACAGATGCAGAGATAGCGAAAGTGACGCTCTCCCACCTGATAGCGCACGAACTCCACGGCCGAGCGGCTCAGATGGCGGTGGCAGAGCTCGCAGACCGCTGGAGCTCGCCCCCCTCCTTCCTCGATGGGCTCCATGACCAAGCGCAAAGGCTCTTCTTCGATCCAAACCCTCCGCTCGGCATCCCGAAAGTAGTGGAGCTCACCGAGAGGCCAGAGCTCGGGAGGAGTGCCTGGGAAGAGCTCGAGGATGAGCCTCCGCAGGTCAAACGTCGGTTCTTCCATGTTCGCTCCAGCATAGCATAGGCTTAGCCTTTTGCCCCTTCGCGCTGAACGCGCCAGCTCACCGGCTTTCCCTCACGATAATGCATGACCCCGTGAAACGGCCGGGGATCACGATCAAAGACCAGGGGCAAGAAGTAGCGATCTCCCGGCCAGACCTCTAGCTCAAAGCGGAGCAGCCGGCTCAGGGGCACCCATTCGAGGACCCCCTCAGGGCTCTGGCGCAGGGTACCCCGCCAGCGGGTGACCAGGAAGATGAAGCCAAACCAATCCTCTCCTTGGGCACCGAAGCCCGGCCAGGAGATGGTGCCCCGCAGCCAGAGCTCTTCGGCCTCCAGGCCCGACTCCTCTCGGATCTCCCGGCGCATTCCGGACAGGAGATCTTCCCCAGGCTCCAGCTTGCCTCCAAGACCATTGTACTTGCCGTAGGCGGGATCCTGAGGGCGGGTCTTCCGGATCAAGAGGACCTCATTCCCCTGGACGAGATAGCTCAGCGTACCGAGAATCGGCGTGTACATCCCGAGCCAGTATATGCTGGGATTATGGAGCTGGAACTGGTCCCTCTCGAGAACCCCGAGGGCCTCAACCTCATCCTCGGCCAGGCGCACTTCATCAAAACCGTCGAGGACCTCCACGAGGCCATGGTCAACGCGGTACCCGGGATCCGCTTCGGCCTCGCCTTCTGCGAGGCGAGCGGCAAGCGTCTGATCCGCCACAGCGGCACCGAGGCCTCCCTCGAGGAGTTGGCTGTTCGCAACGCGCAGGCCATCGGGGCCGGACACTCCTTCGTGATCGTCTTAGGAGCTGGCTTCTTTCCCATCAACGTCCTTCCCGTCCTCCGGCAATGCCCAGAGGTCGTGGGCTTCTATGCTGCCACCGCCAATCCGCTCAGCGTCGTGGTGGTTCAAGAAGGCGAGCAACGGGGCATCCTGGGGGTGCTCGACGGAGCTCACCCCCTCGGCGTTGAGGGCCCCGAAGAGATCCGCGAGCGGCTCGCCCTGGTGCGGAGGTTCGGGTACAAGCTCGGCCCCACCGAATGAGCGCGGTGCGCGTCCTTGGCATCGACCCTGGAATCACCCACCTGGGCCTCGGAGCCGTCGCTCAGGAGGGGCAGGCCTTTACGCTCCTTCACGCCGAGCTCGTCGAGACCCGCCCGGAGGAGCCAGCCAGCCAGAGGGTCGGGCGCATCTACCGAGCGGTCCTCACAGCCCTCCGCGACCACCAGCTGAGCGCCATCGCGGTCGAAGAGCAGTTCTTTTATCGGCAAAACGAGCTTGCCTATAAAGTCGGCTGGGCGATGGGAGGCATCTTGGTCGCCGCCGACCAGCTCGGCCTTCCGGTCTATGGCTATGGGCCCATGCAGGTCAAGCAATCTTTGGTCGGCTACGGGCGGGCCGAGAAAGAGCAGGTCGCTTACATGGTGCGCCGCCTTCTCCAGCTCCACGAAGCCCCCCGGGTGAGCCACATCACCGATGCTCTCGCCATCGCCCTCACCCACTGCTTCCATGCCCGACATGAGGAGCTTTTGCGCTAAGGATGGAATATGTGCATCTTTTGCAACATCGAAGAGAAAAGCTTCTTGAAGAATTCCCTCGCTTTGGCGATCTGGGATGCCTTCCCGGTGACCCCCCTCCACGCCCTCATCCTGCCTCGGCGCCACGCCGAGGACTACTTTGCCCTCACCCCTGAGGAGCTCCTGGCCTGCGATGAGCTGTTACGGCAAGCCCGAGCCCTGATCCAGGAGCAAGACCCCAGCGTCGAGGGCTTCAACTTGGGGGTCAACGTGGGCAAGGCGGCCGGTCAGACGATCTTCCACTGCCACATCCACCTGATCCCCCGGCGGGCCGGCGACCTTAAGGACCCGCGCGGGGGAATCCGCGGGGTGATCCCCGAGCGGCGAAGCTACGGGGAGACCTCGTGACCTGGTCAACCAAAGCGCACATTACTGTGCGCCGACTCCCCACCAGGTAGGGAGCCTAGGCTTCCCTTCCACCTCTC